>BNJU01002790.1_pt1 | contig 28572 bp, 31 predicted proteins | sample 8539281 | NCBI WGS metagenome assembly BNJU01 (sample SAMD00202456, study PRJDB9452) | human saliva metagenome | isolation source: human saliva | place: Japan
AAACCATACTTTGCAATGCAAAAAGGGGTTTTTGTTTTCAAACACTGGGCTAATGGCTGTTTATATGTATATATGCAGGCTAAAAGCACAGTATCAGTGCAGAAATACCACCGTTTTCTCGTTTGTTTTATAGAGAATATTCACACCCTTTGCAGCTGCAAAGGCGTTGGCAGATGTAGGCTTGTGCATTGGTTTCGTATACCTTATTCTACGGCTTACTTGTCTTTTGCAACGCAACTATATATAGTGTGTAAATAATATTGATGAAACCAGAATAGTCTAGTTTACAAAAATACCTTTTATAAGATGCGTAGATATTCGGATATTTTGTGTAAGTTTGCAAACAGAGTTGTAGCAGGTGGCATCTGCCGATGTTAAAACCACACCAGTTGCTCTTGTTGTTTGTTTAACTCAACTGTCAAAACACAACTTTTGTAAACATGGGTATTTAAAACAGAAAGAAGAGATGAAGAATACCATGAATACTACATTAACAATAACAACCTTTACAGCGGCTGTATGGGCTTGTAATGGGCATACCTATGGCATTCAGCATACGTCCGCAGTTGCTTCATCAAGAAAAGCTATATATTAGCCATAACAAATTACTGGTTTTCCTCCAGCTTTACGCACTGGCTATGATGGTTTTCTTTTTGCAACTGTAACCCTACTATAATATATTTCTCGTTCATAGGTCCCATTTGTATTGTTGGCTTTTATACTGGTTATGAATATTGTTTTGATAAAAACCATACAGCGAAAAACGGCAATGGTTGCGTAAAATCCTAACTATGCAACACTAACTTTCAAGTGTGGGAGGTAGTTTTCTTGTACCTAATATACCTACTGATTGTGTCGGTAGACGAAGATGAATATGCCTAGACAATCGTTTGTTGGATAGAAAGAAATGTTTAATAACAGCTGGAACACACGCATTAAGTTTAAGTTAGAAAAGCGTCCCCTGAGAAGATACAACAACAGAGTTCAACTTTTAAACAATATATAGAGGCAGATTTCCAAACTCAGGAAACATATATTGCGTTGGAAGAAGATATACCAGATGAGCATCTTACCTTACATTCTATGTATAAAAGTGAAGTGGTAGACCAAAAACGTAAAAGTGCGATAAACATCACATTTTAAACATACCCTTTTTCTCGCCCATAACAACTGTAGATTATGTTTCTTGGCTATTTTTCATTTGTTTTTCTATGCTATTGTAGGCTATTTTTCCTGCGTTCGAAGTTTATGACATCAGGAAAAGCTAGAAAAATTAATGTGCATTCTTGCTTTCGGAGAATGTGTTCTATTAGCGCATCGCTCGTTTCGGCATACTGTGCAAATAGTTCTTTTAAACTAGGCATATACATACTGCCTCTTTGTTCTTATAGTTTCTTTCATTGCAGGAAACATTGCCATTGTTAGATATATAGTGAAAAACACAACGCTGGATAAACGCTATGGGGCTATGCATACACTGTTGTTCAAAGAAGAATGGTTTGTTAGAGAGGTACACAGAATAGTTATTTTAGAAATAGATGGTGTACCCCTATGGTAAAGGACTTATATATTGGGCATGAACAAATGCCTTATTGCACCGGGCAAACACCAGATAAAACTGGCTGTAAAGGTGTTAGACAGCTATGAAAAGTAAGCCTCAAAACAAAAAGAATACACCCAAGACGTGTCTCTAAATATGGCGCCAATGGGTAAATATATTATGAAGAAGACAGAGAAAAACAGTGTTTAAATGTGCGCTCGCTATTCAAAAGTAGTAACTCACTAGCACGAAGCGCATAAAGTGCAGCTCAACTCCACCCACATAAGCACCGCACAACATTGCAGTTTAGGGTTGCTTGCCATTGGAAATATGCACTACCTTTGCATTCATAAAAGCCACATTTACATTCGCTTAAACAACAAACATAAGCATAAACAAACATAAATGAGAACCAAATTCATAGTTGCAATATTACATATAGCATCTACCACCACAGCACAAACGTTAGAAGAGTGCCAAAAGGCGGCTGAAAAGAACTATCCGCTTATTAAACAATATGGTTTAATAGCACAAACCACCGAGCTAACTGTAAGTAACATACAGAAAGAATGGTTACTCTAAAATAGCTGTCTCGGCTCAAGCCACCTATCAAAGCAATGTTGTGGCATGGCCAGAACGTATACAAAGCATCTACCAACAAATGGGTTTAGCCATGAAAGGACTGAAAAAAGACCAATATAAAATGGCTATAGACTTGCAACAAACACTTTACGACGGTGGAACAATAGCCAGTAAACAAGCCATTGCACGGCAAGAAGCAAAGGTTCAAGAGGCTGAAAACCAAACAAAACTATACCAAGTGCACCACCGTGTTAATGAAATGTACTTTGTATTGCTACTTTTAAACGAACAAATAAAGCTGAACAACAATGTAAAAAGTCTACTCTAGCGAGCGAAAACAAACTTGCTGTTATGGTGAAAAGTGGAACTGTCCACAAGCGACCTTGACAACGTTAAGGCAGAACGGCTTTAGTGCAGAACAACATACACAAGTTTAAAAGCCGAACAACAAATGTTGCAACACATTCTAAGCACTTTTTGTGGCATAAAAGTGGAAAACGTGCAAAAACCAACGCCAGTTTCGACAGACACATTAACCAACAACAGACCCGAATTGCAGCTTTTCAACAGTAAGTTAAAACTATCCGAAGCACAAGAAAAGGCATTAAACACACGTCTCACACCCCACTTTGGCTCTATTTGCACAAGGCTATTATGGCTATCCGGGTATGAATATGTTTAACGATATGATAGACCACAAATGGCGACTTAACGGCATTGTGGCATAAAACTATCGTGGAACGTGGGCGCTCTCACACACGCAAGAAACGATAAGGCACGTTTAAGCGTGCAACGCGAACTAATAGAGAATGAACGTAAGGTGTTTTATTTAACAATAGTATGGAACAAATTCGGCAAAAATAGCAACATAAACCGCTTTTAAAACAATGATGCAGACCGACAAAGAAATAATTGCACTGCGCACAAATGTAAGAAAAGCAGCCGAATCGAAGCTACCCACGTGCATAATAGACGTAAATAGCTTGTTGCGAGAAATAAACAACGAGAATGCAGCAAAGGTGCAATGGGCTATTCACGAGATAGATATGCTGAAAGAAATGTATAACCCTAAAATATACCAACAACCAATAAATAACCACACAACAGATATGAAAAAGACTATATTCTTGGCACTTACAACACTTATAATAGCAAAGTGCGGAAAGCAAGAAAAGGACTACGATGCAACAGGAACGTTCGAAGCAACAGAGGTTACTATATCTGCCGAATCGTCAGGACAGCTTATTAGCCTCAACATTAACGAGGGAGATATACTAAACAGTGGGGTTACAGTGGGCAAATAGATAGCCAGCAGTTGGTTTTAAAGCGACAACAGTTGGCAACAAACACGCAACATCCTATCGCTACCCATAGTCAGCTCGATGCAAACAAGCGACAACTGGCTGCAAACAAACTGGCTATGGCAAGAAAACAGCTGGATTTAAAAAAGCAAGTGGCTACCATTCAACAACAAATAGCCAACCAACTGCACGAGAAACAACGCTCTGAACTCCTAGAGATGGTGCTGCCACGAAAAACAGGTAGACGACATTGACTATCAGATAGAAGTGCTACGCAAACAGCTGGTTGCAACCGAAGAACAAATAGCAAGTCAGAACGCAGCATTGGCAGAACAAAAACAAAGGAATAGCCGCTCAGATAGAGGGAATAAGTCTCAACAAGCAGGCGTAACGGCACAACAAGCAGGCGTTCGCAGCCAACAAGCACAGATAGACAACCAAATTGCACACACCTTTGTGAGGGTTCCACTTACTGGAACTGTGCTCGAGAAGTATGTAGAACAGGGCGAATTTGTATCGGTAGGTAAACCTTTGTTTAAAATTGCCAACACTAAGAATATGTACATTCGGGCTTATATAACCTCTAAACAGCTGAAAAACGTTAGAATAGGTCAGCATGTTACGGTGTTAGCAGACTATGGGAAAGGTGAGAAAAAGAAGTATTCGGGAGTTGTTACATGGATTTCGAGCCAATCAGAATTTACTCCTAAAACCATTGTAACCGACGATGAACGAGCCGATTTGGTGTATCCTATAAAGGTAAAGTTCCTAAACGATGGCTACGCAAAGATAGGAATGTACGGCGAAATAAAGTTTTAAATATAGCAAAAATGCTAAACAAAAACAGGAATAGTGCCAAACAAAAATGCAACAAACTATGAATGCCATTGAAGTAAACAACATATCGAAACGCTACGGCAAGGTAGAGGCATTGCAAAATGTAAGTTTTTCGGTGGCAGAAGGCGAAGTTTTCGGACTGATTGGACCAGATGGTTCGGGCAAAACGTCTATGTATCGCATACTGTGTTCGCTACTTCTGCCCAGCGAAGGTACGGCAACAGTTGCAGGATACAATGTTGTTAGCCAAATGAAAGATGTGAGAAAACTATTGGGATATATGCCCGGCAGGTTCTCACTCTACCAAGATTTAACGGTAGAAGAGAACTTAAACTTTTTTGCTACCTTATTTAATACAACCGTAGAAGAGAACTACGATGCTATTAAAAATATTTATTCGCAGATTGAACGCTTTAGAAAACGACAAGCAGGAGCACTCTCTGGTGGTATGAAACAGAAACTTGCGTTATGTTGTGCCCTAATTCATAAACCACAAATACTATTTCTTGACGAACCCACAACTGGCGTTGATCCTGTGAGCAGAAGGGAATTTTGGGACATTTTAGCACAAATGAAAGAACGCAAAATTACAATCATTGCATCTACACCATACCTCGATGAAGTGCAAAGGGTGAACGTGTGGCGTTTTCTTTCCGAAGGTATTATAAGGGAATGGGCACTCTACCGAAGTGCTTACACAGTTTGAAGCTGTTTTTAACCCTCCTCGCATAGAACATAAACATTGTTGCGAAACTGCAAAACAAACCGAAAACGTTATAGAAGTGGAACATTTGGTGAAGGCTTTTGGCAGTTTTCGTGCAGTAGACGATATATCGTTCACCGTAAAAAGGAGAAATATTTGGTTTTTAGGGGCTAACGGAGCAGGAAAAACTACTGCTATGCACATACTAACAGGACTAAACCAACCCACAAGTGGCACTGGCAGGGTGGCAGGATATGACATTCGTACCGAATACGAACAGATAAAGCAACACATTGGGTATATGAGTCAGAGGTTTTCGCCATACGAAGACCTTACTCGTTGCCGAGAATATACGTCTTTTGCAGGTATCTATGGTATGCATAAAAAGGATATTCGCCAGAAAACAAACGAGCTTTTGCAACGCCTAAAACTTCGATAAGCATCGCAATAGTTTGCGTCTGACCTCCATTAGGGATGGGAAACAGAAGTTGGCTTTTTCGGTTAGCATCTTCCATAATCCTAGTGTTGTGTTCTTAGATGAGCCAACGGAGGTGTCGATCCTGCCACTCGCCGCCAGTTTTGGGGAGCTTATTTACGAGGCTGCAGCACGGGGAATAACAGTGTTTGTTACCACTCACTATATGGACGAAGCCGAATATTGCGATCGCATCTCTATAATGGTAGATGGTAAAATTAAGGCTTTTAGAACTCCAAACGAAACTGAAAACGCAACTTTAATCAGCCCGATATGAACCACGTATTCACCTATTTGGCACGACAAGCAACACGTAGTTCCGATTAGGATATAACGAAAAACGCTATAATATATATATGTAGACAAACAATGGGGTACACCTTTATTATAATATATAACATAAGAAAACAAAAAGCATAACACACAATGAAGCAGTTTATTTCGTTTGTTACCAAAGAAACAAAACACATTCTACGCGATAAGCGCACCATGCTAATTCTGTTTGGTATGCCCATTGTTATGATGCTTTTATTTGGTTTCGCCATTACCACAGATGTAAGAAATGTACGCACCATAGTGGTTATGAGCTATACAAACAATGCCACACAAGAGGTGGCAGACCGTTTAGCAGCATCCGAATACTTTAAACTTGTAAAGGTGGTGGGCACTTCCGACGAGGCAAAACAGCTTATAAGAGACCAGAAAGCAGACCTGGCGATGGTGTTTCCAGAACACTTTGGCAAAAGCCAAACAGCAAATTCAGTTTATTGTAGACGGCGCAGATCCAAATATGGCACAGCTTTGGACAAACTACGCAAGGATAGTTATAACCAATCCAAAGGGGAGTGTGGTAAACACAAAACTACTGTATAACCCACAAATGAGGTCGGCTTACAACTTTGTTCCAGCCACTATAGGAATGTTGTTAATGCTAATTTGCGCAATGATGACATCTATTTCTATTGTTCGCGAAAGAGAAAAAGGAACAATGGAAGTATTGCTTGTGTCGCCCATTCGACCAATAATGATTATAGTTGCAAAGGTTATACCCTACTTAGTGCTGGCTTTTATTATTCTTATAATCATACCACTTATGGCGGCTTTTCGTGCTCGATGTTCCAATGCAAGGGTCGCTTTTCGGCATATTTCTTATCTCTACCATCTACATTCTTCTGGCTCTTGCATTTGGTTTGCTGGTTTCTAACATTGCAGAAACACAACTTGAGGCACTACTTTTATCGGCTATGGTGTTGCTTATGCCTATTCTATTGCTCTCGAATGATATTCCCATAGAGTCGATGCCACGAATTTTACAATATGTATCTGCCATAATACCCACCCGATACCATACTCGTGCTAGCGAAAACTAATGATTATGGGGGGTGAGTATAAAGGAAGTGTATCACGAAATAGCAATTTTGTGGGTATGTTGATAGTACTTTTGTCGCTCTCGTTAGCCAAATTCAATAAACGTTTAGACTGATGCGCATGACACTAAAAGTATCTTTTTACAGAAAGAAATTATCCAAATTAGGCGCACCTCGTTTATTCCTCGCCTCTTAATAACGTTTCCAATAATGGTAATGTGTGTGATGCCGTGGGTAATGAATCAGAGGTTAAGAACGTAATTGTAGATGTTGTGGACAACGACCGTACTACAAAAATCGCAACAATTGAGTACACGAAATAGAAGCCAACAGATATTTTATATTTCTACGGACAGAGCCAAACTACTCGGCGGCACTTAGCAATATAGAGCAATCAACCACAGATATAGTGGTGGTTATACCCCAATACTACAGTCGCGACCTTGCTCTTGGAAAAGCGCCACAGGTGCTAATTGCTGCTAATGCTGTGAATGGAACAGCGTCTCTATAGGTTCTGCTTATCTTTCGCAAACAGTTTCAGCCCACAATGCCATCTACTGCAAAGCATAATGTCGGCAACCAATACGCTATATCTGTACAACAAGCATTTAAATTTTAAGCTTTTTATGATACCCGCCCTATTCGCTATCATTATGATGCTTATGACGGATATCTCCCAGCACCAAACATTGTGAGCGAAAAAGAGTCTGGCACCATCGAACAAATAAATGTTACGCCGGTTAATAAGTGGGTGTTTATTCTGGCAAAACTTATTCCTTATTGGGCGATAGCTATGTTTGTTGTTACCATTTGCCTACTTCTGGCATGGCGTGGTGGTATGGCATTACGCCTCGTAGGAAACATAGCTCTAATATACCTACCGTCGCTTTTTGTTGTCGCTTTTTCTTTTCGTCTTTCGGACTAATAATATCCAATTATTCAGACAATATGCAGCAATCTATGCTCATAATGTGGTTCTTCGTGGTTATACTCATACAACTTTCGGGGCTCTTCACCCCATCTCGCTCTATGCCATCAGTAGTTTATATCACCACACATATAAATCCCGTAAGGTACTTTTATTGATGCTATGCGCACTGTATTTATACGTGGGGGAACTTCAATAGCATTGCACACCAAGTGTTAGCCCTTGCTTTAATTGGACTGTTTATGGGCACATGGGCAGTAATGAGCTATAAGAAGAACCGTTAAACTATGAGAAAACTATTGCTTATAGCCACACAACACTACCCAAAGGCACCATTTTTACCCTATCTTTTTCACATCGTCCTCAAACGAACTGTGGTTGATGGCACGAGCTTTGAGCTTCGACCGATAAGTATAAACGGTGGTAAGACTGGTACGAAGAATAGACGAGATACGTGCATTGTCGGTAATTCCTAATCGAATAAGGGCAAGAATACGTAGTTCGGTGGTTAAACGCTCATCGCCTTTTGGCTCTATCCGTGCATCGTTGCGTAGCAATTGGTTTACACCAGCTACGAAATTAGGATATATATTTAAGAAAGCTGTATCGAAATTTATATAGTATTCGCTCGTAGCAACCTGTGTAAACGAATTGTTTTTCAGCTCTGTATAGAGTTCGTCCATACGCTTTTCGCGCGCCAAACGGTTGTAAATTCGGCGTTTCTCTTCGGCTTGGTCTATCAAATTCGACGCTAATTCTAAGAAAACGAGTTATATATTCTTCTCATATTATTGGCTTCGCAAAAGTTGAGCATTCACTTTTGCTCGTCGTTCACGGCATTATTCAACTGCTTATTCATTAAAACCATTTGCACATGTGTCTTTCTGTAACGGCGAAGATATCTCCAGATAAAGAAAACAGCCACAATCAATGCAATGGCAACTACACTAACGGCAACCAAAAGACCAAAAATGTGCATACGTTGGGTGCGTTGTTGCACTATGTAAGCCGAAAAAATGCGTGGCAAGATATGGGCATTCTGAATGTTTCGCAGGCGTGTTCCATAGAAATTAGCATCTTCTATAGAAACATTCATATAGTTATAAGCTCGCTCTACGTCGCCTTGATCGAACAATTCGCCTGCTAAAAAGCGCAAAGAGTTATTTTCTTTCGACGACGAATAAACATCGCTAATTGCACTTTGCACCAAATAATATAGCCGTTTGGTAGAATTTCCAAGCTTACCATAGAGTTCTGCCAAATCGAAACATACCATAGCATATTCGTGGTTGGTTCTTCTCCATCGTTTCAGATAGTTTTCTAATATGCCGATAGCCTTTTCTGTATGTCCTCTTTCGCTTAGTTCGGTCATTTCTGCACGCACATACGCATACGTATCTTTATACGGACTAGCCAAAATAAGTCGCCTATAATATTCTACTCTGCCCTCGTACGAAGCGTGCAACTGTGTTCCTGCTGTGTATTCGGCCAACAACGACATTAGCAAATACCATTCGTCGTGAAATACTTGAGTAAGTCGAGCGTCTAAAGTAGATACCTTTATACTATCTAACAAGTCGCGCGACTTCACAAAAAAGGCTGCCAGTGTATGCACATGCACCTTTTTGAGTTGTGCTTCTGCCAAATACTTATCATTCCGCATACGTTTTGCATACAAAATAGTACGGTTGGCGTAAACCAAAGCAGAGTCGAACCGAAAGGCTTCATACTCATTGTAGAGCTGCATACATATTTCGTAGCGTTGCCTATCGGTAAGATGTGGAGTAGAAAGCCGCTGCCGTATATCGTTTATTCGCGCTACCTTTTTAGCAGTTATAGCCTTTACTATGTTGAATAAGATTGTCTAATTCATCGTATTCGGTAGCGCCATTGTTGCAGTACTATGCAACAATGCAAAGAAAAATAATAAACACCAACATAAAAACGTGGCTTTTGTTTTTGGAGGTCTTGTCGTATCATTATGTAATTACCGTAATTCGGACACACAAAGGTATGTATAAATATTGAGAAGTGCAAGTTTTACATAAAAAAAGTGTACCGTTAGAGCATCTCGCCCTTGGTACACCTTACGTTTAGTTACGTTTTGATTGAGAGTGTTCATTCCTGCAGCTACTCTGCAAGTCTCAAATCATTGTTTCCTGAAACATCATTTTTCCACCTTAAATTAACGCTATTTCATTTCACTGCCTCACGGCATATTTTTGTTAAATCTGATGCAAAGATAGTCAATATAATCGCTACTGTGATATGTTGCAAACATAAATCTAAATCAATATAAATAACATCTAAATTATATATTATTATTTATCAATTACTTTATATACTTTTATAGGCTTATAATATAGGCAAAAAAATCTAAACGTTTTCGCAATAAACAAAGTATAAAAGGAAACAAATTAAGGTATAAAAACAGCTAAAACAGAGCAGAAATTCATAAATTAAAACAAATACAAAAGGAGAAAAGTAAGATATTTGTCGTCTTATTTGCAAAAAGCAATACCCTTTTTACACTCCAAAACAGTGTTTTGAAACGTACAAACTACATATACCATCAAGCATTATGTAAAAGAAAGGGTAAAATTCAGTATTTCTCACAACACATTATGCTATTATATATATATATAAGGTGTAACAAAAATAGGTTTGTATGCCGAACAGTGGTCTTGCAAAAATACTTTTGTACACACAAAAACCGCAAAGAAGCCACAATACTACACAATAAAATGGTGTAAGATACTATTTCTATAAATATTTTTCTATACCTTTGCAGCCAAAAATAACACTCAATGAAATTATGAGAAGTATAAAAACAGTTTTGCACACAGCACTATTTCTATTGTTTGTACTAACGTTTGCATCGTGCATAAAAAACGAAGCACTGAATCAAGAGGCTGATATTGTTGCTGCAAAGGTAAGCAACGACGAACTATTGATACGCAAAACCGCTCATTACAAACAACGAAGTGAAGTTCTTTGTAAATGGTGGCAGCGACCTTACACAACTGGCGCCACAGTTCGAACTTACTCCAGGAGCAACCATTGAACCGGCAAGCGGAACCGTTCGCAACTTCTTAACGCCTCAAACCTACACTGTTACATCTGAAGATGGGCAATGGAAAAAACAATATAAGGTATCTTTCGTTAGCAACGATGTGGCTACCGAATATCATTTTGAGAACATTAGATGGCATAAAGCCAAACGGTCGTGGGACGACGAGGTGGAAAGTAACTTCTTCCACATATTCTATGAGCTATTAGCACCAAAAGATACAATGGATTGGGGCAGTGGAAATGCTGGCTTCTAATAGTCAATCAAGATGCTAAAGCAGAGGAATACCCTACCAGTCAAGCTGATGGCGGCGTTGTTGGTAAGTGTGCTAAGCTGCAAACAGTAAGCACAGGAAGCTTTGGTAAAATGATGAATGCGCCTATTGCAGCAGGAAACTTGTTTACTGGCTCATTCCAAATAGACATTACAAACCCCGCAAAATCGACACGCTTCGGACTTCCTTTCCGCAAAATGCCTACTCGGTTGGCTGGCTACTACAAGTATAAGGCTGGAGAAACATATACCGATAAGTTTAGTAAAGTGGTAGAAGGAAAGCACGACGACTTCGCTATTTATGCTGTGCTTTTACGAAGTTACACCACTAAGTGCCCTATTTAGATGGCACAAATTCGTTGTCGAACGAAAACATTGTGCTGAAAGCTGAACTTGATAATCGTAAAGAAACCGATGTGTGGACACATTTTGCCATAGACTTTAAGCCTGTAGATGGACGAAAAATAGATGCAAAGAAATTGGCAGAAGGCAAATACAATTTAGCAATAATTATGTCGTCGAGCAAAGATGGGGCTATTTTCAACGGTGCAATAGGCAGCACTCTCTATGTAGACGAAATGGAACTCTACTACAAATAAACCTATATAGCAAAAAGAAGAAAATGAAAACAACAAATATAATCGCAAGAATGGCAGCAGCTACCCTACTTCATGTGTTGCCATAACCACATGGGCACAACAAGAAAAAAACTCCGACTGGGAATTTGAAGTGCGGGCTGGCGTGAATATAGGTGGAGCATCGCCACTTTCCATGCCACGCGAAATAAGAAAAATAAACAGTTATAGCCCACGATTGAATGCCTCTATAGAAGGTGTAGCCACAAAATGGATAGGCGAAGACCATAAATGGGGAATTTCGGCAGGACTGAAATTCGAACAAAAGGGTATGATAACGGGCGCCACTACAAAGGGCTACAGTATGGAGATAGTGAACAATGGCGAACGAGTATCTGGATTTTGGACAGGCTATGTAAAACTCGCTACAACAGCACCTTCCTTTCGTTCCCGTAATGGGCAACTATCGCATTGGAAATAAGTGGAAAGTGCGCGCCGGACTGTTTGCTTCGTTTCGATTAGATGGCGAATTTAACGGAGAAGTTAGCAATGGCTATCTACGAGAGGGGTCGCCAGTGGGCGAAAAACTAATATATGAGAATGGAAAAACAGCCCCATACGACTTCTCATCGCACCTTAATCATTTCCATTGGGTGCACAAATAGGAGGCTCTTGGCAGGCTTTTCAACCACTTTACACTGAACGCCGACCCTACATGGGCTATGAATAATATATTTGAAAGCAACTTTAAAACCATCAGTTTCAATATGTATCCCATATATCTGAACGTTGGTTTTGGCTACACATTCTAAACTGTAAAAAGACAATATAGCAACTGTTTAACGCCACATACAAACATTTTGCAAAGCATAAAGCCAATATATTATGTGCAGTATGCTAACAAAGTGTCAGCACAAAGTGAGAATGTAACAAAACAAGTGGTACGGTTTTTTACGTTCTCACACAAAATGTGTTACACCAAAACACACCAAAAGAAATATAAAGAACATTATAAAATCGTACTTCGCAACATATTTGTCTGGTTTCCCTACAACTATTTAGGATTTTCCCGATAACCATTTCATATTTTACTACTATCTTTGCACATAGTAAAAAATCACCTACGGGTATAAAACAAGAAAGGAAAAATCTATGAGACAGACAAGTTTAAACAACCTACGCAGCTGTGTTATATTGCTTTTTGTGGCCTTTACAATTGCAACAAGCGCACAAACCACACAAAAAAATACCAAACTTTATTCGTATAATCGTAACGGTGTGTACTATCAAAGACAACCTATAGTAGATGCCGACTATCGTTCGTTTGTAGATTTAGGCTTTGGTTATGCCAAAGACCGATACAACGTATACTACTTAGGGCGCATATTGCCGTATGTAGATCCTATGACATTCAGCCTTAAAATAGTTCAGCCCTATCCAGGAGACTATCCAACAGACGACGATATATACGACAACGACGATTACTACCGCTATCGCATAACATCGAATGCAGTGCTGTTTCGTGGAAAAAAAATTAGCGATTCTCCACGAACCTTTAAAGATCTGGGCTGGGGATATGGCAAAGATGCCTACGATGTATATTATATGGGACGAAAAATGGAAGGCGTATTCTCTAACACCTTTAAAGTATTGGAAGATGGCTAGGCAGAAGACTCGTTCGACACATATTATAGAGGTAAGAAAGTAAAATAAAAGTTACGCAAAAAATATAGCAAACACACAAACCTTCTATTGCTTTAAGAACCATAGACGGCAAATATTATGAAACAAAGCCACAGTTGTGTTCATAAATAGCGCAAAATAGCCTTATTCTATGAAAAAATCAATAAGAAAATTTGTGTGGACAGAAAATAAATAGTACCTTTTGCACCGCATTTGAAAGAATGCTTGGCAACTCTTAAACAGAGCCCTGACTGGAAGGATAGGTGAGTGGCTGAAACCACCAGTTTGCTAAACTGACGTGCGGGTTACCGTACCGGGGTTCGAATCCCCTCCTTCCGCAACCCCTACGGGGACAAATCGACAATAAGAAGGTCGGTTCATCTAACGGTTAGGATACAAGATTCTCAATCTTGGCATGACAGTTCGATTCTCACTGACTACTAAAGAAAAGCTTATAAGCAACTCGCTTATAAGCTTTTTTTGTATACATAATAGGGGTCAGTCCTAAAATGGGTTTTGAATTAGCATGGTTTAGATTTTTATAAAATATGTTGTTGCAGATCGTAACTAACATTCGTTAATCTTGTCAGAGTTATGAATCTTTTTGTTTACCTTTGTCAAAGGTAAATAATTATATGTTATGAGATATACGCAAGAAAAACTTTCAAGAGTGGATATTCTTTATCTCTGATAAGATGGAATACTTCACTGGAACTTTGCCAAGGAACATGGTTTAGTATTGAGTTATAGTAAGAAGTCGTTAGATGATTTAGAAAGATGGATTCTTGATAATTTTTAATGCACCATAACGATTTAATAGCGCAAAAGAATTGTTAGACCATCTAACCATTTATATTGGACAAACTTTCATATATATTGGTGCAAATGGTTTATTGACTTAGAAAACAAGAAAAATGTATATTATAGTATGCCTGTTCTAACTGATGAAACCTATAGAGGTGTGACATATGTTTCCCCAATGACCTTTCAACTGCTTGTATTAGTAGGAATAAAGGAAATTACATCAGTACCATTCTTTTGAATAGAATGAAGAATATGGGAATTGAAATGAAATGATTTGGTAGCTTATTTTTAAAAGAAAAGTGTTTTAAAAGTATTGCAGAACTGATGGAAGAGGTGAACAGAATAGGTGGAGAAAGCTGAACAGAAACCAATTGAAAAGGCGAACAGAACTAATTGGAAAGCCGTCGATCGTGGTGTATCATAGAAAAATGTTTTATCTTTTGAAGAGATAAAAACATTTTTCTGTAAAGTCAATTTAAATAGTCCTCCCTTATAAGCCTAATATTCCTCTGATTCATAGTATATTATCCTGTAAATTATTTGTTTGTATCTGCAAGTTTTTGTACCTTTACACTATAATTCTTGCAGCTATTTGTGCTTAAACGTACATCTAAACAGCTCTCTATGTTCTCTTCTTTAGAGGACATGCTATCAATGTATTATTAGCTGCAGCGGCATATAACTCAAAAGAGCTATGAGAGTTCTTTGTGCCTTATAAAAAGAAGGGGGTGTGTCAAAATGTACACATCCTCTTTTTACTCCCCCTTTACCTTGTCTACCACATAATTCGTTATTTACTGCAGCTATGCTGCTAATTTCATATAAAATGGTAGTGTCTCGAAAAAGTGTGTAAAGTTCTCTTTTCTCTCTTTTTATTTTTATTCATTTTTCTTCCTTTTGTTTCCAGAATTTCCATTGATAAATTTTTTCCTTGAATATGTTGTTTTTGTTTCTTCCATGGCAACACTTGCTAGTAAGAAAAGTACCGACTTGTTTGATGGCATTGATGTTCTCATTTTTATAGTTCTCTTATATTTTCTATTGAGTCTTTCAATCCAATTAGTCGTATATATACACCTTTGCACTTGCACCGGAAAGTCCATATATGTAAAGTAAGCGATGTTGCGGTCGGCTTTATACTTTTTCAATATTGGGTATTTCTTTTCCCATTTGGCTACAAAAGTAATAAATTGTTTATGCCCCGACAAGGATCCTATCTCTTTATTTTTCTAAAGTAAACTACCTCATTGAGTTCCCTCAGCCATCTGTGGTTTATCTTTATGTGAGACACAATTTAGTATTTGTCGCTTGACGTGAGCTACGCAAAACTGATGAGATGCCTGTGGAAAAGCTGCACAAACAGCATTCTCTATGTCCTTGAAGTGCATCAGATACTACTAAGTCTATTTGAGTAACTCCTCGTTCTTTCAACGCTTCAAGTTCTTCCTTCCAGCATATAGCCCCTTCAGTGGGGTGATTGACAACACTTAATACCTCTCGGCTTCCATCTTCCAATACTCCTAAAATGGTATAATAAGCTCTTTAGAAACCTGTTTGTCCCTGCGAGTGGCAATGAAAGTTGCATCGATATAGACAGCCAAATAATGAGAAGATAGCGATCGTTTGAGCCATTTATCAACGTCTTCACGACAACTGTTACTTAAATAAGAAAACTGCTGTTTGCTATAGTACGTACCATAAATGGTTTTCAGAAATTTCACCTATCTGCTCAGTGGTAAGACCTTTGGTGTAAAGAAGATTGAACAACTTTTGCACGTTCTTCACTTTCACTACGGATTAAGCCTAAAAGAACAGGATAGAAATTACCACTACGACTGCGTGGAATACGAAGAGAAAACTCAAAACCATGACTGTACCAACGACGAGAACGAAAGCCATTACATTGTTCATGTTCAGTATTGGCGACAAATAAATCACGTTCATGTTTCATAAGAGAATTCATTATTAAAGACTGAAGGGTAACAAAACCTTCGCTGTCTGCTTGTATAATTCGAAAGAATTTCCGAAATTTGTAATTGTGTAAGTTCCATTGTTTATTTATTTTGTTATTTTCAAATGCAAAGATAAGAAAAATATGGGCTTACACACTTTTTAGACACTACCTATAAAATGATTTATAGGGCTTTTAAATAGCCTATATAAACTTGTATAGAGCATCTGAAGGTGCCTAAAAAGTACCTCCATAATGGCTTTTAGTTCCTTGAGATTGATTTTTCTGCACATTTTTCCTATGTTAAAAGGCTATAGCAAAGAAGCCAAAGTCCATATTGACCTTGTCTTTTCCAAAATGCCCTAAACCTCTTATAGGCTTTTATTATATTTTTGTTTGTCCAAAAACAGCTTCAGGTTCTATGCCTTCGTCCTCGATGCTTGATGCCTTCTTTAGAGGTCAGTAGTTTCCGTGCCTTTTGTTTATAGTGCTCGTAGTTGATGGTTTACTCTATAATTCTGTTCCCTCTTGCGCTTAAAAGGCATGAGCCTCTCAACGGACAACCATCACAGCGTTCTGCCTGATAACGTACGCTGTCAGTAACGAATCCGTTAGAGGTTAGGGGAACGCTTCATACCTATACGCTTCCTCATGCGTCCCATAGGGCAGACAGAAATCCTGTTCCTTATTATAATAAAGGCTTGCAGGGACTGAATGGGTTAGGTGTGTAACGTGGACGCTCTCTTTATGGAAGTAGTTATACTTCACATAGGCTTCCATATTATGTACGTCCATGAACAGATAGTTCTCCTCGGAGCCATACCCTGAATCGGCTACGACTGTCTTGGTATAACGATGATAGCGTGATTTGAAGGACTCCAAGAAAGAAGGTAGTGTGAGCGTGTCTGTACGGTTAGCATAGAGTGCAAAGTCGGTGATGAACTGGTTCTCAGTTGCTATCTGCGAGATTATATCCAGGCTTAGTCTGTCCGTTCAGCATAACGTCCTCCTTCATGTGCATAAACGTGGCATCAGGGTCGGTCTTGCTGTAGGAGTTTCTCTCTCCCATAATCTCAAGGTGCCCAGTCATACTCCTGGAGTTTATTACGTTTCTTCTCTAGCTCTTTAAGCTGTTTTTTCTTGGTTCTAACAGCCTGCTTCTCTTCTTTTGTCTTAGGCTCAGGGACTGATTCCAAAGACTTGTTCAATTCCTCGGATATCTCATCGAGCAGAGCTGCAGTAAACTCGACACTTTCTCTCTTAGCGGCATTGTCCTGCCTATGACATCATCAACTTGAAGCAAGAGTGTGCGTATTTGTTCCCTGCAACTTGGCGCGGTTCTTTTCCACGGTTCTCTTCCAAACGAAGGTATACTTGTTGGCTTTTCGATTCTATCTTTGTGCCGTCAATATATTCAACGTCAAGACTTATCAAACCTTTGGCTGCAAGTACTAATACGACTTGTGTAAAGATATTGTTGATTTCCTTTTTCACACGATTACGAAAACGATTGATGGTAATAAAATCAGGCTGCTCATATCCTGCCAGATAGATGAAATGAATGTCACGCTTGAGAAGCGACTCTATGCGACGGCAGGAATAGATATTATTCATATGGGCGTAAAGAATCACCTTGAGCATCATTTGTGGATGATAAGGTTTGCGACCACTGGGCTTATAAAAGCTTGTAGACATTATCCAACATAAGATTATCCACCAAGGCGTCTAAAAAGACGAACAGGGTCGTCTTCTGCGATATCCTTATCGATTCTTTGAGGAAAAGAATCATTTTCTTGTGTATGTAAGAACGAAAGTGTATCTTTGTCATAATGAGATTTTTAATGCCTAAAGGTGTACAAAAACTTTGAAAGTAGCAAAAGCCCTGGCTTGAGAAAGTCAGGGCTTTGAGCATAAAAAGAGGATGTGACATTTTCGTCACACCCTCAATATAGTTTTAAGGGATGACTAAATAATGCACATATTCTGAAAAAGACAAGACCTGTAATAACCGATAATAAGCCTAAGTCTATATTACTAACAGAGATTACCCTCTAAAGTTTTACTGCACGGCAATAATACATAATCTATTGTATCTTCTACTCTTTCGGAAACTCCTTGTCTACAATCTTCTTGATGATATAGTTACGAATGAGCAAAGGAATACCGAAAATAAAAATCAACGGAATGAATACTGGCACAAGAAGATGTAAGTAGAGATTAGCTCTCCTTGACCTGAATGTTTCACCTTCAAGATGATTTCTATCGGTATAGAACTTACTTCATTCCCAATAAAGCCACAGAGAGATAAGAATGATAATAGAACCTATCACGTAGATATTGAAAACTGCCTTCTTAACAATCCTCGGCCGCTCCTTTTCTGGCACTCGTTGCAAAGAACGTACAGACTTAGCTATATTATTCGCACGGGAGTACTTGTCGCCCAAGAGCTTCTTTAACATTTCATTCATAATTTTTAATATTAACTATCACTGCCTGAGTATAAAATAATAAAGGGATTCAGGATGATTGGCATCGTCTCTTTCAAAACACTGCAGTCCTTCAAAGAAAACATTGTCGTCATTAGTCAGCTTGTCGCAAACTTGATTATGAATCTTGTAAATGAGTTCAGATGCTGTGAAACAGCTGCCATTGTATGCTTGCAATAACACCTTTTCTTCCCTTGAATCTTCCAGCTCATCGTCCCAATACTCAAACTGCACCAGGATACGACTGCCGATCAGCTTCAGCTCATCAGCCCAAATATTAGGATATATCCGCCAGAGAGTTCTTCATTATACGCTTGTAAGGCATCTGTAAATAAAGCCAACGATGAATATCTCTTTTGTCTGAAGCTCCACGCAATGCCGCATAACAATTCTAATGAAATCCTGTATTTTTGTCTATTTCCACTGTCTTGGCTGGTTGGATTCTTCTGACAAGGCATCTGTATAGAAACGCCCTGTATCCTTGCCGTACTTCAAAGCCAATTCATAATACGTTATACTGGAATCTTCACCTATCATATCGTAAATGTGCTTTCGAAGATCCGGCAACAGGCGAAGGTCGTGATAGTTTATTCTATCGTTATAGGCATTATATCCTTGCAACAGCAAAGCACTGGAATAATCTATACTACCCGACTTCGTACCCCTAATTTTATATTCCTCTTCCTGTTGGCGAGATAATTCCGTCAAACTCGAGGTTCACCACGTACAAAGCGAAACCCATCATCATTATTCAGAAAGAACTCAGGAAAATCTAAGGTGTGAAAATCAACAGTTTCATAAGCATAATGCGTCCAATCAAACCCATTTCTGTTTCTACGGTTAAAGCTGGTTTTGTAGATGAAGCAACCAGGGATAATAAATTCCCGACTATTTAATTCTGGTGTATCGGAAATTTCTTTATATACAGCAACCAGATAACAATCAGAGAAGAGTTAAGAATACTATTTTTCCCAACGTGCTTCGTAAGTCGCCCGGATATATCTACAAGAATTTTGCCAAAGAAATATTTCTTGTAATAATCATTGTAGACATAAAAATATCACCTTCTTTTTATATCCTTCTTGGCATGGGTTGCGCCTCTGTTTAACTTGATAGTCATAATTCTCTTTATTACTTCATTACGTTTATTTTTCTAAATTATCAAGACCTCAATATATATCAATGAAATATAGTTCTATGCTGTACGTTGGGAAACAATAGTACTAAAATGCAAAAATAATTATATCTTTTTGAGATGACATCATTTTATTTTTAATTTCTATTTGATAAAAACTAAATTCGCATATAATTCATTGCGAAATTGCTTATATAGGTGATTCCGTACTTTTTGAAATTCAGTCCATCATGAAACAAATCAAATTGGTAGTGCCCTAAAAAGTAAGTGAATTCTATCTTTGTTTTTTACACTATGTATTACCAGTTTTGCATTGATACAAATTCCTGTTATATGTTGTTTTTGTTTCTTCCATAGCAAAACTCGTTAGAAGTAAAAATACCGACTTGTTTGATGTCATTGATGTTCTCGCTTTTTGTCGTTCTCCCTATATTTTAAATGGAGTCTTTCAGTCCTACAACAATAAATACACAAACCAGACTTTACGAAGAATAAATAAAGCTATTTTTAAAACTAATAAGAAATGAAAAAAATATAATATAAAATCTATCAAATTTATAATTATAAATTTAAAATTAGTAATTACAAAATTAATTCCGTCTTCCCAAAGTGTATTTAGGCTATTTGGCAATAAATGTGCTTAAAATCCTTGTAACTATCTAATAATATTTATATTGTACGTATTCAAACAAAAGTGCACAACTTGACCTCCAATTAAGTTTTGGGTTTTAGTTATAATTATTAATAAAAAGCATATTTGCACTATGACAACAAAAAGAATTTTTGATAATAAAACAATGAAAATATCAGAGTAAATAACTCACATTTGCAGTTGTGCACTTTTTGTTTGACAACGTACAGTTTCTCGTAGATATGGTGGTGATTTCTCTCAATTTGGAGGGCGTGCTCCTGAAGTCCTATATAAGGGTGAAGATATCTCCGGAAAACATACTGCAAGAGGATTAGAACAAAGATTTTATGAAATGGATGTGAATAAATTTGGAAAAGAAGGGGTGGCCAACAAACAAAATCCTGTAGGTAAAAACAACAAGAACAGGCAAAGCTATTTGATGCTCGCTGATTCCTTCTTAGAAAAGAATAAAGTTACTTGTAGTTGATGTCTTATAAATTTATATATAACAAAAATGATATCTTGGAAAGAAAATAAAATAATATCCATACAATTAAGAAATGGAGTCTATGTCTTAGGGCAAATGATAAAGAAGCCTTACCTCATATTCTTTAAAGTGTATGGTAAGGATGGTACGTGGAATATAGACACATTATCTGTAGATGATATATTGTTTTGTCATGCAGTAACAAGGCAGTTCCTCAAGTTAAGTCAAATAAAAGATGTAAAGGGCATTCATGGTTTAGAAGGCTACGGACAATTATTTAAGTTCTGGATAATTTCAGGTGAGTTCGAAAGAATGACATTTTGGAAAGGAACGAAGAACGAACGAACATTTATTACAGCAGGATTACATAATTGTTTGTTAGTTGAGAAAGATATACAAGAGGATTCTAAAAATACTCATCCTTCTGGTATTTATAAGAAAGAAATCCGTAAACTAACTGTCAAAGATTATGATTCTGTTAAAGCGTATGAACTAACAACTATAGAAATATACCCTGAACTTAAATGAAAGGTTATATTTATGCTATAAATTAAAGAAAAATGTCGATCCAGAGAAAGATATAATGTTCAGACAGCAAATTCCTTTGGAGTATAAAAACATATTTAGATATAATATCAGGAGTTGTTCCTTTATCAGATTTAGGATATTAAAGAATTTGATTATTGAAACAGCACACGATAAGCCTGAATTATATAGAACCTTATAAGATTAGTGATTGCAAGTTCCAAAACGAAGTGCAATAAAGAGTATCCTCTCCGAGAGATGCAGACGTTCTCGACGCGTAGCGAGAGGTTGTCTGCATCTCTCGGAGAGGAAAAAGAAACAACCAGCAATGCAATAAAAAAGGAGACCGAAGTCTCCCAAAGATTAACTAACTTTGTATTGCAAATGTATCATCAATTAATCTCGGAGCAAAGGTCGCAAATTTTTGCCTTACTCCAAAAGAAAACAGCGAGAAAAGAAATTGCCGACATCGTCGGTATTAGTCAGTCAACACTCTCACGTGAAATCAAACGCAACAGCACGCCTTCTGGAAAGTATATCTGGACGAAGGCGCATGATATGGCTATGCAGCGCAGGAAAAAGCACTGGTAACTAACGCCAAACTCTCCGACGAATTAGTTTGGAGAATTAAAGAATATATTACCAACGACCAGTGGTCTCCAAGACAAATATCAGGGTATCTGCGCATGAATGAGGGCATAGAGGTGTCACACCAGTCCATCTATAACATCATCCACAATGACACAACAGGGAAACTTGCAGAACACACAAGGCATAAGATGAAATACAGGCATCGTCCCAAAGGCGGACATCTTCCAATAAAGGACAGGGTGAGTATCCATGAAAGAAGTAAGGAAGTTGACGGGAAGAGATTTGGAGATTTTGAGATGGACTTGATCGTCGACCCTGCCCAGCACGCCATACTCACAATAGTGGAGAAATCCACCAATATGTTGCTTATGCAGAAACTGCCATTTGGAAAACTGTCAAAGCCTCTGGCAAAGGTGGTTAGGAAACTACTGCTGCCATACAAGAACAGCCTGAAGACAATTACAACAGATAACGGACCTGAATTTGCGGCACATAAGGACATCACCAAATACTTAGGCGTGCCAGTGTACTTCGCTGACCCATATTGTTCATGGCAAAAAGGGAACTGTTGAGAATACAAACAAATTAATCAGGCAGTATATACCTAAAAAGGATCTCGTTTGATAACTACACGGACAAGAGAATTATGTCCATACAAAAGAAATTGAACGAAAGACCAAGAGAAAAATTAAACTTTTCTAATCCAAACTGCGAGTTCTTTAAACACCTTTTGTAATTTTGCACTTGCTGGTTGACTCTGCGGATAAAAGCAAAATTCAATCAACAAAAAGAATTTTGATAATAAAACAATGAAATATCAAAATAAATAACTACATTTGCAGTTGTGCACTTTTTGTTTGACAACGTACACAAGAATATGAGGTCTTTTCCCCATAAACAAGATGTAGAATATATATCTGATTTTCGATAAAGAAATAAAACGATTAAAAGGAGAAAAATAGTTTTATATAAAACACTTAGGTATCATTTAATGTATCACACCTTACTTTCTTCCAGAGCATTACAGAAGAGAAATAAAAAATTACTACGAACATTTATAACAAAATAGGAATTGTATGAAAAAAACTGCCCTCACCTTTCTCATGTTAATATCATCTATCACTATGATAGCCCAAACTAAAAAATACTATTGCGAAGTCAAAGGTATTGAAAAAGAACTATCAGCTGGATTAAAAATTGTTTTTGATTTTGGAAACAATCCCGTGTACTCTGCATGGGGTGGACTCAAAAACAAACAAAAATTAGTTGATGAAAAAGGAGAAGAAATCCCATTTAACAGTATGGTTGATGCAGGTAATTATATGTCTAACAAAGGTTGGACTTTCGTTCAAGCATATACATCTATTTATGAGTCTAAATCTATAATTCATTGGATATTCTACAAGGAGGCAACAAGTCCAAAGGAAGCCGTTAAGGGAATAATTACTAAAGATGAATACAACAAAGCAAGTAAGATAGAAGAATAGAAAGTCGTAATAAAAATTTTTATATCTTGATATTCATTATTTCGTTGATATCTGTAAGATAATTTGGAGTTCGTTGTTCACATTTGGTTGTCCACTTTTTGGTTTTCCACACCTTCTACCCCTCAGTAAAATGGTTTTTATTTGACAACGTACAAGCACCAATCAAAAATACAATAGAGGAAATTGTTGAATTGATTAAGAAAAACACGGCAGTGATGCACAGATTATCTTTTTACTGTACGTTGGTTATATGAAAAGCTTTTAATGCTCGTTGGTAGAAAGGTGATTCAATTTACACAAGATATATAATTATAAGTTATCAAGCTAAATAAATATGTTAAAATTAGGACTTACTAAAGATGCACCAGGTGCAAAATGGTGCAAGATATGGGAAATAGAACAAGAACTATATGAGTATGAAGCAGAAGTCTTCCCAAAATATAAGAACTGTTTCCCATTTAAGCTATGGGTATGTTTTCGATGTCTTCCTAAAGAATATGAACGAAAATCAATGAGGAGGTTTTATAAGAATGACAATGCTTTAGGTATAGACATTGCTATCGAAGTGGAAATTATTAGACCTTTTATAGACGGAAAAATACCAACCTCTTTCCGAAGATAAACAGCGTTTGTTAATGGGTAGAACTTTCTATAGTTTCTTAGTTGAAACTTTTAAAAATTATAAAAGGAAATTAGACGGAATCCAAGAATTTGGAGAACCATTTCTTAATGACACAAGAGAGTGGCTATATAATCATAAATGGTTAGAAAAAAATAATGGAGTACGAGATGGGCTTTTTTATTTAACAATATACAGAGTTTCCAAGTCTTTTGAATCATAAAAAGTTGGGCTGGAAACAAAAAAAGGTGAGACGTTAAATAATAAGGCCGATGATATATATAAGAAAAATCATTGATATTGAATCGTTTAACAGATGGAAATTATTATAAGTTCTGTAATTGGTGGGCAAATAATGCCTGAAGTTAAGATAGAGAAAAACTACATCAAATAATAATTGAAATGAGGAAATCTCTAAAAACAGTTTGTAAATTATTCCTTTGAAGGGCTTATCAAGATAAAGATTAATTTATACATCAGTGGAGATGTATCAGAATATAGCTCCAAATCTGGAATAACAAAAATATCAATACTTCCAGAAAAGAATGAATATATTGCCGAGTTTTTGTATTGATAGAAATTATTGGAATTCTGAACCAATGCTTGATACGAAAAAGAAATTTCTATCATTTATAGAGAGTTCATTTATAAATTTAGGATTTTAATTAAGGAAAACTAAAATCTAAAGGGTATAACTTTTGACAGTGAGATGTTTAAAGAAATAGCTTTTAAAAAGCCTAAGAGCATTATAGAATGGATAACGACAAAGATTATTATTAATGTTTCATAGATTTTGAATTGGCAACATGCAATGTAGTAATTTGTGATTCCACTACACAATAATTATTTTACACTCTCATCGATGGGTGGATGAAATATTATAATGAGAGAAGGTTTCATGAATCGTTAGATAATCTTACACCCAAAGACATATATTTAGGGCAAGGGAGAAAATTAAAAAGATAAGAGAAATAATAAAGCAAAAATCAATCAAAAAGAATTTTTGATAATAAAACAATGAAATATCAGAGTAAATAACTACATTTGCAGTTGTGCACTTTTTGTTTGACAACGTACAAGACCATACGTTATGGGTAGCTTGTTTAACGGAGTGACAGGTAGCGGAGGCTTTGCTGCCAATCACAAGAAAAGCCTTACCACCCGAAGCGGTTCAACCGTCACCTTTGACGATACAGCCCATACCATTCTCTTACAGACAACTCGTGTCAATAAAATCTTCATTGATGAATTAAATGGCACCATCACCATATCTTCTGCCGAAGAAGTAAATGTCAATACGAAGAATGTCAACATCAATGCATCAGAGAATATGAATGTAAATGTGGGTAAGAATTTTACGATGCAGGTTGGTGAGCAATCGTCTGTTAGCATTGAAAAAGATTCATCAGTTTCGGTAAATGGAAATACTATGCAGAATGTAGGGAAAGACAACCATACGTACATTGCGGGCGATCATATCAGTCATATAGACAAAGATACAATCCTGAATGTAGGAGGTTCTATTAAGGGAATATTATGGAGAACGCTACATTCGAAACGAAAAGGAATTACGACTATTGGTGCCCAAGATCGTTTGTATATAAAGAGTAATACTAAGGTTGATATAACAAAGGAATAAATAAAGTTTTATGAAATATATACTAATAGTTATAATGGTTAGCTTTTGCTATGTGATAAGCACGGCATGTAGCGGATTAGGAAACAAAACAAAAAGGAAGATAATAAAGGTATGGATACAGCTTTTTTGTTGGGAAGCACTCGTTGCATCTTCAAGAAATTATCCCATGGAGGTGCATTATGCAAGAGTAGGCGTAGGAAACTCTGGTGGATATGTTGGTGTGATGGAGAGATTTACTGGTTCAGGTTTGGGCGAAGCGGATGGTACAGTAGATATGGGCAGTGACTCTAACGGAGGAATGGATGCCCTCAGTAGTGTTGATATTGTGTGGCTTTCGTATTTAGAAAAAGAAGTTTTTATCGGCTTAATGTTAAATTCTCATTAGAGCTACAAGATAAGATACGCCAAAAGTTCCGTACAAAATATTATGATTGGCCAGCTAAGAGGTATTGGGCATTTACAGGTTTTGTTATCAATATAGCTTCCCAAAAGGGCATGTGTGGCTTTATGTAGATGGTATAGGTCGACGTGAATTGGTCTGTGACACTCTTGTTGGCAGGGAAGTAAATGTGCCATTGCAGGATTTTTGACGAAGATGGGTTTTCGATACTACAAAAACACTTGATGCGTTTTTGTGAAGGGCGACTTGGGGATTACACATGGGCGGAAGAGAATTTCAAACGAAATGGTTTGTCAGATGGTTTGTGGGATACCTACAAGACAAAATTCAACTATGAAATAGAATTTAAGTTTGAAGACGAAAAAGCAGCTTTTACTGATTACCTTTACCGGTTCCTTACGGGAGAATTTTGGCATAGAGATAATAAGCCGATGCCTTCATTATTGCCTCGCGTAAGAGAGATACAGGCTGGCTGGAAGGTAGGTACAACAATTTATAATGGAAAGTTCTATTTTGATGAAGATGAAATCATAAAGGGATATGCAGAGGCTTTCAAAGCTAAGGGAGCTTCGGGAAAGTTGGTCATTGAGGTTAGCAAATATAACAATTGGTTTACTATTTATTTGTTGGTGAGTGGTAAAAAGTATCCGTTAACCAAAACAAAGATTCATGTTTTTCGAATAACCCCACAGCATTTAAAGGAGGAAAAATGGCCATTTTATAATAATCATCCAGATATTTATTCTGGAGACATTCATTATATAGGAGAATAGCGTATGAGAGAGTATTCAAACAGTATATGTGGGAACGAATCGAATGATTCGGATTCGAGTTCAGATTGTACGTTGTCAAACAAAAAGTGCACAACTGCAAATGTAGTTATTTACTCTGATATTTCATTGTTTTTATTATCAAAAATTCTTTTTGTTGATTGAATTTTTGCTTTATTATTTCTCTTATATTTTTTTGATTTTCTCCCCTTGCCCTAAGTATACGTCTTTGGGTGTAAGATTATCTAACGATTCATGAAACCTTCTCTCATTATAATATTTCACCCACCCATCGATAGCATTTTCCAATTCAGAGGGACAAAAATAATGATTTATCTTAATCACATTTTTCATCGATCTGTGATATAGTTCTATCTTTCCCTGCGTCTGCGGATGCAAGGGTTTACCATGTATGCTTGATATTATATTCCTTACAGAGATACTGTTTGAGAGAGGAAGCAATATAACATGGTCCATTATCTGATAACAGACAAGGAGGATTCTGGAATGTAACTCCTGCCTTCTCAATTGCTTTATCTATTGTTCTAGATACATCATCAGAAGTCATACTCGAACATAACTCCCAATGGATAATATACCTGCTGTAGTCATCAATTACAGTAGAGAGATAATACCAGCCCCAACCCTTGGGTCGCGTCCCTAAAAAGTGTGTAAATTCTTTCTTTTCTTTGTTTCTTATTCATTTTATTTTTTTGTTTCCAGAATTTGCATTGATAATCTTTTTTCTTGAATATGTTGTTTTTGTTTCTTCCATGGCAACACTTGCTAGTAGGAAAAGTACCGACTTGTTTGATGGCATTGATGTTCTCGTTTTTATAGCTCTCTTATATTTTTCTATTGAGTCTTTCAATCCAATTAGTCGTATATATACACCTTTGCACTTGCACAGGAAAGTCCATATATGTAAAGTAAGCGATGTTGCGGTCGGCTTTATACTTTTTCAATATTGGGTATTTCTTTTCCCATTTGGCTACAAAAGTAATAAATTGTTTATGCCCCGACAAGGATCCCATCTCTTTATTTTCTAAAGTAAATACCTCATTGAGTTCCTCAGCCATCTGTGGTTTATCTTTATGTGAGACACAATTTAGTATTTGTCGCTTGACGTGAGCTACACAAAACTGATGAGATGCCTGGGGGAAAGCTGCACAAACAGCATTCTCTATTCCTTGAAGTGCATCAGATACTACTAAGTCTATTTGACTGACTCATCATTCTTTCAACGCTTCAGCTCTTCCTTCCAGCATATATCTCCCTCACTAGGACAAAAACCTTCGCTGTCGCTTGTGTAATTAGAAAGAATTTTCGAAATTTGTAATTGTGTAAGTTCCATTGTTTATTTATTTTGTTATTTTCAAATGCAAAGAGAAGAAAAATATGGGCTTACACTTTTTTAGACACTACCATAAATAGATAATTTGTATGCTATGTTTGCAGGTATTTGCAAATAAAATAGTTCTCTCAGAAATTAGGAAAAATCCAGACAGGCGGCAGTATCTTTTTGTTTCAGATATCTGTCGCATTCGTTTTAGATATCTGTCAGTTGCGTTTTAGATATCTGTCAGTTGCGTTTCAGATATCTGTTTTTCCAAATTAGACGTAACAACAAGTTTCAGCCTCTATTACGTGGGTTTGTTGCAGCTGAAAGAGATTTATTGAGATGAGAATTATGAAAAAAGATGTAAGCTATAC
>BNJU01002766.1_pt1 | contig 28555 bp, 32 predicted proteins | sample 8539281 | NCBI WGS metagenome assembly BNJU01 (sample SAMD00202456, study PRJDB9452) | human saliva metagenome | isolation source: human saliva | place: Japan
TTTGTTATTGTGTGTTCTAACTGTTTTTTATAAATGTGGTTTTATCACGGGGATGTTGATCAGATTGATTTTTGTAAGTAAAGGAGCATTTTGTTTCTTTTAGTTTAAAAATATGGGGCTCTCTATTTGTTTTATTTTTATTAATATATTCTTTAGGTGATAATAAATATTAATGGCTTACTGATGATGCAAGAATGAGATGATTAAGGTATGACAATGTTTTATTTATTAGAAGAATATGAAGATGAATTGTTATGGTCTGGAGATATATTTAGAGTTTTATCCAGAATAAGGGGGAGAATTATTACACAGATCGAGTCGTGGACTTTATCATCTTTGAAACAGAGGATGTTGATAGACCGCTAGGGTTGCTATCTATATCTGGTTATAAGGCTGGAAAAATAGCGTTCATCTTTCCTAAAGAAGCTTTTTAAAAAGATGCGATTTATTCTTTAGATAAGAATTGGATAGAAAACATATATGATTATTTATATCTAAACAAAGAGTGTGACAAAGTTTTTATATCAAAAATGATTCAATACTTCCCATTCTAATGTCTAGATTAAACTTACAAAAATAAATCGTTGGATATAAAGTGTGGTGAATTTTCAAAGAGTTTAAAACCTCTTTCAAAAACTGAGCAATATTGAGAATATGAGTTTATAGAATTTTAAAACAAGTTTTGATATCATATCGCAGATTTATCAACAACTTAATTCTGAAGTATAATGAAGAACTTATCTCGCTTTCTTTTTCTTTCTAGTTTATTATTTATTTCCCTTTCGCGTTGGAGTGCGCTAAGCTCACCAATGCAGATGTAGAAAACAAATCGATGCCAAACAACAGAGGCAACAAGCTGAACAAGATGCGTTATTTTTATTTCCCAGCAAACGCTAATCCGCGAATGTGCGTTTAGAGGGTGAAAAAGAAGCCTCCCGTGGCTTCCACAGAATGAAGCACAATGTTTTCCTATCAATCAATTGGTGCTGACCGATTATCAAGCTGAAGAAGAAAATTCATCAGCCTCTTCCCTTAAATTAAGCCAACCAAGCCAATTCTCTTGGGCATTGAAGTCGGTTTATGCTGAGCGTGATTTTGCGCTGCCGGCTTGTATTGGTTCTGAGGGGATTAACGTCTTACTCGCCGTAGTTCAAAAATCGTTTGATTGATGTTTTGGTTATGTCACAACACGCGTGGTGGTGGGAGCCGCAGGATTTACGTTCAGGTATGCTCGTACTCACTGTGATTCCGGGTAAAGTAGGGTCGCATTCAATTACAAGACAAAGTGCTATTCCGTTTGCGACACGCGGTACGCTGTGGTTTGCTATGCCGATGTCGCAGGAGACATATTAAATGTACGCAATATTGAGCAAGGTTTAGAAAACTTAAAAAACGTACCGAGTGCTGATGCAATATGGAGCTTGTACCAACGTAAAAATGTAGGTGAAACCGATGTAGTGATTGCTATGAGCAGACTCTTACCTTTTCCATTTAACCTTTAGGGTTAGATGATTCAGGCAGTAAAGCAACAGGGTCGCTTACAGGGTTCAGCCACATTTTCTTGGGATAACGTGTTAACACTGAACGATATGTTCTACATCAGTGGTAGCGCGTAGCTTAAAGCGTGATAGTGATGATGCAGAAGGTGATTATGGCAGTAAAAACATCACACTCTATTATTCTATTCCTTGGAGAAAACTATCTCTTAACGCTTTCAGGCTCTAAATATTCTTATCATCAAACAGTCGCAGGGGCTTTTGAGTCTTACGTCTATTCAGGCGAAAGCCAACAAATGAAAGCGAATTTAAGTCGTTTACTCTCTCGTGGAAGTCTTCACAAAACTTATGTTAATGGTGCGTTATGGACGAAAAAATCTCATAACTATATTGATGATACAGAAGTTGAAGTACAACGTCGTCGAACAGCTGGTTGGGAAGTGGGAATTAATCATACTCACTACATCAGCGACCTTGTTTTGCAGATTTTTGCTGGTTACAAGCGTGGTACAGGCGGTAATAAAGCGCTACCTGCACCAGAAGAAGCGTTTGGTGAAGGGACTTCACGCATGCAAATTCTTACAGCCGGACTTGATTTAACGTATCCCTTTACGATAGGTAATCAACCATTTCGTTTCAATACCAGCTGGAATGGTCAATGGAATCGTACACCTTTTAATTCAACAGGATAAATTTAGTATTGGTGGGCGTTATAGCTACGAGTGTTTGATGGTGAGCTTTTCGCTTTCGGGTGAAAAAGGTTGGTTGTGGCGTAATGAACTTGGTTGGGATATGCTACATAAAAGGACATGAGCTTTTATTTAGGCATAGACCAAGGTAAAGTGATTCTAGTCAAGATGAGCTTCAAATAGGAAGTAGCCTAATTGGTGGGGTGATTGGGTCTTAGAGGCAAATTATGGGGGAATTAACTGATGATTATTTCGTAGGTAAACCGATTAAAAAGCCGGAAGGATTTAGAACCAGTCATGTGACGACCGGGTTTAATGTAAGTTACCGTTTTTAATACGTATTTATCAGATTAATTGAAATTAAACAGAATTTAAAAATTTAAAGGAAATTGAGAAACATGAATAAACGTCATTACAAAGTTATTTTTAGCCGTATATTAAATCAACTTGTTGTGGTATCTGAACTTGCTAAATCACAAGGTAAAGCACAAAGTGAGAATATGAGTTCAGTACAAGCAAAAACAGGGTTGTTTTCAACCGCACTCACTCAATCCAATTCATTTTAGCTTAAATGTTGGCTTAGGCTTTTATGTTCCTTTCACCTTCAGTTCATGGCAGAAGATATGGCTATCCGTGCGGATAAATCAGCACCAGGTAATCAACAGCCGACAGTATTACAAACAGGTAATGGCATTCCACAAGTTAACATTCAAGCGCCAAGTCAGGCTGGTGTATCGCGTAACCAATATTCACAATTTGATGTGGCAGAGAAAGGTGCCGTATTAAACAACGCCCGTAAAGCGGCACAAACACAAATGGCTGGCTGGGTGCAAGGTAACTCAAATCTTGCTCGTGGTGAAGCAAAAGTCATTCTTAACGAGGTCGAATTCAGCGAATCCAAGCCGTTTAAAAGGTTATGTGAAGTCGCAGGCAAAAAGCAGATGTGGTGATTGCCAACCCAAGCGGTATCCAATGTGATGGCTGTGGTGTGATTAATGCTGGACGTACCACGCTGACAACCGGTAAAGCTGATGTAGAAATGGTGAGTTGAAAGGCTATCGCGTAAAAAGGCGGTAAGGTGACTGTAGGTCAAAAAGGGATGGATAACTGCATCTAGATTACACCGATATTACTCGCAGATAAGGCTGAAATCAGTGGTGTGTGGGTCGAAAAAGGCATTACCACAGGTACAAATAACAGTGACCGCACCAATGATTCAGTTGTATCGTGGGCGATAAAACATCGATAACACTGACCGCACTTGATCAGAGAGCGCAAATGACCAATGCTACAGTGTGGATGTGGGCCATTAGGCGGGATGTATGCGCTGAAAATCCATTTAGTGGATAACGGCCAAGGTCTTGGTGTACGTAATGCGGGGCATATGGTGCTGCTGCAGGTGAGGTGAAGATTGATAGTCAAGGGAAAATTGTCAATAGTGGCACTATCAGCTCGACACAACAAGCCGATCTCAGCGCAAAAGAAAATCCATTGAAAATACAGGTAAAATGTGAAAACTAAGCAAGGTAATGTATCATTACGCTCTCAAGCTAATGTGGCACAACATGGTTCGATTGTTTCGCGTCAGGGTGGGATCTCAGTTCAAGCTAAGGATAATCTCACTCAAACAGGTGAAACTGTAGTGAAGGGTAATAGTACTACCAAGCGAAGAATATTGAGGCTAGTAAAGGTGCAGTTAATCGCTGCAGGTGTAACTGCTCAAGAAACTACACAAGGTGAGACTCGTGTCATTAGATAGTCAAAGTGCTCAAGGTGCTAGCATTATGCTCTCAGCTGAAAAATTCTGTTTCATCTAAAGCTCAGCATCTAGCTGAGTGGCCAAATTAATGCTAAAGCAGGTACCCTTGATTTATCTGAAAGTCAATCAACTGCTGATAGTATTGCTTTCCAATCTACTTACTCACCTTTAAATTTAAAGCAAGCAACATTATACAGTGAGGGAGATACTACATTAATCAGTCCAGACGCTATTCTAGCGGAGAATACTAACCTAAATGCAGGGCATTTTGTGATAGATACTGCACAACTTAATAATAAGAAGAGTAGCTGGATTCAACGTGGTAAAGAAGCATTTTCACTGAATTTAAAAAAAGGGCTAGATAATACTCAAGGGAAAATCGCTGCTGAAGGGTTGATCTCTATTCAAAGTCCGTTAATTCAAAAATAATCAAGGTGTGATTTGGTCAAACTCAAGTGTGAAACTAATACAAATGCAGGACATATAGAGTCTCAATCTGGTTATTTATTTGGGAAAAATAGTCTTGATATTAGTACTTCAACCTTGAATAACCAAAAAGGTGAAATGTTAGCTGGACAGGTTTTATTGGCTGCACAGCAAGTTAATAATGAAGATAGGAAAGACTGATTGCCGGAAATCGCGTAGATTTATCAGTTAATCAATTTAATAATCAGCGTGGTATTGTTTATAGCCAAGGCGAACTATCATTAAAAACAGAAAATTTACACAACCAAGATGGCATTATTTCATCGGTTTCTCGTGCGACATTGCTTGCAAATGATTTAAATAACGTAAAGGAGTGATTCAGGGAGAGTCTGATTTAACGATTCAAACCCAAAATTTGAATAACACACAAGGTGATATTTCAGCGAAAACAGCAGCGATTTCTTCTGCTGCAATAAATAATGCACAAGGTGTAATTTCGTCTCAGGATTTAACATTATCTGGTGTAGATTTAAATACAAAGGTGAATTGTTCAAAGTGTGAAATTGAAACATTAAATTTGACCGCACTTGATGGACAAGAGCTGAAGGTGATAAAGGCTCTTTGGTTAGTGCAACAAATCGTTTAGTGTTAAATGTTACAAATGTAAATAATAAAAATACAAAAGCTAGCAAGATACCCCTACTCAAGAGTATTCAAACAGCTAATTTAGTAATGAATGCAGATCATGTTGAAAACCAATCTTGCGGCATTTATGTTGGAAAATCAGCAAATCTTACAGTTAATCAATCTCTTGATAATCAACAAGGTGAGATTTTATCAACTGGTCGAGTTGATATTGTGAAATCCAGATTTGACCTTAGTTGTAGCCAATGCACTAGGAACAATTGAATCAGTGATTGGAACGACATTGCAAGCTAAAACATTAGTTGATGAGGGGTCAATTAGTACAAAAGGAGATTTGGGTATTGAGTTAAATGATAGCTTTACCCTAAATAAAGCCTTTTGTGTAGGCAATAATCTTACTTTTAAAACAAAAAGGTGATTTTGTTAATAACTCCAACCTTGTGGTAGGTAATTCAGCATCAGTTGAAGGATCTATTATTCAAAAATAATGCTAATGCAGAAATTTTCTTCAATAAATACACATATTCAAACTAATAAGCTAAATAACTTTAATTAATTGATGGCGATACCACAGTGATTAAAGTCAATGATGATAACATTGGTACGGCACGTATTTTATGGAGGGCACCTTGTCAATTCAAGCAAACAATTTAAATAACCTTGAGAATGCTGACGGAACAGGCGACTATCGCTGCTCGAGAGAGACTTGATTTAGGTGTCGGTAATTTAGTAAATCGTAAATCATTCACTTATTATGAGTTTAGGTAACATCTATATTGGTGGACGAGTTAAATGAAAATAATCAAACAACTGGTTATGCAATAGGCATTGATAACGGTGAGACACATTGAAGCTTTAGGACGTGGTGGATTAAGACACATCATCTTTTAAACCAAGATTTACACCTAAAATTAGGTAAAAAAGTAGAAAAAGAACGAATTGATGAGTACTCGTTAGGAAGTGATACTCATCGTTACCGTGAAGGTAGAGGATGGCCATATCATATAATGATGGTAGCAGAAGTCGCCAGTTCTATCTTTCAATTGAATGATGGAACTCGAGATTGCGAGGGAAGGCTGGAAAGAATGGCGCTATACCCGTACAACAACAACTTCTACAATTGAACATCAAGATCCAGCAAAAATCTTAATAGGTGGGGAATTGCATCTTTCTGGAGAAGATCTTCATAATAAACAGAGCCAAATTCTTGCGGGACAGAAAAGTGCTACTGGATGATAAAGGTCTTTACTCAATCGACAAATGATCGGTTGCGTAGCTCAAATATCTAAATTAGAAAAATGATGATTTAATCGGTAATATTGATATCACAGATCAAGGTGAATTTGTTCAAGAAAATACAGTGATCATAAAGAAAAAGAAAAAGGGCATCATCACTATCACAATTACAGAGATTTTACTGATGTTCATCCAACCCAAGATTTTGGTTTTGGTTTGAAATTATTGACAATTGATGAACCTGTCGAAAAACAGGACAACTGTTGATGGTAAATCTGATTTTCAAGGTGTATCTCTTGAACAGAAAAACACCTTTAAAACACAGATCTCAATGCACATCGTGTTGATCTAGCACGCGCTACCTCTGGTTTGGTTAAAAACAAAAGATAATCTTGGTATAAAACCACTTACTAGATATTTCATTACCACAGAGCAAGTCTTTATAAAATTAACCCAGCAGCATCTGGACGGTTTTTAGTTGAAAACAGATCCACGTTTTACTACAGAAATCAAAATACTACAGTTTGACTATATGTTTAAGCAGATTACACAATGATCCTCAAAAATATGCTGAAAACGTTTAGGTGATGGTTTCTATGAACAACGCTTGGTGAATGAGCAAAGTTAATCAGCTGACAGGAAGACGTTTTCCTTGAGGGTATTTCATCGGATTATGATCGATATAAAGCTCTGATGGATAATGGGGCACAATGATGCGCAAAGCGTTTAAATTTAGATTCCAGGCGTAGCATTAACATCAGAACAGATGAAAGAACTCACTCTCGATATGGTGTGGATGGTTAGAACGTGAAGTTACACTCAAAGATGGTAGTGAAAAGCAGAGGTACTTGTACCACAGGTTTATATTGTTGGGCGTAGTGCGGATATTGATAGTCGTGGTGCAGTGATTTCTGCAAATGATGTTATTACTCAATACGCAAGGCGATAGTGAAAAATAGTGGTGATTGCAGGCCGTAACTCTTTAACCACTTAAGTGCCAAATAATATTGAAAACTTGGGTGAGAAAAACTGCAAGGGCACGAGAACTTTATTTGCTCGCAAAAATCGCTAGATAATTTAGGGTGGTGAACTTAACTGCGACGGATAAATCTTGTTGGTCATGCAAAAATATCAACATTGCAACACTTTCTGAAAACAGCAGATAATGAACATCTTTAGCATAAAATCGATTAATCGTGTGGCTGCAATTAATGTAGGAGAGAAAAATAATCCAGGTCAGTGTTATTACAAGCCACGGAAGATATTACCTTCAAAGGTAGCGAGAGTTGATGTAAAAGGAATGGATATTCCACGAAACTGGCACAAAGCTTAATGTTGGTACAGTAGAAACTGAAAATAAACAACTCTTTGTAAAAAGACAGTAATAACTATTATAAACTCAACCAGAATAGTGAGATTGGTTCGGAATTTAATATTGAAGGCGATGCTCGTTTTGTGGGTAAAAATGCTATTGAAATGCGCGAGCTTCTGCGGTAAGCAATGGCACAATGAGCAAGCTTTCAGAAGGTGATATTAATATCTCATGAAAGTCGCCAGCAAGAAAGTTTATCAGAGGCACAGAAATGGACTACATACGGTGTATTCCAATCAAAAGGAAACTCGTCGCCATAATCATAATTATGATATTGCTCAGGCTCAACCTTGGATGCAGATAAAATTTATATTCTATCTCGAATAATGGTAAATGTGATATTCAGGGTCAAATGCTGTAGCTGAAAAATGGATTGAGTGATTAAAGCAAATAATATTGATATATACGTGAGGCAGAGAAACTGAGTTTACCTGATGATTATTACAGCAAAAAGATCGGAGCGCTCATAGTGGTGGGTATTGGTATTACCTTTTGGTTCTCAAAAGACAAACTGCAGAAAGATGATCAGACTAAGCTTTTATGCGCAAGGTAGCCAAGTAGGTAGCTTGAACGGTAATACTCACGATGATTGCGGATAATAATCTATAGACAAACAGCTAGTAAGGTGAGTGCAATCAAAGACGGCGACGTGAAATATTCTGGCGAAAAAAGTCGATATTAAAGCGGCAGATGACAAAATATGAAACCAATACCAAACAAAACATTTTCAGCAAAAAGGTTTAAACTATTGCTATACCTCTCCTGTTCTTTCTGCTATTCAGGCGTATACAGGGCGATGCAATCTACTAAACAAGTAGGGGTGCTAGTAAGCACTGATCGTGTGAAACGCGATGGCAGCAGCCAATGCAGGGCTTTGATGCTTATCGTGCAGCTGAGTAGTGTAATGAATGCTGGCAGACTCTATTCAAAGATTTTATGGATAGTAGCAATGTGGATTCCGTCGTAGGTGTTCAAAATCACGTATGGTACAACAAAAGAACGAATCACGAACCCATATCGAAGGAAAAACTGCAGCCAAAATCTCAAGTATAATGCTGGTGGCAAAGGTGAATATTGGTGCAACAGGGTGCCGGCAAAGGATTCTAATATTATCATTGAAGGTTCAGATGTTTTCTGGTAAAACAAGGCACGATTTTGATCGGCTGACAATCAAGTGATTATCCAAAGCGCTCTGAGCAGAATCACCAAAGAGCGTAGGCACTAATAAAGTCAGGTGGCTTTAATGCGGGGTCGCGATTAAAGTTGGTAGTGGTGATAGGCCGCAGTGTATTACAGTTGGTGGTAATTACGGAAGTGCTATGGCAATGGTGATGAAACTACTATGCGTTGCTAGCCATGTAGGGTGATAGTCAGAGTAAAACCGTGATTCATGCCGGTGGGATGCCAATATTGGTAGCCAAGTAAAAGGCAAACGAGTAGAACTTAATGCTGAAAATTTGAATATTGAAAGTTTTGCAAGATAAATCTAGCTATCATGGCAAACAAATGAATGTAAGTGGTAGTGTAACAGTAGGCTATGGTTTTGCTGCTGGTGGTAGTTTCAATAAATCGAAAATCAATGCTGATCATGCGAGTGTGAATGAACAGGCAGGGAATTTATGCTGGTGATGAAAGGCTATGATATCAATGTTAATAAGCATACCGATCTTAAAGGAGCATTGATTACGTCCACCCAAAAGAGGCAGAAGCAGATGGCAAAAACCATTTTAGCATCTGGCAGTCTGACTCATTCAGATATTGAAAACATTCAAACTACAGCGGTAGCAGTTTTGGTGTGAGTGGTAGGTGTCAGTTAACTTTGAAACACCATTTGAGAGAATGGTGCAGCTCAAAGTACAAAACAAGCTACAGATAAAGATGGTAATCTGCTTTATACCGATAAAAATGGCAAACACAACTGTCAAATTCTAAAGGAGTAGATGGACAAAGAGAACACCAAGAAATTGGTTGAAGGCAAGGAGTCTCTCCACTCCTCCTATAGGCATGGGCTATGGTAAAAGATTCCGATAGCCAATCTAGCACAACAAAAGTGGTATTAATACACAAAATATCATATATTAAAGATGAAGCTAGAGCAATTAAAAACGTACAGGCAAAACGGCACAAGAAGAAATTGCTGCGATTAAAACCGATATCACTACAGAGAGGTAACAAAGCCAAAGTGGGCAAAATTAGAGAATCGTTTAATAAAGATGATGTTCAAAAAGAGCTCGATTTCCAACGTGAGGTGACGAGAAATTTGGACCAAATGTCGTGGAAGCTGGAAGTTTGCTTTGCTAATAAATTTGGCGGAAGAAGCGAAAAGCGAAACGTCATGAAGCCGTCAATTGCGTTAGAAGAGCAGAAAAAGCCAAGGCAGAAAAACAACAACGAAACGAACCGCGCTTTAGTCAAAACAAGCACGAGATAATTTTGAGACAGCGAGTCGCGAAGCCAAAGAATGGGAACAGGTGAAATCAACGTCTTATCATTGATTCGGCATTAAATGTTATCAGCACGGCTTTAGCTGGCAGACCGGCAGCGGAAGTGGTGGCTTTCAGGATTATCGCCTGCGGTGAATAAACCAAATTAAGAAAGCGACCACAGATGCAAAAGGTAATGTAAATACCGCTCTCAATTTGACTGCTCATGCACTTTGGGGAGCGGTAGAGGCTTATGCGGGCAATCGTAATGTTGTTGCGGGTGCGGCAGGTGCTGCGGGCGGAGAGGCTGCAGCTCATTTCCTCGCCTCGACACTTTATGATAAATCACCTGAAAAAGCTCAGCGAAGAAGAAAAACGTACGGTATCTTCTTTAAGCCAGAGTGGCAGGTATTGCCGGTGGGAGTTTATCAGATAGCTCTGATGGGGCGATTATTGCAGCTAAGACGGCGAAAGATGCTGGAGAATAATTATTTGTACAACGGAGAGGTAAATAGCCTCGTTAAGGAATTGGCAAAAGCTGAAAAGGAAGGGAAAGATACAAGACCTATTTTTGAAAAATACGCAAAATTAAGTGAGAAGAATCGACAAGAAATATTGAAGCTTTGTGGTAATAATCCAGCTTGTTATATACCACATATTCAGATGATGCAATCAGGCGATGAAGCGGCATATGAAAACTTTAGTTATTTAAGATTAGGGACCTATTTTAATAATCTAAGCAGAGAAACTCAGGTTAAATTGAGTGATTTTGTGGAATTGGAAAATGGTAAAACAAGAAACCAATTACCAAATAGCGTACACTATGCAACTCTTGCTGTTAGGCGCAGCTGAAGCTGTGGGGTTAGGAGGATTAGCCTTTAAAAAGCTAAGTTGCCAAAAGTTTCTGTTTTCAAGTAAGGCTAATAGCTATCCCAAGACAGCAAGCATACATAGTGAGAATAAAGATTACTTGCAAGGTGTAGATAATCTAGGTGTAAAGAATGCTAAGTTTAATAGTGAGTTAAACAATAAAGCAACTCAAAACGAACGGTATGTTGTTGCACCAAAATTGATAGTGGATAATCAAAAAGTATAATTATTTATTTGGAAATGTTAAGAATGATTCTCATAACACATCTAGAGCTTTTACAAAATAAACAGCAATTATCTTCAATAGGGATTTTATGATGATAGAAATGGAAGAGAGATAATAAATAAATCGTTAAATGAGGCTTTATCAATTAGGAATAGTGAAAGGATACATATTCTAAAAATATAGATGGGAAATATCATAGGTTTGAAGCTAGAGAAGGTATAATTACGGGAGGCCAGGGCGGGATTAGAAAATTTGAAAGTCATTTTGAGATAATGAATGATGGCTCTAGACGCCTTACTACTATAATATTTAAGGGAGGGAAATTAAAATGAATAATACAAAATTAGTGATTCCAAGTTGTAATGATTTTATGGCTATTTATGGGTGTGATTGTGAAATAGATGATGTCATTCAGATTGCAAAGTTTGTTAATGGAGATGAGAGAGTTACTTTGAGTTTTGATCTTACAGTGAACTCTATTAGACTTCAGTCTTATAAAAATAATAGTGTTATATTTGATCTTTATAGAGAGGATTTATTGGAGCTTTATTTGGATGAAAATGGAGATTCTCTGTCATTTAAGTTATCGACAATGCTTTGTTATAACAATAAATTTTTATCCAAAAATTGAGTATTTTCATAGATAGTAAGTATTTCTCAAATATACATTGAAGCCTATCAAGATTTCACTGGTAGGATTGAGGTTAGTTTATAATTATTTAATATATAATTTGAACTTGAGAGATATAAGTGCGATCAATTTTTAAAGAGTTTTAAAACTCTTAAAAATTGACCGCACTTTTGTGCGTTTTAAATATAGGCTTTGTGTATTTTTAAGTAAAATTTGATGTAACATTATAAGTTTTATTAATAGCTTAAAAAGAGCAAATCACGTACTCATACTGAAGGGAAAAGCCGCAGCCAAATCTCAAAGTTAATGCTGGCAGTGCGTAAATATTATGGCGACAGGCGCAGGACCCAGATTCCAATATTGAAGGTTCAGATGTTTCTGGTAAACAAGGCACGTTTTTATCGGCTGATAATCAAGTGATTGTTAAAGCGGTTGAGCAGAATCATAAAGAGCGTAGTACCAATAAATTATGAACAGGCAGGAATTTATGCCGGTGATGAAGGCTATGATATCAATGTTAATAATCATGTACCGATCTTTAAAGGTGCATTGATTACATCTCACCCAAAAAGGCAGAAGCAGATGGCAAAAACCATTTTAGCACTGGCAGCATTACCCATTCAGATATTGAAAATCACTCAAATTATAGTGGCAGCAGTTTTGGTGTAAGTGGCAGTGTGTCAGCTAACTTTGAAACACCATTTGGCGAGAATGGTGCAGCTCAAAGTACAAAACAAGCCACGGATAAAGATGGTAATCTGCTTTTATACCGATAAAATGGCAACACAACTGTTAATTCTAAAGGAGTAATGGACAAGAGAACACCAAGAAATTGGCTGAAGGCAAGGAGTCTCTCAATTCTCCTATGGCATGGGTTATGGTAAAGATTCTGATAGCCAATCTAGCACAACAAAAGTGGTATTAATACACAAAATATCATTATTAAAGATGAAGCAGAGCAATTAAAAACGTACAGGCAAAACGGTACAAGAAGAAATTGCTGCGATAAAAACAGATATCACTACAGAGAGTGCACAAGTCAAAGTGGCAAATTAGAGAATCGTTTTAATAAAGATGATGTTCAAAAGAGCTTGATTTCCAACGTGAGGTAACAGAGAAATGGACCAAATGTCGCGGAAGAGGAAGTTTGCTTGCTAATAAATTTGGTGAAGAAGCGAAAGCTGAACGTCATGAAGCCGCAATTGCGTTAGAAGAAGCAGAAAAAGCCAAGGCAGAAAACAACAACGAAACGAACCGCGCTTTAGTCAAACAAGCACGAGATAATTTTGAGACAGCGAGTCGCGAAGCCAAAGAATGGGAAACGGGTGGAAATCAACGTCTTATCATTGATTCGGCATTAAATGTTATTAGCACCGCTTTAGCTGGCAGACCGGCAGCGGAATGGTGGCTTCAGGATTATCGCCTGCGGTGAATAATCAAATTAAGAAAGCGACGACAGATGCAAAAGGTAATGTAAATACCGCTCTCAATTTGACTGCTCATGCACTTTGGGGCGCGGTAGAAGCTTATGCGGGCAATCGTAATGTTGCTGCGGGTGCGGCAGGTGCTGCAGGTGGTGAGGCGGCGGCTCATTTCCTCGCCTCGACACTTTATGATAAATCACCTGAAAAGCTCAGCGAAGAAGAAAAACGTATGCGTATCTTCTTTAGTAAGTAGCGAGCAGTATTGCTGGTGGTAGTTTATCAGATAGCCTGATGGGGCGATTATTGCAGCTAAAACAGCAAAAGATGCGGTGGAGAATAATTATTTATACAACGGAGAGGTAAACAGCCTCGTTAAAGAGTTAGCTAAACAGAGAAGGAAGGAAAGATACTCAAACCTATTTTTGAGAAATACGCGAAATTAAAGTGAGAAAAATAGAAGAAAAATATTGAAGGATTGTGGTGATAATCCAGTTTGTTATATACCACATATTCAGATGATGCAATCGGGAGATGAAGCAGCTATGAAAAACTCTAGATTATTTAAGGTTTGGATCCTATTTAATAATTTAAGTAGAGACCCAGGTTAAATTGGGTGATTTTTGTGGAATTGGAAAAATGGTAAAACAAGAAACCAATTACCAAAGAGCGTACACTATGCAACTCTTGCTTTAGGCGCAGCTGAAGCTGTGGGGTTAGGGAGGATTAGCCTTAAAACTAAGTTACCTAAAAGAGTTGCTAATGCGAATGAGGTATTGCCGGTTATTGGGAAGACCAAGGGGTATGATCTAAAAATCATTTAATCATGAAGCACATAATTTTGTTAATTATGAGAAATATAAACAACAATTACGACAAGAAAATTTAGATAATATAGCTAAATTATACCCAGAACTTTCGCATGCTGCTTTAGGTAAAAATAATTTTACATATAAGGATAAAAATTTACGAAGATTCAGTCAGATGAATTAGGTAGAGCTTGGGTTGGACCTAATTGTAGAGGTAACAAGTCAAGGGGATCTCATTAGTGAAGATGGGACAAGAAGATATAGACCAGCCACCTCAAAGAAAAACTCTAGCTATGCTGAGACTGGAATACAGTCTAATTTCTGAACGTTTTACATAGACCCCTATTACTGGTTCATCAAAGGTAGAAAGTAATTTCACATTTAAATCATTTATGAGGATAAAAATAAATGCTTATAGCTGAACTACAAAATGGGTTGATTACAATGTCCCAACAGAGAGGATGCGTCCTTAATAATACTTAAACCAGCCTATTGCTTAAATTTAACATTGGCAATAGGGGTTAAAAGATAGTCTGGATGTGATATACTAATATTTTTGGTAGGGATGATTCAAAAGAGAAAATTAGTAATGATAAATAAAGAGATAGTTAGTGAGCCTTTATACACTAGATGAAATAGAAAATCATTTGAGCTATAATAAATAAAATATCTGGAGAAACCTGGGAATGATATTGTTATTCAATTGAGAGAATATTTTGATTTAGGAATATCAATAGTTTGTAATTGCGCCATCATGATGTTTGGTCTAAGGTCAACGATCAATAAAAGGAACAAAAATGACAAATGATTTTATTTTTACCTGTGGATTTCAAAAGAAAAGGTTGGATTGTAGTATCTAATAGGGAGAGAGTATCTTCTGTCGATAAAGGTAGTAAAATGATATCTATGCTGATAGATAATGTTAACTAAATATAGAGGGCTGCGGGGTTAGAGTTTGTCAGAGCCGGGAAGTTGGAATCTCAGGATTATCAGTTCAATGTGACGGTGAAGATATTTAGTTACTTTAATTGGTATGGAAAAGATGAGTTCCTAATTAGAGACAAAATCTGACTTTAATGGTACTCCTGGATTAGTTTGCTTTGAGGAGAACCCTATCCAACGTTCAGTGATAGAAGACTTTGATTTTATTAAAAGAGGTATTTGATTGAGTTACTAGAAAACGGAAATGTTTTCTTATGAGTTAATGGATATATAATTTAAAAACATCTATATAAAGTGCGGTCAATTTTCAAAGAGTTTTTCAAACCTCTCAGAGCAGCCGCACTCTACAACGATATTTATGTTAGTAAGCCTTATAATTTTAACATCCAACTGTAAGCGCAGCTCTACTTTTCAATGCTTTTTCACAGGAAATATCACGAGTGAACACACACCACAAACGGCGATGGCTATTGACTCCGCTTTTGCTGAAAATAGCAGATATTACCCACAACCTAACCCCTGCATTGGGTGTATAGTAAAGATTCAATAGTAATCTAGCACGACAAAAGAGTGAGCAAATTAGAGAACCGTTTTAATAGAAGATGATGTTCAAAAGATCAGATTTCCAACGTGAGGTGACAGAGAGATTTGGACCAAATGTCATGAAGCAGGAAGTTTGACTTGCTAATAAATTTGGCGAAGAAGCAGAAAGCGAAACGTCGAAGCTAATGGTGCATTAGAAGAAGCAGAAAAAGCATGCAGAAAACAACGAAAACTAACCGCGCTTTGATCAAACAAGCACGAGGATATATTTTGAGACAACGAGTCGCATGAAGCTAAAGAATGGGAAGCAGGTGAAGTCAACGCTTATCATTGATTCGGCATTAAATGTTATCAGCACTGCTGGCAGCGAGACAGCTGCGGGAAGTGGTGGCTTCAGGATTATCCTGCCGGTGAATAATCAAATTAAAGAAAGCGACAACAGATGCAAAAGGCAATGTGAAATACCGACGCTCGATTTGACTGCTCACGCACTTTTGGGGGCGCGGTGAGGCTTATGCGGGTAATCGTAATGTTGCTGCGGGCGCGGCGGGTGCAGCAGGTGGTGAGGTTGCGGCTCATTTCCTAGCCTCGACACTTTATGATAAATCACCTGAAAAGCTCGAGTGAAGAAGAAAAACGTACTGTATCGTCTTTTAAGCCAGAGTGGCGGCTGGTATTGCGGGTGGTAGTTTATCGAGATAGTTCTGATGGAGCGATTATCGCGGCTAAGACGGCGAAAAGATTCAGTGGAGAATAAAAGCATGGCTGATAACGTTCATCCTAGTGATGAGCGTAAGCGAAAAACTGATGAAATGTATGCCAAGGTTTTTATTCAATGGAGATGAGGATAAAGCTAAAGAATATCAAGAAGGTCTAGAGCTTGCAGAAGCTCAGGGTCAAATTGATAGTGTTAAAGAAACAGCGGATGCAGTTGTTAATTTAGATGATACCGTAGTGTCTTTTATGGGAAGCAATCTCAAGTCCAGGAAAACCTATAATAATGTTGTGGTCTCGTTGAAAGATTGGGATGAGGCTTAGCTTGCCCTTCAAAGAGGAACCCAGCTTGCGGGTGAAATGCAAGGTTACCGCCAGGTAAAATGAAAGGTGTTTCAACTGGAGGCGTGGTTCTGAGTGGTGCAGGATTGGGATAGCTAAGTCTATTGCCAAATTAAAAATGGCACGATTGATGTAGCTCATTCAGGTATTAATGTCGCGAAGATAAAACCTAAAACTATGTTCTTTCCGTGGTGACATGGAGAGTAAAAAAACAGAAACAGGTTATAAAGCCGATAGCGTCTATTAAAGAGTGGGTGATAGGTTTATGCGAAAAATGAACTGACAGGACAAATGACCTATCAGCGTGTACAAGCGCACTACAACAACCCGTATGATTTTACGGTATATGTAGAAGTGATTGATGAACAGGGTGAAACAGCAGACCATTGTTTCAAACAAAATTCACCATTCTTTACACAAGTAAGTCAAGGTGAGCTGAGTACCCAAGTTCGGAGGGCATTTCTATAAGGTGAAATTCAAAACTAGCTCAGTGGTGAGATGCAAAAACCTGAAAGCGGGTTATAAGTTGTTGTCAGAAAATAATCACTGGCAAACGGTGAAAGAGTGTTAGCATCAAGGCTGAAGATTAAGTGCATATATAACCTGACAGTTGAGACTGTCACACTTACTTTATCAAAAGGAGCAAATTCTGAGCCTTGATGGCGTTTGGGATGCATAATAACTGTTGGAATAGCTTACCGGCAGATGCAGTCCGTACTGGTAAAACTACTCCAAATGGAAGACCTTTATATACCTTTAAAAGATAATACAGGTAAGCAGGTAACAGATCATAAAAGGTAAAGATGGACGTTATTATGATCCTAAGTTTATTCCCTGAAAAAGTTGATGCTGTAAATGCTAAAGCGGTTGATAACAATGCAATGTTAGGAGCCAATGGTACCAAAAATATTTGAGTTCAACAGTTTGGAAAAATGGTTCAAAGCAAGAATTGATTGAAAATCCTTCTCGGGTAAAAAGACCAGGCCAGATTCATTATCGGGATCAAAATAATATAAATCATTACTATAATCCTAGGATGATAAATTCTATGTTGGAAAAATATCTGATGGTAGGTTGCTCCTAAGAATATACAAAATTATTAAGTAGCAGACTTTAGAAGGAGTATAGATAAAGGTTTAAAATTATTTAGGGGAGATGTTATATGAGATTCAAAGATGATAGACTCTTTTTAATGAGGTTTTATAGTCATAAGAGTCTATCTACAGAATTGTCTTATATATTAGATAATGTGGATTTGTTGAGATAAATAAATGTGTGTGAGTTTTATGGAGTGATGAGTATAGTGATGATATAACCATTGATAATATTAAAGAACAATTTTTAGATTTCTCTGGGTATTTTCGAGTTTTCTATTAATAAAATATATATTGAGAATTATGTATCTAAGAATACTAAAGGAATCATTTTGTTTTATTAATGCTTTTAAAGGATTAAATGGAATAAAGTTTTTCCAGGTAAACCTTGTGTTTTTTGTTTTTGTATTTTTAAAAAGTAACGAGTATGGTTTTAGTTCTGTATTTAGTTTTCATGTTAAAGAATTGGTGTACTGTTTTGAATGTTTCTAGTATTGAGGACTTTGAGGATGAAATATATGTAGAAATATTAAATTGAATCTCAATAGTGAGATGATTTTCGAAATATATCCGAAAATTGAGTTTTTCTGAGGTTGAAACTTTTTAGATATCTGAAATGCATATAACTTAAAGTATCTAATACTAAAGTGGTCAGATTTTTCAAAAGGTTTTTAAAACCTCTCAAAAACTGACCGCACTTTTTGTGTCTTAAATATAAACTTTGTAGTGTTTTTAAGCAAAATTTGCATGCAACATTGTAAGTTTATATGGCCAAAAAGAGCGAATCACGTGCTCATACTGGAAGGAAAAACCGCGGCCAAATCTGAAGTTAATGCAGGCAGGCAAGGTGAATATTGTGAGCAGCGGGTGCTGGGAAAAGAATTCTGACATTAATATTAAAGGTTCGGATATCTCAGGCAAACAAGGCACGACTTTGATGGCAGATAATCAAGTAAACATCAAAGCAGCAGAACAAAACCACCAAGAACGTAGCACGAATAAATCGAGTGGTTTTAATGCAGGGGTAGCCATCTAAAGTGGTAATGGTGCGCTTGCTGGGGCTACTTTAGGCAGTGAGTACGGAAAGGTTGCAGTAATGGTGATGAGAGCCTCTTATGTGGCTGGTCATGTCGGAATGGCCAAGTAAAACCGCGTGATTCAAGCTGGTGGTGATGCCAATGTTATTGGTACTAAGTAAAAAGGCAAACGTGTGGAACTTAATAGCTGAAAACTTGAATATCGAAAGTTTACAAGATAAATCTCGCTATCATGGTAAGCAAATGAATGCAAGTGCTAGTGTGACAGTAGGCTACGGTTTTGCTGCGGGTGGTAGTTTCAATAAGTCGAAAGTTAATACAGACTATGCGAGTGCAAAATGAACAGGCAGGAATTTTTGCGGGTAATGATGGCATGATATCAATGTAAAAATAAAGTTTCTTCTATTGGTGGCGCTATCATTTCAAGTGCCAAAAGAGAAAAATCAAATGACATCACAAGATTTTGAATATTCGAGATATTCAAAATTATTCTAATGCGAAATCATCTGCGATGGGATTGATGGGGAGGTTCTCTGTGAATCGTGATCAAACTTCTGATGAGGATAAAGCTTTTCATCACGACTTTTATCGTGGTGAGGATAGAAAGGCAGGAAACCTTTGAACAGGCGAATCCAAATAAAAGCAAATCAATTGCCAGTAAAATTTGGTTTAGGCACAAATGATGTTCATAGTACAGATTTATACGCTGCAGCAAAAATTGGTCTAGCTAATTTAGCGAGCAATAGCAGTCAAAGTGAAAATAATCAGGTATAACTAATGCTGTGATTAGTGATGGTAACTTTAATATTGCGAGTATACAGGTGTAAACAGAATATTGAGACAATCAAGAAATCCCACTGAGCAAGAAGTAAACAAACTTGAAAAAGTGGATCATGCGGAACTGCAGAAGGAAGTTGAACAGGATGTTCAACGATTCAAGCGTTTGCGAAGAATGTTGGTGGTAGCTACGGATGAAGCTTATCGAACAATGTTTATCGCAGAACATCGGATGTTTACTCATAAAGTGGATGAAAAAGGGAATCCTATAAAGGATCCAGAAATCCTGAAGAAAATAAATGAAGAAGCAGATGCTAAGGGGTTAGATAGAACAGAATACCTTAAGCAGCAACTAGAAAAAGGACGTAATATTTATGTATTGCATGAATTATCCGATCAAGAGCGTAATCAATTACAAAAAGTTACTTATACTGATCCAAAAACAGGAAAAACAGAGAGTAAATATGTCGTTGCATTTAATGGTATCTTTTAATGATCGTAATTCTGCCGCAAAAATTTGCGGTACAAAAACCATATTGCAGGCAGGGATGATAAAACAGGCTAATATAGATCAAAAGGTATATAAAGGATGTTTATTTTGTTCACCATCCTAAAGCGAATAATGCCTTTTCAGAACTCCTGAGTTGCCGGTTATGAAAAAGATGTTCGAAGGTTCTTTGAAACCTATTAGGGATGGATAATTCGAGTTTACAAGCGATGAACATGATGAAGCAATATGGTAAAGATGATTTATACCTCGGTTCTCATAGTCGTGGAACATTAACTGTTAGTAATGCATTAAAAGCGTTAAATACAGAAGATAACCGAGAGAAAAAATTGCTTTCAAACACCACTGTTAAAATGGTGGGTCCTGCAGCTGATGTTACAAGAGCGGATGGTTATTTAAGTCAATTGCAAACGGGTAAAGAAAGAACCACTTCAGATGGTTCAATTCCGGATTGAGAATCATGCTAGTGACCCTGTGGTAGTATGCGCTGATTTTATTGGGAGGAAACCCTGCAACGACATCTGAAAATAATCTCAATAAAAGGTTGGATTGCACGTATGTAGATATATTTGGTGACAGTTCATCAGTACATAATTGCCATGTTAGGACAACGACAATGTATTACTGATGGATATCGAACTAGAGGAGATCTCTAAAATGGGAAATGAGAAACCATTTTTGATTTAAATAAAATCAAAAGGAGAATGATATGAAGATTCTATTTTTTATATTTGGTTTGTAACAATCAGTGCGTGTTCTTTTGGAGTTTTCAACCTCCACCACCACATGATCATTGGCGTTTGCATAATGCAGATGCATTATTCCTGAATCAGATCCTGATGTTTTAACTAAAATATGTTGACAGAAGAAAAAAAGATATGACTGATTGCGGTATGAGATTGGGCAGCGGGAGAAAGTGATAATCAGAGGTCAATCTTTGTTTAGAGAAAAAGGCTGGTATTTAGAAAGGTGGACCAGTCTGAAGAAAAAAACAATGTGGAATAGACCTGCATGTATTCAATGGCGAAAAACACTAGCAAACCTGATGCTAAGCATGCAGTAATTAACAAAGGTGTTTAAAGTGCGGTCAATATTCAGTGAATTTTAAAAATCTCTTGAATATTGACCGCACTTTCTCAAAAAAGATCTGCGGCTGAGATAACGCGCGTCTCCTGCGCGTGTGAATCTAACTAAAATAGACAAACTGAATAAAGTTGTAATGAAAATGGTAAAAATCTGAATTGTGAAAATTGATGTTTTAGGCACGCGTTAGAAACGTGCGCCATCGTGAGGTCCCATAGTCGTGGCACATTAACATTAAGTAATGCATTAAAAAGCGTTAAATACAGAAGATAACCGAGATAAAAAGCTACTTTCAGGTACGACAATTAAAATGGTTGGTCCTGCAGCAGATGTAACAAGAGCGGATAGCTATTTAAGTCAATTGCAAACGGGTAAAGAAAGAACAGCTCTGATGGTTCAATTCGGATTGAGAAATCATGCTAGTGACCCAGTAGGTGAGTATACCGATGATAGGAGGAAACCCTGCAACGACATCTGAAAAATAATCTCAATAAAGGTTGGATTTGCACGTATGGCGATATATTTGGTGACAATTCATCAGTACATAATTGCTATGGACTAGGGCAAAGAACAATGCGTTACTGATGGATATCGAACGAAGAGATCTTAAAATGGGTAATGAAAAGAACTATTTTTGAATTAAATAAAGCGAAGGAGAAATAAAATGAAAATAAGATTTTTATTCTTACTACCCTCAATCTTATTGCCCAACAAGCTGTAGTGGATGGTTTCAACCTCTACCGCCATACTATCATTGGCGTTTGCATAATGCGGATGCATTATTCCCTGAATCGAGATCCTGATGTTTTAACTAAATATGTTGACAGAAGAAAAAAAGATATGACTGATTGCGGTATTATAGATTGGGCGGCAGGAGAAAGTGATAATCCAGAGGTCAATCTTTGTTTAGAAAAAGGCTGGTATTTAGAAGGTGGACCTGTTTGTGAAAATACACTAATGTGGGATAGAACTCCATGTATCCAATGGCGAAAAACACAGCAAAGCCTGATGCTAAAGCCTTGGCAGTAATTAACAAAGGTGCTTAAAGTGCGGTCAATATTCAGTGAATTTTAAAATCTTGAATATTGACCGCACTTACTAGTGTTTTAAATATAGACTTTGTAGAGTTAAGCAAAATATTTGTGCAATATTATAAGTTTTAGTTTATGGCTTAAAAGAGCGAGATCACGTACTCATACTGAAAGGAAAACCGCAGCCAAATCTCAAGTTAATGCGGGTGGCAAGGTGAATATTAGGCAACAGGTGCAGGAAAGAGATTCCAACATTAATATTGAAGGTTCAGACATCTCAGGCAAACAAGGCACGACTTTGATTGCAGGGTAATCAAGTAAATATCGAGGCCGCGGAACAAAACCATCAAGAGAGTAGCACCAATAAGTCAAGTGGCTTTAATGCGGGGTTGCTATAAAGTTGGCAGTGGTGTTGCCGCAGGTATTACAGTAGGGTGGTAATTACGCAGAAAAGCTGATGGTAATGGTGATGAAACCTCTTATGTTGCTAGTCATGTAGGAGATAGCCAAAGTAAAACAGTGATTAATACGCGGTGGTGATGCGAACCTCATCGGTAGCCAAGTGAAAGGCAAACGTGTGAAGTCAATGCCCAAAACCTCAACATCGAAAAGCTTGCAAGACGCACTTCACGTACAAAGGCAAACAAATGAACGGAAGTGGCAGTGTGACGGTGGGTTGTGAGCGCATCCGTTGGAGTAGTTTCAACAAGTCAAACATCCATGCCGACCACGCGAGTGTGAATGAACAAGCCGGCATCTATGCAGGGGATGAGGGGTATGACATCAACGTCAACCATACGGATTTAAAAAGGCGGTCTTATCACCTCGACACAAAAGGCGGAGGATGAGGGTAAAAAACCGATTTAGCTACGGGCACGATTACACATTCAGATATTGAAAAACCATTCAAACTATAGCGGTTCAAAGCTTTGGTGTGAGCGGCAGTGTACGGCAATTTTGACACACCGTTTGGAAAAGAGGGTCAAGCGCAAAAGTAGTAAACAGGCGGATGGATGATGATGGCAATCCGATTTATAGAAACGACCGAGGAGAATTGACCACGAAGCCAAAAATGCGCAGGGTAAAGACAACGCAAAACAACTTGCACTACAGGTTAGGGATTCTTTGGAAACCTCAACAGGATTTGGTATTGGGCGAGATAAAGAAAGTCAAAGTAGCGTGACAAAAAGTGGCATTAATACTTCGAATATTGAAATTAGAGACCAAGCGGAACAACTGGCAAAAACTGGTGAAACGGTTGAGCAAACGCTAGATAACATTAAAACCGATGTAACTACGAGATAATGCGGAGCAGCATTCCGGCAAGTTGGAAAATCATTTTGATAAAGATAAAGTGATGAAAGATCTCAACATTCAAGTGAAAGTTACTCAAGATTTTCGTAAAAATGCCTTCTCAATGATTGATGACTATGTGCTTCCAAAACAGGCTGAATTGAGAAAACAAATCAAGGAAGCCAAAACGGAAGAGGAAAAGACCGCACTTTATGGAGCAATTTATAAATTGCAGTATCAAAAAAACGTTTGCTTGAAACAGTGGTTGGCATTGCCGCCGGCTCACCGGATGTTGCAATCACTCAAGGAACTTTGCAATTAGCCGCAACGAAGATGAGAGAGGAGACTTTGGCTAATTCAAGATTATTTAAAGGTATTAAAGATGCGAAGACGGGGAAAATTCTTCGTAATGATAGTTATGATAGCGGTTATTTTGATGGAGTAAAATTAGGTGGGGTTAGACTAGACATTAATGCTATTTGTAATCCTAATGTAGCAATGTATTCATAATGATGATGGAACAATAACTTTTTGAAGGGGAGATAAATACCCAACTCTAGATAAAGTATTTACCCCAAATAATGATTTTGCTAGTGACTTTTATGGTCCAACTGGAGGCCATCAACCAGAAAAAGGGGGATGATATTTGCCATTTGGAATAACAATTCCATATGAGAAAGGTAGTCTGTCTGATATGGCGGTAGAATCCTTTGCTGGAACTCACGATCTCATTAGGTGGACAAAATGTGGGGATGGTATGACAAACAAGGAAAATACAGTACCTAAAAATAAAGCTTACTGGAGTAGCATCAGATATAACCACCGTTGTTGCAATACCTGTGTCTGCACCATTTGCGCTATCTGATGTATTATCATCAGATACATTTGAACTTTTGATGAAAATAGGGGGGAAATAAAAATGAAAAAGTTTTTGATGATATCTCTATTATTCCTTCATGGTTGCTATTGGCATAATGGGTGTCTGTATACAGCGCAAATGGTTAATTGCTATATGGATAAAGTGCCATTTTCTTCTATCGCTTATTATCAAAAATAGATAGTATCGGACATACTGATATAAGTCAGCGCTGGAGAGATGCTGAATGTGTGGAGCTAAATATGGAGATAGTAATTTATGGAGTGTTATTAAACCTCAAAATTTCCGAAATAAATTTCGTATTTGTATGGAAAGTAGAGGATATCATATATTTGACAGCTCAGAATGTGGTGTAAAAGAAACCTAAAGAAAGCTTAAACAAGGGGATATGTAATGAATAGCCTACTAAATAACAATTGCTATTGTAATTCCGGTATCCGCACCATTTGCTTTGTCCGATGTAATGTCATCAGATATGTTTGAACTTTTGATGAAAAATAGGAGGTAAAATAAAATGAGATACTCCTTATTTCTTCTTTGTTTTTATATTAAACGGATGTTGGTATTCAAACGGATGTTTTTATACTCCACAAATGGTTAATTGTGTTGATAAGGGAAAGAATATCCATTAATTGCAGGGTATCAAAAAGAACTACTAGGACATACAAACTCAAAACAACGATGGAAAAGATCTTGTTTCTTGTGGAGGAAAGTATGGTGATATAAATCTACACTACTATCCGCAAAACTATCAAAATAAAATGACAAAAGATATAAAAATCTTGATGAATGTATGAATACTAAGGGTATATATATCTTTCTCCCGCTGAATGTGGCTATCAAGATCCTAAGTGGGATAAGGGAAAGTGTAACTTATAACGCATTGAATTTATTATTTAAACAGAGTGTGGCCAATTTTCAAAGAGCTAAAAACTTCTCAAAAATTGACGCACTTTTTTAGAGAAAGAAAATTAATTCGTCAGCAAGGTAGCGTGCGTTAATCTTTGGTTCATACACCTTGCAGTTAGCTATGGGGATGGAAATAATGAAAAATTTTTAGTTATATTCTTTATGACTATTTTTATTCAATCTTGCCTTTTTATATTCTTCAGAAGATGAGGGCTTGGCATAATCTTAATCAAAATGTACAAAAGAGGCTAATGGAAGGGAAATATGATGAAATATAAAGGAAATGTACATGTCATGTATTATTGTGAAAATGAAAACAAAGAACAATAGCAAAGTAGAAAGTAAAAATATGCATAATTAATGAGATCTTCTTTTATTGTACACTTTTATCTATAGAAATTATGAATTTGTTGTTTTGGGGTAAGATAATGAAAAAGTTATATTTATCCTAATTTTTATATCCATCATAACAGGATGTTATTCAGCAAAAGACGATTGTTATTATGGAATGACAACAATTTGTTTTGGTAAACCATATAGCCCAATTGCTAAATTTCAAAAACCTTATAGCTTTGGGCATACGGATTCCGTGAAAAGAATGGATGATTTGGTAAGCTGCGGATTAAGAAAAGGGATGAAAGTATGAGGGAGTGCTTGGGCAATGGATCATTTACAAAGGCTGATCCTCATTTACAACAAAAATTGGATGCTTTTAAATGCATGGAAATAAAAGGTTATATATGGGTAGAAGATTGTGGCAGAAAGAGTTCTACTTCAGATAAAGGATTATGTAATGAATGATGAATATAACGTATCAACCAAAAACAAGGTAAACGTGAGAAATCAATGCTGATCATGCAGTGTGAATGAACAGGCAGGAATTTATGCTGGTGATGAAGGTATGATATTAATGTTAATAAGCATACCGATCTTAAAGGTGCATTGATTACTTCTACACAAAAAGCAGAAGAAGATGGTAAAAACCATTTTAGCACGAGTAGTCTGACTCATTCAGATGTTGAAAACCACTCAAATTATAGTGGCAGCAGTTTTGGTGTGAGTGGTAGTGTATGGCTAACTTGAAACACCATTTGGAGAGAATGGTCAGCTCAAAGTACAAAACAAGCCACGGATAAAGATGGTAATCTGCTTTATACCGATAAAAATGGTAACACAACTGTTAATTCTAAAGGAGTAGATGGAAAAGAGAACACCAAGAAATTGGCTGAAGGTAAGGAGTCTCTCCAATTCTCTTATGGCATGGGCTATGGTAAAGATTCCGATAGTCAATCTAGCACAACAAAAAGTGGTATAATACACAAAATATCACTATTAAAGATGAAGCTGAGCAATTAAAAACGAACAGGGTAAAACGGTGCAAGAAGAGATTGCAGCGATTAAAACTGAGATCACTACAGAGAGTGCACAAAGCCAAAGTGGTAAATTAGAGAATCGTTTTTAATAAAGATGATGTTCAAAAAGAACTTGATTTCCAACGTGAGGTGACAGAGAAATTTTGGACCAAATGTCGCGGAAGCTGGAAGTTTGCTTGCTAATAAATTTTGGCGAAGAAGCGAAAGCGAAGCGTACATGAAGCCGCAATTGCGTTAGAAGAAGCAGAAAAAGCCAAGGCAGAAAACAACAACGAAAACGAACCAAGCTTTAGTCAAACAAGCACGAGATGATTTTGAGACAGCGAGTCGCAAAGCTAAAGAATGGGAAACAGGTGGAAGTCAACGCCTTATCATTGATTCGGCATTAAATGTTATCAGCACCGCTTTAGCCGGCAGACCAGCTGCGGAAGTGGTGGCTTCAGGATTATCGCCTGCAGTGAATAATCAAATTAAGAAAGCGACAACAGATGCAAAAGGCAATGTGAATACTGCTCTCAATTTGACTGCTCATGCACTTTGGGGCGCGGTAGAAGCTTATGCGGGCAATCGTAATGTTGCTGCGGGCGCGGCAGGTGCTGCAGGTGGTGAGGTTGCGGCTCATTTCCTAGCCTCGACACTTTATGATAAATCACCTGAAAAGCTCAGTGAAGAAGAAAAACGTACTGTATCGTCTTTAAGCCAAGTGGCGGCAGGTATTGCGGGTGGTAGTTTATCAGATAGCTCTGATGGGGCGATTATTGCGGCTAAGACAGCGAAAGATGCGGTGGAGAATAATAATTTTGCGTTAGATTCAGTAATGAATAATCCTCAAGTTGATTGGACTGCCGAAGCTAAGGCGCAAGAAAAATTTCGAAGCTGAGCGTCAATCAATGGTGGCTTTTTGAAAAAGAGCATCCTGAGCTTGTTAAGAAATTAAAACAACAGGACATCGCCCTCTTTTGTTGCTGATTTTACCCCTGTTTTAGGTGATGCGAAATCATTGCTGAAGCAGAGGATGTATAGATTATGCTTTAGCTACAGTGGGAGTGGTGTTTCCTCACTAAAAATCTTTTAAGAAAGTCAACCAGATGGCTAGGACTGCAGAAAAAGCAGGAAATGCGACGGATGTTCTTGAGTATCAAAAAGAGGCTATTAAACAATTTGAAAATGTTAAAAGCTCTTGATGTTAATAGCTATAAAAATTTAAAGCAACGCTCAAATTGTTGGAGATAATCTTGATTTAGATCACATTCCATCATTTGCTGCTTTTGAAGAGGAAAAAGAGAATAAGTTGGGGAGAAAATTATCACCTATTGAGGAAAAGCATTAGAGATGAGGCTGCAGCAATAGCTGTACCGAAAGATACCTATATTAATAGTAGAACATATGGAGGATACAAAAAGCTCAAATAGTTAATGATGCTAGTAATTTATGCTACGCACAAGAGTGTGATATTAATCATATGAGAAAAATCTTTAATAGATAAAGGTTATGATTCTTTAGCGGTTGAAGAGGCAATAAATGAAATTATTATAAGAAATAAAAGTAGAGGAATTAAATGAAAAAAATTTGTGGGTGATATAAATATTTTTTAAATGCTTTTGGTGTGAAAAACAAGGTAGTAACTTAATATTAAAAGCTATTTCTATTGTGGCTACGGATTTTTGAAGTGGAGTATTTTGAATGCGATAATATTCAACATACTTATTTCACTTTTTAAAAAGAGGAGTTGACTTTGTTTTTCTAAAAATAATGATGGTGAGTTTTTGGAATCTATATTTTTATGTAAATAAATATAACAATAAGTATTATGAGTACCCTTTTTTAGAACAGCTGGAGTTAGATAATAAATTTACTCAAAATGATCTAATTGTGAAATTTGGAAAGCCCTAAAGCTTTATTCTGATAATTGGATTAGGTATAGTATTAATAATAAGTATGTTCATTTTGAATTTAATGAGTTAAAGGAGCTTTCTCAAATAACATTGTTTTATTAAATGAGGTACTCAATATCTCAGGTCTACTGAGG
>BNJU01003647.1_pt1 | contig 28552 bp, 26 predicted proteins | sample 8539281 | NCBI WGS metagenome assembly BNJU01 (sample SAMD00202456, study PRJDB9452) | human saliva metagenome | isolation source: human saliva | place: Japan
TATCTTCCTTTCAAAATGAGTCTTTTATGAAAGTTCATTTCAATATTTTACTCAGTCCAATTCCTCTCTAGTTCTTTTTAGAAAGGTGATTAAAAATTGATGACGACTTTCTGCCATTTGTTTGGCAGTATCGGTGTTCATTTCATCTTTAAGAGAGAGCAACTTGTCATGGAAATGTTGGACGGTATCAGTGAGGGACCTCCCTTTGTGGCCACCATAGGAAAATGTTCGTGCAATTCCTACAGCTCCTATCGCATCCAGACGGTCTGCATCCTGGACAATTTTGCCTTCTAACGTTTCTGGATGTTTCCCACGATTTTTGCTGAAAGAAACAGCATTGATAACCCGACAAATCTGCTTGATTTGTTTTTTAAGAGTACCAATCTCTTCTAGGAAAGATGCGAGCATTCGCATTATTCTCTGTTTGAAACAATTTATCATCATCTGCATCGTGAAGAAGAGCTGACAAGCCCACTATCTCCAGATTACATAGACCTTCTGCTTGTGCGATTCTCATAGCATTGGTATAGACGCGAAGGGTATGCGCCACATCATGGCCATCCGCTCGATCAGCAAATAAGGTTTTAACATACTGCTTAGCAGCTTGGATTCGTTCTTCGATCATCGTTCTTGTCCTTAGTATCATCTGTGCATTCATTTGAACTAGTTATGGAGGCGCAGTTTAATGTAAAACCATCTCTCAGCGACTACTACTTTTCTTATGTGGAAAAAGGAAGGCCAGCTTAGCAATCTTTTCTGCTGGGGTCTTCATGCCATCCTTGACCCATTTGGAAATTACTGAAACAATAGCCGAGCTCCAGAAGGAATTAAGGTAGCTACCGGCACCATTTGATGAGCTACCATTTCGTTTTTCCAAAAAATCATAAACAGCCTTGGTCAATACCTGCTCAAAATTATAATCAATGGCAAGACTGATGATTTTGGCTTCTTTTTTGACTTCCTTAAGGAGATAAACCCAGACTTGGTAAAGATCCGTCTTGAGATTATACCCATCTAAAGATTTGGTTATCTTTGCAATACTAGACTCAAAAATAGACTTCAAAATCTCTTCCTTGGACCCATAATTACGATAAAAGGCAGCACGAGATACACCTGCACGCTCAACCAGTTCCGATATGGTAATCTTTTTCAAGTCTTTTTTCTCCAACAATTGCAGGAGAGAAATTTCGATGGATTCTCGTGTAATTGCCTTGTTTTCTTGGTTAAATCGTTTCAGATTTTCCAAGGATTTCTCTGAGATTTTTCTTTCTGCCATAACATTCACTTTCTATCTGTCACACCTGATGAGATCTACTATGATAGCAATGCACTTCATGATAAAATTGTAAAAGAAGACAAAACACTTGTCAATGTACATTATGCAGATATGAGGTATAAACCTATGAAATGGAAAATTATTGCGGATTCAGGCTGTGACTACCGTTTCTTAGACAATCTGGCACCAGATACGGAGTTTGTCAGTGTTCCTTTGACTATCCAAGTGGGCGAAACCATTTACAGGGATGATGCCCAACTCAATATTGATCAAATGATGGAGGAGATGTATGCGACTACAACTGCTTCCAAATCTGCTTGTCCAAGTCCTGATGACTATATGAAATCCTTTGAAGGGGCAGACAATATCATCGTTGTGACGATTACTGGTACCCTTCTGGTAGCTATAATAGTGCTGAAATTGCTAAGAAAAATTTATCTGGAAGAGCATCCTGATACCAAGATTCACGTGATTGATAGCCTGTCAGCTGGTGGCGAGGTCGACCTGCTCGTTCGTAAGCTCAATCACTTAGTTGCTGAAGGCCTTGAGTTTGACCAAGTCCTTGATGCCATCACAGCTTAACAAACTAAGACTAAGTTGCTCTTTGTTTTAGCCAAAGTTGATAATTTGGTGAAGAATGGTCGTCTAAGCAAACTGGTTGGCACCGTTGTTGGACTTCTCAATATCCGTATGGTCGGTGAAGCTAGTAAGACGGGCACCCTTGAGTTGCTTCAAAAGCTCGTAACAAAAGAAAGCTATCAAAGCTGCCTTTTGATGAATTAATCAAGGCTGAGTTATACAGGTGGACATATTACGATTGCCCACCGCAACAATGACAAATTTATTGAGCAATTCTCTGAATTGGTTCGTGATTCTCCATGCAAAGCATCGAAGTCCTTTCCTACTTCTGGACTTTGTAGTTTTTATGCCGAAGAAGGCGGACTCACTTATGTGGATGAAATTTAAGAAAATATCGAAAGAGAGCTGAACTGATCTGCACCCCAAAAAGTTAGACAGAAAAATCTAACTTTTGGGGTGTTTTTTATAGAAATTGACTTATGAAGATAAAGTTCAAATATATGAACTGAGAAAAGCAAGGAGAAAGCTTTAAACGACTTTTCAAATCAATTTGAGGTGAACGTTTCTGGTCTAAAGTACATGGTGAAATTAATTGACCGTTATGGAATAAACATCGTCAAAAAGGAAAGAAGCGTTACTATTCTCCTAAATTAAAACGAGAAATGATTAATAAGGTTCTGCTTGAAGGTTGTTCCCAACAAAGTGTTTCTCTGGACTATGGCCTCTCCAATCAAGGTTTGCTTAACAATTGGATAGCACAATACAAGAAAAATGGGTATACTATTGTTGAGAAAGCAAGAGGGAGACCGCCTAAATGGGACGTAAGCCAAAAGAAGAAAAAGCTAGAAGAAATGACGGAACTAGAACGTCTTCAAGCAGAAAATGCGGTTCTAAAAAATGAGAGAACTCCGATTGAGGGACGAAAAAGAGCAAAGAGAAAAACGGAAATTGTTCGAGGATTGGTAACAGAGTTTACTTTAGAGATTCTTCTAAAGATTATTAAGCTTGCTCATTCGACCTATTATTACCACTTAAAACAGCTGGATCAAACGGATAAGAGCCAAACTATCAAAGCTGAAATTCAAGCTATTTTTACTGAATACAAGGGAATTATGGCTATCGTCACATCACTCTCGCATTGAGAAAACGTGGCTTTATGGTAAATCATAAGAAAGTGCAACGTCTGATGAAGGCTCTTGGTTTAAGTGCTCGAATTCGTCGTAAACGTAAGTATTATTCATACCAAGGAGAGGTTGGTATGAAAGCAGAGAATCTCATTCAACGCCAGTTTGAAGCATCAAAGCCAATGGAAAAGTGCTACACAGATGTGACAGGGTTTGCCATTCCAGCAAGCACTCAAAAGCTTTATTTATCACCAGTTTTAGATGGTTTCAACAGTGAAATTATTGCTTATAATCTTTCAACGTCACCGAACTTAGCACAAGTAAAAATGATGTTGGAACAAGCCTTCACAGAGAAGTGCTATGAGAACACTATTCTGCATAGTGATTAGGATGGCAATATCAACATGATTTCTATCATCATTTTTTAGAGGACAAGAGAATCCAACCGTCCATGTCACGTAAAGGCAATAGTCCAGATAACGGCATGATGGAATCCTTCTTTGGCATTCTGAAGTCTGAGATGTTTTATGGTTATACTGCTACCGAAAACACGATCAAGTCAATTGAGCATTTGGAACAAGCTATTGTAGACTATATTAGTATTACAACAACAAACGCATTGATGTAAAACTAAAAGGACTCAGTCCTGTACAATACAGAACTAAATCCTTTGCTTAAATTATTTGTCTAACTTTTGGGGTCAGAACAAACTAGATGTTCGGTCTTTTTAATTGATGATGTTATTAGATAATCGTAGACATAAAATTTTATAACTAAAGATTCTCTTTTTCTTTGCGATAACCTAACGTAATCGCTTTCATTACCCCCCATCATTTGCGGTAAGATGAAGGACGCATTAGTGTCATATTCTATAATCTTAAACTCCTTTATTAAACATGGAGATGCTTTTGATGAAACAGAAACATCTCACATTTTCTAATCCCTGGAATCCTTCTTCTAGGATCAGTTTTGCGGGCTCCGTTCATAACCTTGTCCACTGTCTTATCAGACATTGCTTCGGTCTAGGTGTCTGAGGTCAGTTCACTCGGTCTCTTGACAAGTCTGCCCTCTTGACCTTTTGCCATATTCTCGCCTTTTTGCGGCTAGGTGGCCAAACGCTTTGTATCGAAAAGACCTTCCTAGGTGTTTTTAATTGTGATGACTCTTGGTTCTGCTCTGCGTACCGTCAATCTCTCTTCATGCGGAACGCTTTAGTCGGAGCTGGGATTGCCTTTATCAATGTCCTTCTCCCAAGCCTCAATTCAGGCTAATAGAGCCAAATCAGTTAGGATTCTTAACCACACTTCACATTACAGCTATGGGCTTGTCCACAGCCGTGGCTTCATCTGGTAGCCGTTCCAATCACTAAGGCAACCTCATGGCAAAGGTTTGGTCTGGGTATTGACAGCAGTCTGTGCCTTGGCTCTTGTGGTTTGGCTTCCAATGTCCGCCATAATCATTATATAGAACAAGATACTTTCTACTCAACGAAAATTCAGGCAATTGTGTATAAGAGTGGGCAAAAGTTTGGAGCTCATCATGATTTTCGGTGGATTACAGTCACTTTCTTCTTCACACCACTATCACTTGGCTTCCAACCATGGCTACCTGCCGGCTGTCGGCGATGGCTAATGCCGGAATTCTAGCGTCCGTTTCACACTGACGAGTATTCCATTCTCATGATCGTTCCTAGCTCAATCACTAAACTTTCTGATCGTAACCGCCATTTGATGCTAGTGATTGCGTCCTAGCAGGATTCATCGGAGTTGCTATGTTCTAGTCAATACAAAACAGCTTTTGTGATTGGTTAGTCCATACTCTCTTAATCGGAAGTTCTGCTATGTCCTATTCCCTTACATGATGGTTTGTCACTGAAGGCCAGCACCCCTGAAAAACAGCCCAACTATCAGGTTTAGCCCTAAACCGAGGCTATATTCTTGCGGCACTTTGGTCCAGTCTCTATTTGGTTCAAGTAAACAACTCTTTAACTCTCGACCCCTGCTGTTTTAATTTTCTCGTCTTGACCCTCAATCATGGAATAGCCCCTCTCATAAAGTTGAAAAACAGACGTTATTTTCGTAAGTGAAAAATAATATAAGAGAAAATGCCCACCGTTGTAGCTTAGTGGGTGGTTTTGTGTGAGCAAATCAATACCACTTTTTAAATACGAAATTTGAAATCTTGGTATTTGTCTTTCGAGAAGGTTTCTAACAATATAACCCTATTTCTCTAGCCAAAAGAATGCCTGCTTTAACATCTCTTTTGCTTGACCAATAATACACGGTCCATGTGAAATAATAATATTCTAGGTTCCCATTTCTTTATTTTGGATAGCTCCTCAAAGCTTGTTTTTACCAAACTAAGAAACTTAGTCTCAAATCTCTTGGTGTTTTACCATTTGGATAGTGATTATCACCTATTTTAAAAAGTAGTTTTCTCAAAAAGCGATAAATTCTCAGCTTCTATATTTTCACAAGATCCGTTAAAATCAAAGTTGAACTTTCAGTATGGAAAACAACCTCTTCACATAAAAACTTCCTCAAATGTCGTAAAAAGAATTTCTTCGTTCCAATTGGCTTTCTCAGTTCATGACTCATAATTCAAATTCATTCCCGATTTTTCTGGCACGCTTTTGAACACCACTAGTTTAGCCGTACTTCCTGCTTCCGGAAATAGTTCGTGCCACTCATTTATATAACTATAATGTAAGACATTTGGTGCGATAAGGTGTTTTACCTCACCTAATTGCTTGATTTCAAAAAGTAAATTATCACTAGGCTTAATCGGTGAATGCACCCAAAGACCACCATTCTGCAGACGGATAACTGTCATTCTAGTTGAAAAAGGCACTTTGAAGAGTTTGAAATCATCATTATTTCCTCTTCCCCATCTACAATCCATAGGTTATCTGCCAGCTTTTTAAGGAATTAAGAGGACTATATTTTTTGACTTCCATGAACCCCTGCTTTCTAAATTAATAAAGTATACTCAATCATTATTCTTCAAAAATGGAATAACCAAATTAATCCACTCTTGAGGTAGGTAGGCTGATCAATAGCGTGATTATAACCCTTTGTTTCCTTACAGGAGAGTGTTGGGATGCAACTGCTGAAATAATCTAGTGATTCCTTAACACCGTCTCAATTCTTTTCACCATAAATATAAAGAACCCAGGCCTCACTTTAGAAACTTCACTATTCAATTTGTAGTTCCTCATATAAGTTTGAGTAGATGGTCACTAATGATTTGATAGGCATCCTGACATATCTTCCATATATAGATTTTTATTTCGTCTGGATAAGCCAGTTTAGGATAGAGTTTGTTCATCATGCTTAATTGAAGTTTGCAAGAGAGTTCATCGAACATCAGTTTACCAAAATAGTGATACTAGAAAGATGCTGATTTTGAGCTAACCTTGGTTGAGGAATACAGAGGCTCCCGTCTGTGATTGCCTCTCAGCTATATCGCTGTCTAGGACAAAAGTTCCATAGCACTTGACCGCCAGTGAAACTCCACCCACAGCAAATAATTCTGCCACCACAGTTCTGTCGGACATAGTTCAGAATTTCTGTGCTGAATCTTCCGTTGATATATAATCCTTTTTGGATGCTCCTCTCCGTGACCACTTAGTGTTGGTAAAAATGACATAGCACTCATGAGACAAGAGATGAGCTTGCCTACTGTAATTCCACCATGAACTCCCCCACCGTGTATTAACAAAATGGGAGGCAAATTTTTATCACCAAATTCAGTGAAATTTCATATTTTAACTCCTTACTGTAGACTTCACTAGATTCTTCAATTAAGACTTATCACGTTCAAACCGTAAAATACCACAACGTATGATTTTCAGTATACATCTATATTTTAATAAAACTATGATAAAACGCTAAAAATCCAGCGTCAGAACAGTGAACGCCACGCAAAAGTAGCAAAAATAATGAGAATGCAAACTGCATACTGTTTGTGCTGTAATCTTCGTTTATTCTATACTCAAAATCAGTCATATTGCTACTTTATGACAAATTACATCATAGAAAATAGAGGAGGTCATATACATGACATTTGCTGAAAAAATTAAAATCCGCCACACGTAAACAAGTAGGGATGTCGACAAGAACTTTTTTAGCTGATCGGTGATCAAGACAGGCTGTAACAAAGTGGGAAACTGGTGCTGGAATTCCAGATATCGAAAATATGATATCCATCTCAAACCTATTTAACATCTCTATCGATGAGCTAATCTGTAATGAAAGAACTAGTCTTAAGACAAGCGAATATCTTTTTGAGAGTATCACAGAGTATGATATCGATAAGATCAAGAGCCATGATATGAAATTTGAGGCGCAGAAAGTTTGTATTATCCGGATACAAGTGAGAAAAATTCGAGTTCGTCTGGTATCCAATCTCTTCCTGCACTTCAAAATGATTTTAAAGTAAAAATTGATGATAGTAGAAAAGAATGACTCTAGATGTAAAACGTTACAATGGTGTAACAGAGGCAACGGCTAAAGAAACTGTCAGTATCTTTGTGCAAAATCCCAACTCGCTATATTAGTCACATTGAACGTGCGGTTCGTGCAGAGTCGTGTGAAATTCACCCCTCAGAATGTGACAATATCGAACTCTGACCTTATAGACATCTCGTATTACCTAGAAGATATTTCAGGGTAAAGTAAAAATAAACTGTAATCTTGATATGGAAGTATTATGTCATTCATTAAACGGTGAAGTTGACATTAACCAGATTTCAGCAACATCCAGAATTCGTATTCCTGAAAACAGCTTTATTTTACTGCTGTTGCTAAAGGATTGGAACAAACATTTATTATGATGGGACAAAAACTGAACCATTCGATTCACCTGATTCAGATAATAGTTGAATTGAATGGAATTAAGAGTGAACTGGTTATCTATACAACCGAAGAAAGAGGATAACCAATGAATGTAAATTATTTAAAAGATACATCATCAGTTCTTATGTCCTTGTTTTGGGCACTCATTATTTTGTAGACAGCTCCTGCAAGTTTAGTATTTAGGTTCCACCTGTTATCATGTGGATTGTACGAAATCTGTCGCATGGTCTCCATCTATACCTTCTCTTTATTTGGATGGAAGTATTTCAGGACTGATGAGAAAGAACAACTTTCCTTAAGCGGTGTTTCTCTGCTAAAGTATCATTACTCCACTTCTATCTTCATTTGGTCTTACATTTGGGCTCAGTATATTATCACTCTTCATCTACTCACTACCACTACCCAAAAACAATGTTCTCCTACATTAATCTAGGAACCGTATCATCACTACTAAGTATATTCTTATCATTTGCATCAGGTCCGACTGGTGAAGAATTAGTGGCGTGAAAGTTATATGAGAGAAGAATTTAATAAAAATATCATTTTTAAAAATCCTCTATTTACCAAGGCCTCAGTCTGGTGTTTCTGCATACACTTCTGTGGGTTGTAGATCTAAAATTTACGGACTGGCGTGCAGTTCCTTATATTATTGCTAATATAGTTGTGATTACATCTACTACTATTTGTATGAATATTATTGGAAAAATATAATAATCTGATTTATTCTATTTTCATGCATTTTGGCTTTAACTATCGTTTATGTATTTTTGGATGCTGATATCGGATTTTATCATTTTGACCTTGCTATACCTACTTATCACACTGATTGCAATCATATACGAAATAAAAACTGTGGAGAGATTATAATGAGAAAAAATCCTCATTAACCGTGACAAAAATATAATTTCTCCATTCTGAGAAAAAGCCAACATTAACTTTTAAAATGAAATCACTTGCAAAATTCCTTTAGTTTAGTCATTATTTAATCTATCGCTATTTCACTCTATTACTGTTTCCAGTAACAAGCTTCACCCAATCAACAGTTCGAACTAAATATTTCATTTTCGCAGAATCATAGAGTAGGCTCTAGGATTTTCAGTGATCTAGCGACAGTGACCATATCCCTTGCCATATGAAATTTGGCTTGAGGATACTAGAGAGCTTTATTAGCAGCTATCAAGTCGAATTCTTTTTGAACCACAGAATACACAACTTTTTGTTCCTCTGGCGTAAGGTTGGGCAACCACAAATGCACAATCATGGAAATATGTTGATGCTTTCTTCATCCATAGCAATGAAAGAATCTGCCATCATCACTCCTCTTTTCTCCATAAAAGTGAAACCATCTTTCGAACAGCTAGATCTATGTTGCGTATAGCTTTTCTATGTTTTTAGCAATAGGTACCTAGTAATACATCAAGCAAAGGTGATTTTTGTCCATAAACTTACCCCCTCAAAAACAACCTCACTAAACCCGATATCCTATATTTCAATAATTTTAGTAAAACGACTCCACCCAAGGAAGCACTGAACGCCAAACGCAAGTCTTCTAATATGATGATCCTTTAAATATTCATAAATCATTTGGCTTTCCTTAAGAGCCGATTCGTAAATGGTCGAAGCTGATTGCCCATGTGCAGATAAATCCGGAATGATATATCTAAACTCTTGTCCCATCTGATCTGCAATCGGCGATTTCATCCCTAGTGCAGAAGATAAACTATTGGATGGATTAATAATATTGCTCCTTCTGATTAGAATTAAGATCAAGAATCGTTCATTGTTTCCCTCAGATTTCCTTCCTTTACTACTCTTCTTAAGTTTCATCCAGATAAATATTGACTGCTAGGTATTCTTGCCTTTTAGCATAAGCAAATACATCTGGAGGCTCTAATATAATCACAAATATTTTCCTCGATATCTTCGTCCCAGGTCGCTTCACTGAAGATTTGATTATCTTGACTAGCTCATAGAAAATATCAAGGTGAACTTGATAAAACTCTCTCATCTTCGTTTGAGCTTTGCTCACTAACGATAGTTGAAAACAAGGGTCTTATTAGATATAGCTGAATATGCCCCTGTCTCAAATAAAATCATCTCATCCTCAATAGGAACGCTACACAAATCTTCAAAGATTTCTACCATATCCTCTAAAAGTCATCTTATCAGTGATTCTATCTTTTAAAAATTCAAGTGATTGCTTTCCATGCTTTTCCTCTTTCTACATACACTGCCATCAGAAACTAACTTAAAATTAAAAATGACTTATAAATCAAAGTAGTATCTCCTTATTGAGTTACACTATAGATGCCATAACAACTATACCGATAACAATCCATAGCCAGATATCTCCTTTGGGCCTCTTCGATGACAAAAGCTCTAGACAAAGGATCACCCAAAGTATGGACAGATAGAGAGATCCCACACCTAGCCCTGTCATCCAAGTGTAGAAATGGTTCCCTGATAATATACCCTCTTAAAATAAAATAAGAAACAATCTCTGAATTCACTTAACTTTCTTATCTCTAATCTAGATTTTTAACTCAATAGAATGACTAATATCAGCTTGGAAAAATCTATTAAAAAGGAGAACCCCTACTCCCTTCATTATACTACATAAATAGATAAAAAGACTGAACCATATAGTTTTCACCTTGGTTTCAGTCTTATATATAAGAGCCACGTTGTAAAAATGAAGTGCAACTACAAAGTTCCTCATCCTACTTATAAAAATCTTGACCCAATCCTGCTTTGCACTTTAGGATACGAGCAACATACACTGTGTGCTTCTCCATATAATAAAATGCGAGATAGTTCTCTATTGGCATATAACGATAGGGTTTTTCCATCATTCGCTCATCTCACCATAGCCCCTGCTTGATGCACCAGAGGACATGCTTCTGGAAACAGTTCTAGGGTCTCAAGAGCACTTAATAGCAAATCAACTTTGCCATCTGCAGCTTGCTGGCTATAAAAATTCACAAGAATATAGTCGTGAATCTCTCGTAAGTCCTGCTTAGCTCGATCTGCAGAAAGACCTCGATAGAGCGTTTCAACTTAGTCAAGACCAAATTCCTTTCTCACATCGGCTGCAGAAGTGATCTTTTCCTTGAGCAATTTCCTGGTGCCCTACTAAAACTCTCCTTCAAATCCTCAAAGGTCACTTGATACTGTTTGTTCTGCAAATCACTGGAAACAAATTCTCTGGATCCACAGTCCCGTTGCAATTTTTCGAAGTGCTGTATTTAGACATCTGATACAGAAATTTTTCATCAGCAAGTACCTCTTTTGTTTTCTGGTAAAACATCGCATCTGCGCGTAAAAATTCACTGCTTCGTGTTTGCTATTTTCCACCTCTCCTTTGTACATACAATTTGTATATACATTCTACCATATGAAAGAGAGGAGATTCAGTGAAGAATGGATTCTTCTTTCACCGAATATAAGGTGGAATAGATAAGAGGGCTGAAGTAATTAATATTTTTGACAGAAAAAGGTGATAGATTATTCTGTCTCATCACCTTGTGTTTTGTATTTAGCGAAGTTCCTTATTTCCCTTTTAAAATGGCTCAACTAAATCAACCCACTCTTGAGGCAGGTAAGTTGATAAATAGCCGTGATTATATCCCTTTGCTTCATACAGGATAGTGTTGAGATGCAATGTTGAAATAATTTCGCTGATGCTTTCGCACAGTCTCAATTCTTTTTCACCGTAGATATACAGAACCTGCGCCTTACTTTCTTTTTGGAAATCCTACCTTTAACTCTATATAATGACCCATATAAGTTTTATAAATGGTCGCTAATGTTTTGATAGGCGTCCTTGGCATATCTTCCATATAATAGATTTTTATCTCGTCTGGATAAGCTAATTGGGGATAGAATTTATTCATTAAGCTTAACTGAAGTTTACAAGAGGGTTTACTGAACATCAGTTTACCGAATAATGATACCAGTAAGATGCTACATCTCGGGCCAACCTCTGGTTGAGGAATAAAAGCTCCTGTCTGCGATGAGCATCTCAGCTATATCACTGTCTAATGACAAAAGCTCCATGGCACTTGACCACCGAGTGAGACTCCACCCATAGCAAATAATTTATCACCACAGTTCTGTCGGACATGGTTCAGAATTTCTTGTGCCGAATCTTCCGTTGATATATAATCCTTTTGATGCTCCTCTCCGTGACCACTTAGTGTTGGTAAAATGACATGGTACTTATGAGACAAGATACGAGCTTGCCTAAGGTAATTCCACCATGAACTCCCCCCACCGTGTATTAATAAAATGGGAGGCAAATTTTTATCACCAAATTCATGAAATTTCATATCTCAGAACTCTCCAAAATGTCCTCACAGACAGTACCATACTTGTTCTTGAAAGCTATGTTTACCTTTTTGTATGTATATATGTAACATGAAGAAGAAATATGATTCATATAAAATATCAACATATCTTACTTACAAAAAAGCCTTGAAACCGAGCTTTTCTGACATTTATAACAATTAATTTATAAAAAGAAATCAAGGTATGTGGACTTTTCAATTTATTTTCTCAAAAATTTTAAATGTAGTAGCTTTGACATGGAACGCGTTCCAGAATTTATACTTGTCTCATAAGAAAGAGAGGTAATTTTAGTGACAACTCAAACGTATCTTTGTGACATGGATGGAACATTAAATAGCAATGGAAAGGTCAGCGAAAAGCAATGCAACCTAATACGTGATGCAGATATTCCAGTAACATTAGTATCTCATAGAGCACTGATGGAAATGAGGGATGCTGTAGATGCCTTCAATTAAAAGGTGTCCAAGTTGCTTTTTAATGGAGGATTAATTTATAGAATAGAGATAATAATGAAGTGCTACCTATTCATACACAAATCATTAAAAAGAATACCGTACAACACTTACTAAAAGTGAATCCGTCAACACTTCCTTAAAAGTTAGTTTATCTTATGCGATTTTAAAAACTGGTATTGTGATAGAATAGATGAAGGAATCCTATACGAACAGAGTTTGACTCGTCACACCAACACTTATTGAAACTGAAAATCAATTTTTAGGAAGGCAAAACAAATACTTTTAAAATTATGATGATCACTTTCGATGAAGCAACATATCGAGAACTAGCAAAAATATCTTCAAAGCTTAGACTTACCAGAAATCACTATTCAACGTTCAGGTAAAGCCTATCTTGAAATTACACATCGCTTAGCCAAAAATCTAAAAGGAATTGCTATATCCTTCAAAAAGAGCAGTTGACTAAAGAAGAAACAGCTGCATTTGGCGATGGCCATAACGATTTGCCAATGCTTGAAATGGTAGGTATACCCTATTGTGATGGACAATGCTTTTTGATGACATTAAAGCAATAGCAGTAAAACAACGAAGTCTAATGATGAAGATGGCGCAGGATATGTGATTCAAAAATTCTGAGTAGGAGCCCTATAATGACAAGTATTAGTGATATAGCTAAAAAGGCAGTGTGCTACAGTCAACCGTTTCCTCGTAGTTATCAATCATCCACATGTTTCTGATGAGACATCGACAAAAGGTAATGGATCTTATCAATGAATTGATTATATACCAAACCAGCTAGCACGGATTTTAAGTCGAGGAAAAACACTAAAAATAGGTGTCATCATTCCACATCACACGCCACCCCTTTATTTTACACAATTAATAAATGGTCTCCTTGATGCCGCTAAAGCTAGCGACTCATCAACTTGTTATGATGCCTTCAGATTATATAACCAAGAATTAGAACTATCCCCACCTAGCAACTTAAAGAAATGGAAGCTATTGACGCTTTAATTTTTTCACTTCTAGAGCAACTAGCCTTGATATGATTGACCTATGCAAAATATGGACGAATAGTACTTTTGTGAAGAACTGCAGGGTCTAATCTCCTGTCCCCTGCTTACCTTGACCGCTATTCTTTCATTTGTGGATGCTCTTACGATGAAAGCACGAGGTTTGGAACACTTAGTTTTGTTATTTTCAAGAGATAATGAATCATCCGCTACCTATCAATCTGCATTATTAGCTTATCACCATGTTTTTGGGCAACAATCGAATCCACATCTGGTATTTGGGAATATCCACGACTTTAATGACGGCCTAAATGTATCTCATCAATTGATAAAAGATGCTCTGCATAGATGGTATATTAGCTACAAGTGATGAAGTTGCTACAGGAATAATAAAAGGATATGAAGAAAGTGGGAACAAATGTCCCTATATTATTGGTCAGGAACATTTGTTAGTTGGGCAACTGTTAAACCTCCCAACCATAGACCACAAATCCTATTCGATTAGAAAAATTAGTTTTTAAACAAGCCTTTATCTGAATCCATTAGTCAAGAAGTTTTGATCTCAGAGTATCTCAAGACAAGTAAACTTTCAAAATAACAGAAAAAGTTTCCAACTATACGAAATTGAAACTTTATTTTTTGCCACAAGTCACTGTTGGCATTACCAAGATTTGTTGTGTAGAACTGTCCTCCAAGTACCTGTCGCATAGGACGTACATCTACTTCTACTTCGCTGAGGTCTCAGCTCGTACAAGCAGTGATACCGCCTCAACATGTCGTGCTAGTATACTCCCATATTATAGAAACTAAAGTGATAGAGTGTTTTTGTAGTATTAAAACGAAAAGAGAATTACACACTCAACTCAAACAACTTATAAAAACTCACCCTTCCTATCCATCAAGTCACAAAAAGAACCATCTTCAACAATGACGCCTGCTTTCATAAAGAGAATCATCGTATCTTTTCAAATGTCTTCATTCAACTTGTGGGTTACTACGAGTGTAGTTAAATCTTTGAATATCCAAGATTGAATTTTCAATTTCAGTAGTTACTTGATTATCCAAAGATGAAGTTGCCTCATCCAATAATAAGATTGGTGTTTTTCGAATCAAGGCACGCGCAATACTAAGTCTTTTTGTTTTTGTCCTCCAGATAGATCTGTGTCATCTCTCCACATAAAGTTTGTAGACCAGATTCATTTTCTAAAACATAACTTTCTAAACCTGACTGCTGTACCGCTTGCTTTTATTTCCTCATCAGTGAAGGATTGATTAAGAGTATATTGCTCTAAAGTATCATCAAAGATATAAACGTCTCTGTTGAACAATCGTCATTAAGTTATAAAGACTTCTGCTGAAATAGCTTGTATCTTGATTATCAATTGAAATATGTCCACTTGTTACATCGTACGCAGTAATAGATTAGAGCAAAAGTTGATTTCCACTTCCTGACATTCCTACAATTGCAATATTTTCCTTTTGAATCTTTCAAAGATAAATGATTTAAAAATCTTCTCAGTATTGAAAGGTAAGAAAAGTCTATATTTGAAAAGAAATAACATCATCGAAATATTCTTTCGTTTTCACTTTCGGACTGAAGTCCAGTTACATTCACCTCAAATGCATAGGTGTTGTTGCCCTCACGGACTCTACTCATTCCTATACAATTTCACTTAGTGCACACTCACAAAATTGACTAGTTGAACAATAGCTGTCACACTTCAATTGTGGTATAGCCATTAAATACGAGATGTATCCTCCCACCAAAAGGCTATAAAACAATCATCCCTGAAAGCTGAGAAATAACTATTTGGTTACAAACATCAAATTTTTCTTTTTATAAAAATATATCTCATCCAATTTGTTTTCGCTTTCATGACTATAATCCAGACGAATAGCCCTTCACATTAAACTTTTATCAACCAGAAATCCTAGCAAAATATCTTTAACCTTAGCTAAATACTTCTGATCGGCAATCATAGCTCTATTTTTCGTAGAGAGGTCTGATTTTTGTCCAATAAATCTCTAAATCATCAATGAAAAATGCTAGCAATGATAACTAATAAGGTCAAAAACCAATTACCTATAAACATAGCTAGGAGTGAAAAATCATTAAGGAAAAGGTTTTTGAAATATTAAAATACTGGTGTAGATAATCTTGCTCGATTTTCTTCATATTTTTTCTGAAGTTAATACAGAAAATAAATTTCCTGTTTTTCTTAGAAAAGTCTCTATAATCGCTATCTAAAAATAGATTGGAACACCTTTGTTTTTGTATCTTGACATGATTTGCCTAACAAGTTTATTTTTCAATCGAAGATATAAAGTTGAGTCCTGCATAGATGAAAAATAACAGTAGCTCCTATTAGTACCGCTTTGAGTTAAGGCTTCTTTTTTGGGACATGCCACTATCAATAATATCTTCTTTAATAGAATGTATGTAAATATTAGTTAAAGGGACCAGTATATTAAATATCATGAAACAGCCTTCTTGATGGTTCTCTTTATCATTGTCTCATCGTCCAAATCACCTTACAATTCTTAATTTTCATTTAGAAATGTGACATAAAATATTCTTTCAAGTCAATATTCTCTCTCCTAATCTCTTTCTATAGAGACCTGTTCACCATTTCTCCATTTTTGATAAAACCAATCTTATCTTGCTATCTGTGAAATTTCCCGATAACATATGACTAGATATTATATTGTAATCCTATGCTCCTTGAAAAGCGACAACAAAAAGATTTTCAATTTCTGAATCTATTGGATCTAAACCATTGATTGGCTCATCTAAAATTAACAATTTAGGTTTTGTTAGAAAAGCACGAGCGTAAACCAAGCCTTTCTGCCTCATTCCCTAACGAAAACTCTTTTACTTTTTAGTCGTATTGTTTTTAACCCGACCATTCTTAAAGCTCTTATTATATCTGATTCAGTAATAGTTTTCCCCATATGTACTGCGCGAATTTCCAAAATTTCTTTTGCAGTGAAGTTTTCATAGCTTGGTGTTTCATATACTACCAATCTGGCTTAGGATTTCTTCTCTGTGTTCTTGTAGATCCCAAAATTTCAATGCTACCTGATGTAATTGTTGATAAGGTTAACATACATTTCATTAACGTTGTTTTTCCAAACGCACACGTTCTGGTCCTAAAAACCATAGATTTCTCCTTCAGCAATTTGAAGGTTGATACCACTTAAAATTCTTCTTATCAATTGTTTTAAAAAGATCTTTTATTTCAACAATATTTCTATTTCACTCTCTTTCTTTCTATATCCAGTTTTTAAATGCAGAATTTTCTCCCAGAGCATAAATACCAATTTATACAGCTCTATAGAAATCAATAAAGGAATTATCACTTTTCCTTCAATTAAACGTGGTATGCTACTTTGGATACTAAATATTTGTCTTGAAATATTAAGTTTGAAAATGAAGTAATCATCAAACTTATGAAACTTGCAAACATCAAAAAGAATAAGTTATCAGCAATACTATTAGATAAACTTCCTGGACTATATTTGAGTAATGCTACATCAAATCCAGTAAGCATTGTTATAGCTATTGAATGCTTTAATCATCACTTAAAACAAATGGTGTAACCCATTAGTACTGTTCCAAACGTAATTCCAGCTAAGTAAAATTAATTAGACCATTACAGTGAGTAGCTAGATTCAGTGACAAATAGCCATGAATCTAATGAATAATTGAATCACTAAATAGCAGAAAAATGGGCACAAATGATATTAGGATGACTGAAGAATTTTTTCTATAGTAACTTTATTTTGAAATAGGGTAAGAAAACAACTGAAAAATTGTTCTTCGTTTAAATTCATCAATGATAATCGTAGATAATAAATAAGATTCGAAAATCAAAATGCTAGCTTTTTGTAAATAAAAGATGAAAACAATGAAGCTACATACTGCCCAGCTCCCATTTACCAGTAATTCTAAATTCATTGTTGCTTTGTCCAACAAATTCTCTAATTTATCTGTCTGCTATGCCCCATGATTACGATTCCTGTAATAATTAATACTATAAATATAGTAACCAACCAGGCTAAAAATAATTTTGATTTCGAAACTTATTTACTTTCAATTTTATGCTGACACATATAGATCTATTCCTCCAAAATGTAAATATAGAATAAAATTGCTCAAAACTAATCTAAACAAATATTTAAAAATAAGCTTATTTAACAGACAATCGCACCCTAGACATACTATCGGTATGTAATATACAAAACAAAACATACCTATGTGTATGTATAGGATTTTAATAACACTTTAAAGTATGTTATTTTCAAAAATATCAAATATGTAGAATGATTTATTTAATTGATAATACATCGATAAAAATTATTATTAACAAGTATTTCATGTGACTACTATTTACTATAAGTGATCAAATAACTTGAAAATCACATCCATCATTTTCATCAGAAATCAACTGACCCTCTAGACCTTCAAAAGTAAGTTTAATGAAATTCATTTTACGTTTTAATTCCACTAATGAAAAACTGAATTTGAAACCAATCCAAATATTTAGAGTTAAACACACTAAATCTGCTAGCTCTTCTGGATATTCTGTTTTAATAGACCCATCCTCAACACCTTTCGTAAACTTTTTCTCTAATTTCGGTATCAGAAAATAGACCTAGATACCGCTCTCCTAACAAGACGTGGACCCCTTAGCATGATTGAGGCAGAATAAACGAGCTCTTGGTGTTCAAAAATTAGAGAAAGAGTCCACCAAAGAATTTTGTATCTTTTTCTAATCCAGTATTTCCTCTCCGATTATAATTTAAAACTTTCTTGATTATCTTTCGCTAATGATCGTTTGCAGTATATCAGTTTGGACTCAAAAGTGATGATAAAGACACTCTTTCGTTAATCCAACTGCCATCTATGATATCTTGTATTGACGTATTATCAAATCCTTTTTCTAAAAATAAATCTTTAGAAACTCTAGTATCTAGTTTCATTGAGTTTTCTATTCCCTTGCCATTATAGTCCTTTTTCTATCATACCAGTGGTATGTAACTCATATTGTAGCACGAAACTAATAATCAAATATCTTATCGAGCTGTTTTATTAATCATTTCATTTTCAAATGCACATATTTGAATTCTCCAAAGCTTAATTTAAAGATTTTAAAATGATTGTTAGAAGCAAATGATCAACACATAACTATTTCAATAAGTTCTATTTTACCTAAACTGAAAATTCAGCCAGTGAAGACTAGTCTCACACTATGATACTTCTCACTAGATGACAAAAAGCCTTGGTTTCAAGGCTTTTTCATAATTTTTCGTTACACTTTTATCCTTTTATAGGGCAACGTACTCACTCAACTTGGTTTGACTTGACGTATCATCTCGTCGGTATCCTCTCATTCTACAGTCCTATAACCCAGGGAACCTTCTCGACCTTCGGTCTAGCTTGTCGCATATGGTGGAACATCTGCTTCTACTTCGATGATTTCAGCTCGTACAATCAGCAGATACCGTCTCCACATGGTGCTAGAAAATATCATATTATAGACCAAAACTTTTGTTCTTTCTCAATTAGATAACATTTTTAATTCAGTATAATTTTGGTAAAAGTACGTTTTACTGAGTTTATCGGAAAGAATCGATGCATCTCTCTCCGAGTCCCAAAGGAATTCGCTCACTCACTGAAAGGACTGCTTATACCTGAGTTGCTGATGATTCTCAATGTTTAAAAAGGATTACAAATTTGATTTGGTTTTAAGGTCGTGTAGTTTCCTCTGATTCCATCATCCAGCAAATAGTAAGTCTGTTTAAATATAACTCAGGCCACGCTGAAACGTTCTTTAGTTTAACGATTGAATAATGTCTTCTTTTCACATATCCTTCTTACATCTTCGTTAATCTCTAGCGACAGCGGGTCATAGTGACACAAGAAGTGCTAACCGGCAACTTTCCGCGTTTTCTGTAAGAAGATCAGCTATCGTTGTCTTCACTCTCGAAAAACTTCTGTCGGCCTATCCATCCGTGTTGCGCTTCCTAGAGCAAAGTCTTTTGCCTCGCCAGGTGGCTTCTCTGGCTTCGACATGAGGCTTTTCACTTCATCGTTGTTGTGACGACATGCGCGTCGATTTTTGAATAGCCTTCCAATCACTTTATCGTAACGGACAGATTCGAAATCTCTTTCCAAATAATGTCCCACATTTTTCCTCAGAATTAAACAAATCTGGGCTAAGGGGAACGATATTTCGTTAAAACAATTTCCATATAATCCAGCAAGTATTTTGGGTTTCACATACTCACCTCAAACCCAGTCTTCTGTTTTCTAAAAGTATACTGCAGATTTGAGCTTACAAACGCTCTCCCCTCTTTTAAAAAGAATCAAAGCGACTAAATTCTTTTGATAATCACCTTGATAAAATTCCAATATAACCACTCGATAACCCTCATAGACTTTTAGCTACGCAAATTTATTTTTCCAGATTTTTACAAAGCGTGATGCCGCCGCCTCAACATGAAACGAGTGAACACTATGTATGTCAGTAAAACCTATCTGTATGTTGAAACATGTCTGCAAGAGCTCTTTAACAATCGCAAAAGTTTATCTTAAAGGTGTACTGCTTCGACAAACTGGGAATCTATTTCTGGGACAGCGAAAGTTATTTTTATCTCAGCAAAGTCAAAATCTAATCTATTCTCTTTCTCCGTCTAAACATCCCATCTCAAATTGTGATCAATTTCTTCATCCTACTATCTGTTTCGTTAGGATCAGAGATGATGCTATTAAAGAACTTCTACAATGTGTGAAAGCTACATCTGTTTACATAAAAATGAATATTGCGTTGTTCCAATGTGGAGTTACCGTCCCCCAAAAGTTTTACTTGAGGATACATTTTTCAATCTCACCATGCAGCATAACCAATTCCCTTTACTCGTGAACATTTGGAGATACAAACAACAAATCCAGTTCTCCTCACCATGTTAACATTATTACAATTCCACCGACTTTATTATTGTATATGATACGATAAGCCTTTCCGTCGGCAATAGACTGTTCAATTGTTTTCTGAAATAATTTGTCCATCTTCTTGATAGTTATCTCTATGACCAAACTCACCATTGCACCACAATTAAATGCTTCCTGATTATCTAATCTAAATTGCTCCTTATCATCTGATGCTAATTGTGCAAGAATAACATCACCATAAATCAGCCTCCCAGAACTTCTAATTTTGTCTTTGTTTAAAAATAAATTCCATTATATAATTCCATGCAAACTCTTTAAGTAATTTGTAGACAAGTTCATAGTCAGAGTGACATAAAATTCTTCATTAATTGGTCTCTGGATTCCAATTTATTTATATTTTAAGATTTTTACACTTTTGCTGTATGCTTTGTCACCAGAACTACGTTCTCCAGTCTACAGTAACACATAGCCAATCAAACTTCACCTGCTCGTTTTCTTGGGTGCTTGCTTATAGACATTACATCTGCTTCTACTTCACGAAGTCTCAGCTCACACAAGCATGATGCTCCATCAACCTAAAACAGTAGACACGTATGTCAAGTAGTTGAGTTGTGTGCGAAACATATCCACTAAACTATTTAACGATGAGCTTGAGGTTAATCGTGATGTACCTCGGCAGACTGGAATTTTCCAGCTCGACAAGCTGGTTTTAAGCTTTTAGTTATCGAATCCAAAAGTTCCATTTGCAGTCTTGCTGTGCATATCACCTTCATAGTAACATTCAAAGTCAGGTTTTTCTGAATAGAATATAGCCATGCTCGGGGAAGAGCATCTTCTGCATATTTCCACCCGTTATGAATGCACTCCGGGAACACCTGCTAATTCTCCCGGCTCGCATACTCTGTGCTTCCACTTCCAAAACATCTAAGCCCCATACTGCGGCTTTATCTGCATCATTAACGTCATAACCAGCCATATAATTTATTGTGCTTTGGATTTTTCCACATCATGGCAAACGCCCATACTTGATCGCTTCCCAAACTTGCAGAGTTCATCGTGGCTTATATTTTTTATGGCTTATTCCGCCACTCGGGACATAATGATGATGATGATTTGTTCATTTACCCCTGCAACTGTAAATAGCTTGTCTTTTTGAATTGTAATAGTTTCATGCTTCCTCCTCTGCATAGTGACTAACTGCACTCGTGATGCTAATTTGAATAGTTTTCCATTTTCTTACACTCAGAAGGATAAATCCATGAAAATTTTTAAAAGCTGTTCCAAATGAATCTGATGACTCATATCCAAAATTTGAAAGCAACATCAATAATTTCATCCGTATTTCTTACTTATAACGGCTGCTTCCGTCAATCTTCTGCTTCTAAATATTCTGAAAGCGTTGTTTCAGTCAGAATAGAAAACAAACGACTGAACATTGAATACGAATATCCGGATAGCTGAGTTACTCTTTCGTCAATCTCATCACAAGAACTGTTTCAGATAATCAATCGTATTGTTAAATGACTTTGATAATATTCATTTCAATCCTCCTTTCTTTCGGTTTCATTTTAGTATGAAAGACTTTTTTCCTACCTACAATATCTGTACAAGTTTTTATAGGTTTCATCTCGCCAAAAACTTGTGCCTGCAATTCAAATAAATTAGCATTTATCACTTGTAAAATCTTAATAAATATCGACCAGGATCTTATTAAGAACTCAATTTAGTGTTTCTTCTGCACCATTAACTTGATATTGATTTCTTGTTAGTTCTCACTACATTTCAAAATTTAGAGTTTTCACTAATTTATAAATTCCTTCAACATCTTCGACTGCTATTGAAAAGATTTTATACCTCTTCCCAAGGGGATAACTTAATTCGCTGTGTTCATTCCATCATCGATTTGTTCAAAGCATGACTGACTACTTGAAAGTACATCGAAAAACAAACTTTTCATCATTGCGTTCGTATTCTATTTTGAATCTAATCTGCTATAGAATGTTTTTATTAATATCAAAACCGATAATTCCGGAATCATCTTATTGAAATCCATCTTCACTTCCCCACAACTTCAAATTTAATTACTTTCTTTTCTTTTGGTTTGGGTGCGGTAATTCATCATACATTGAATTGAAATAAAGCCAGTTAAAAGTACTGTTGTCAACATCATCTACAACAGCATTCCTTTGCTCCATCATATGGTAACTCATACTTTGCATTTGGCATATACTGTTATTACAGATTTAACAGGCTTCACTAAAAGAATCATCATCATAAATTCCACCCACAATTTTTCCGCGATAATAAACAATATTTCTTGCCCATCATTAATCTATATGTTATTTCTTCCGTCGGATAGTTGTTCTAAAATCAAATTTAATATTCTTTACTTGGAAGCATTTTTCTATCTCCATAATTACTACAAAAATTTCAATAGTCCATTTTGTCAAACTTAAATATATTCTTTCATGCAATTTTACCCTCACAATATCTATAAGTTTCAAGATCTTAAACTTTAAATTCTACAAGTATTTATAAACGATTTAAATTCGAAAATAAGTTATCAAGTAATCGTAATTTGATTTTTCCAAATTGATATTCCAACGTTTATATTATTCAGTCTTCTTGTTAGTAAGTACTTCAACTAGGAATGATTTGCTTCATATCATCATACCATTCTAAAATTTCTTAAGCTTGATTTTTGCATTACTGATATTTCTTCAGCTCCGTAAAGGAACAGACCATGTGGAGCACCAACCTATTGTAGAATATAGATCGCGAGAACCTTCCAAAATAAATCCGAACCTATAATCAAAAATATCCATCTATTGTACCTGACGCAAAAGAGAGAGACTTGATGAGACCATACAATACCGATTGAATTCTCCCAAGGATCTCCAAGATCAAATCGATCAAAGTCAATGTATAAATTTTTACGATCTTTCACCAATCATGAAATTCCGATATGATAATCTCCATGTTGGAAAACTCGAGGTCTACCTTTTAACAGTCTCGATTTGCATTTAAAAATCAATAAAGATCACCGTATTTTCATATTGAACAGGACATTCTTTGTATTTGGAATTTTGTCATCAATTTTTCGATTTGAAAAGACCTCCAATCTTCACGAACTTCTGTAACAGGGGTGAGATGAATTTTTGAAGGATTATTCCTGCTTCTACTCCATAAGTATATTGTTGTTCTTTTGAATAAGTTAAAATGGTTTTCTAGCATCTTTTCCCGTCTATCCATTCGTGTGAAAGTAACTTCATCATCGCAAGTTCATGCCCTGTGGTTTGCCGATCGAACCCAATGAAACAACTTTCTCCATCATATCAAATTCAAATTTTTAGAATCTAACTTCTCCTTTATCAGAAACACAAAGAAATATTTTTGCTGTTTGTGATCTGTTACCTAATACTATCATTCGACGTCTTTTATTTTGCCAAAGCTATCTTCTACTAAAATCCATCAAGCGCTCGATTCATTTCACAACACTTTTGCAGTTTTCACTGGTAACCCATTCAGTTCGTCTTCACTTTTAGTATCCTAAATCCAGATTTACATGAAATTGGTCAATTTTCTCATAATGTTCCCAGATTACTACAAAACAGGAATAATCATTTAGTAGAATTAGAATATTAACTCGTTCTTCAGCACTAGCCTTACTAGCTTTATCATTCTACTGTAAGTGACTGCTTTCGCACTGCCTCAGCTCAGCAAACAGTGATACCGCCTCAACATGGTGCGTCTGTGGGAAAAAGACCACTCTGTTGCTCAATTCCTAGCCCAACTCTTGATAGAGTTTGATGATCACGCGCCATGCTGGGTTACATGAGACGTAGGTAATCTTCTCAGGTTGCGCGACGCTGGCTTTGATGAAGCTTTCTGTCAAAGCCCTTGCGTGGTGGGTCTAGTGATGACGAGTCTGGGTTTTGATACCATCCTTGCTCCAGTGCATAGCATTTTCGGCTGAGTCAGCCACATATGGAGCGTTAGCAAAAGTGCCGTTGCGTTCTGCATTTTTCTTGGCATCTTCGACAGCTGTTTCGATGGACTTCAACGCCGTGACTTCCTTGACCTGTTTTGGCGACGGCAGACCTATTGTCCCGATACCTGAGATAGGCATCTATGCCAATACTATCGCTGTTTAGGGTCTGAAAGTTTCGTCGGCTGTTTGATGGAGTTTTTCAAACATCTCGGTGTTAACTTGATGAAACTGGCGATATCTCTACAGCTGCGTCACGCAACATACTATCTGTAATGGTGTGCTGAGCCATAAAGGGATGCGAAATTCCTTACCAAAGATGAAGTTAGTGTGTCGTTGATGTTTTGGATGATAGAAACGACATTTGGGAAGGCTTGTATTTCAGCGAGATTTGATCAATACGGGCATGGTCTAGTCGTTACAAAGGGCCAACATCATCTGACTCCTGAATAATGACCCGACGAACCGCAAGTGACGAATCAAACCTGTCTGCGCCTCTCGTCGTATGGGTTTGAGGTCACTAGCGACGGAAGGTCACGGACAAAAGACCGTATTATCAGTTCCTTGTCTTGGATAAAGGAAACTCAAATTGGTGGAAGTGTCAAGGTGCACGTGCTAGAAACCTGTTTCCGTGACCTTTAACACGGCGAACAGGTACCTGAGCCTTGTTACAGTAGGCGTAAGGCGTCTCTATCCCCAATGTTTGCAAGGACCTCTACGTCTGGGAATACCCGCTGTCTTATAAAGTGTTGTCCTGGCTTGTTTACGCTTGAACGAGCTGCTCCTCGTAGGTCGCATGTGCCAAAATCAGCAATCCTGAACTGCAGATAGGTTGCATCAATGTCCTGATTTGCGGTTTGGTGAAAGGGTACATACTCCTCAACCTTTCCAAAGCTGATATTTTTCTTGAGCACAGGCGCATCTTGATGACTGCCCACCTGGGAGAGCATTATCCACGGGACAGACAAACTGTCCTTGCAGCACCTGCTCCTTCAGTGTGTCAAATCGACAATTTCAACTTCTGTGCGTCGTTTTATTTAACACAATTCAACTTTCTGCTTCTTTGAGAGGCATAGCTTATACCTAAAAAGCCTTTTACTATCCTCCATTATAGCACATGATAAATTTCGTAGATGGCTGCCATAAATATTATCGATTTTCGAAAAAGGCAGTACAGTATCTCGTGGTCCATGACATAAACGACTCAGCAACTTGTCTGGATGTCGTTTCTATCTAAAGGAGAATAATCATGCCGATATTACCATTCACCAGTCGAAACTGCGCGAGAAGTAAAGCATCCTTCAAACAGATCAAAAGATCAATGGGGATACATTTCCAAACTTGATTGGTCTCTCTTGCTAATGCTCCAACTGCGCTTGAAACTTACCGTACTGTCGGTGAAATCAACCGTCGCAATTCGTGACACCAACTGAACGTGAGGTGGTTCCAGGTACACTGCTGTTGCTAACGGATGTGCTTTCTAGTGTGGCAGGGTCCACAGCCTTTTCAATCAGCAATCAAATGACACCTCGCACGCAGGCCTTCGTACCGTACACCCAATCGAAGACGATCAAAACTTGATACCCTTGCTAGAATTCACTGTTGCTGGGCGATTAATACCAAAGGTGCTGTTGGTGACGAAGCCTACAATGACTTCTTGGAAGCTGGCTACACTGCTCAAAATGCCCTTGACGTTATCTTGGGTGTCAGCCTTGCTAGCTTGTGTAACTACGCTAACAATCTCGCACAAACACCGATTAACCCTGAACTTCAAGAATTCATATTCAAAACCAAACGATAAACTAGGAGGACATAGGCCTAGCTGTCACATTTTTCAAAAGAATTCCTTACTTGGTTGGATACCAACGATGACCATATTGACCAAAGTCTGGAGCCGTGCGGACCAACTCTTGATTGCTGAAAACGACGTCTTTAGAAATCGATGTACCCTGCTGAGTTTGATGGCCCTGAGGTGGTGGTCCTACTCAAGTCGTTGATGTGCTTGATGAATTGGCACAACACTCTTTGACAGCTTCCTTTATTTCTTGGGGGCACCGTACTTTCATCGAGTATATCCTTGCGAGTGACAATGCTTACCCTCGTGAAACATGGTTGAAAGAATTGTATACCGGTGAGCGTGCTGGTGGAACTGTTGTCATGCGGTCAAATTCTTGTCAGATATTGAAGAATTTAGATGTTCCATTAGTCAAGAAGGTGATGACTACATCTTGATGGTCGCTTTGCCTTGCAAACTAACCCACGTTCTAAATTCGCTGCTCTCTTTGCCGGTGACTCTTAAAAGACGGTACCAACCGTATTATTATTTCCATTGCAGTCTGAAGGGGGTCTTAGCAGTTCTGAAGATTTGAATTGTTCCCTTCAAAAGTGCAACACTGCCTCTCTTACTTTCGATCACGTTAAGTTAGATCTGGTGGATCCTTTCAAAGAAGGTGCAGACTATAGTGCCAGACTGTCCAAACTTCCTTGGTTTCCAATTTGGTCTTGCCTTTGTTTGGCCAAACGTTCTCTTAATGAGAGTTGAAAGCTAGTCCTAAACAGTAACCGTGAGCGTTCTTCGTGCGAAATTTGAAGCTATACTGAAAATCTTCTTGCTATTCAAAGACAAACTCTTTGTAGGGCTTACGATGCCGATTATTTCGTGAAAACCACGTGAACTTTTCCAATTGCGCATCGATACTCGTCGATGTCATGTAGTAGCCTGCCCCTCGAACTTCAGGCTGAGTGGTAGTGCATGTTGAAAGAATCAGAGTCAAGCTTTGCGTCCGTCGTTGGAATGAGGCGTCTTCGTTCATGTATCTCTCGAGTGCGAGTGCAGCTTCGTCACATTCTTGCAGCTGGCTAGAAAAGAGCCCGGTGGACCAATGAAGGTGTAAGAAAAATTCCTTGGCCTATCTGAGTCGGTTCTTGCCCTCTTTTAGTTTATCAATCAAAAAGCTACTTTTGCCCCTGATTGCTCAGGGCATTTTGGTTCTGGCCAGTATTGCTTTTATACTTGATACTAGGACCTGATTCTTGCTTTGAACATGAGGAAAGATTTGCGAAATCAGTCATTGCTTCGAGCCTTTGCTAGCTTCTTTATGGCTGTCTTCTCTTTGTAGCCGCCCACTAGCTCAAAACAGGCTTAAGTGTGACTTGGCTTTGGACTCCTTAGACTTTGATATTGCCTGTATTATATTTTTCAGTCTGCGTTTTATGCGCCCACTATCTTGAACCAAGTGCTTTCCAAGCTGGTTCGTGGTCTACGATGGCCCTGCTATCAGTCTTGTGACGGTAGCCTGGCTAGTCTACTAGCATCAAGGACTATTCTGGGAATGGCAGGATTAGCAGACTCTGTCCCTCTTTCCGCTTGTTTTATGAAATGAGACAGATAGCCATCCTCACCTATATCAGCCTATACTTGCCCATTTTGGCAGCACCTCTGGCCCTTCTCATTGCCAGCTCAATCCAAGGTAATCAAGACCTGCAACTATCATTTTGACTTGCCCCTACTTTTTATTCTCTCAAGCATTCTTTTCTCATGCTCTGTGTCTCTTTTGTAAAACTGGTTTAGAAAAGGCTTTATGCCACTTTTGCAGCTTTGCTTTCCCTTAGTCAATAGTGTCAATGCTTAAGGCAGCTACCACCAGTCTGGGTTGAGTCAATCCAGCTACCCAATTGATTTTATAAAGGTGAGAGTTCGTGAGTATTCTTCTTATCATGACCTATTTGCTCTATCATTTTCTAAAACTCTTATACAAGGCGCTTATAGCTCTTCGCATATAAAAAGGCTAGGTTCAGTGTGAACCTGCTTCTTTCTTATCATCCTAGTTCTTTTTAATTTTGCCTGAGTGTCAAAATCAATTTCAATTCCTGACTCGCCATGCAAATCATAGCTGTCCCAGTCAATCTACCATCCGAAAGGAATGGTTTGCAATGATCCGTGAAACTACCAGCATTTG
>BNJU01003444.1_pt1 | contig 28537 bp, 43 predicted proteins | sample 8539281 | NCBI WGS metagenome assembly BNJU01 (sample SAMD00202456, study PRJDB9452) | human saliva metagenome | isolation source: human saliva | place: Japan
CGGAACTATATATCCCCATAAATCTATATTAGGGCGTAAACATAACGTGCGGTGGGCTACATACACGATTATAAAATCATGCAGTATTTTGCCCGATATAAGCCCTAGTCCAATTCCGATAATTGATAGCACTATAGTCTCACTGATATAGGTACATGGTGGCTTCTTTTATTAATAAATCCAGGACCTCAACGGTAGATATCTCGTGATCTCGTTCTACCATATTTATGTTAGTTAGATTATAGAGAATCACTATGACTAGTAGGGGTCGACACGATCGTCAAAAACAAACATTACCGTCAGCAAAGATTTTGATACACCACGAACCTGCTCGATTATATTGAGATTATGGGCTACTCCTTTAACACCTTCTAGGTTCATGAATTTTGATGCCACATTAGCAATATCACTCTTCTCTTTGACCTTGACCAAATAACTGTTGGCAGCAGGGAGTCTCGCCCCATACCTGTGAATAGTAATCGTCACTAACAAACATATAGTGTCCTGCATACATCTCAGCAATTTCACTGACTCTAACGGCATATGTCTTGCCTCCGTCGTTAAGATTAAATGTGTCTCCTTCGATACCCTCTAATGGCGAGCGTGAAGCAAGGCTTCATTTAATAAGTGGTTTTTCTACATCTTTATCCAGTGCACTTAGTGGTGCTGTGGCTGATTCGATAAAGCTTGGCGCAAAGAGTATAGATTACAATTAGTGAGAGTATCCAAGACCTCAAACAGCTTATTTAAATTTTTCCCTTGTTTTTGCTAATTTAAAAATCTTTTTAACTGGCTTGTAAACTTAATCGAATACTTCATATCTAAAAGCGCTTTAAGCTCATCAATATTGGAATAGCTTTCAGCACTTTTATCAGAAGCAAGTCTTCTTCCTTCCTCTATCGCATTAACAGTAGCTTCATTTGGAATATCTAGTTTTAAAAAGAGAATGGTATTCATGTTCACGAATAGCTGTACGTAGAAAAATGTTAATTGCCGTAGTCATATTCAATCCAAGTTCTGAGAATATTTGATCTGCTTTTTCTTTTACTTCTTTTTCTGTTCTAATATTTAAATTTGTAGATGGCATTATCAACACCTCCTATATGCTAATCTTACTACTTTATTTGTGCATTATCAACACGTTGTCATTACATAAAAAGCGAATAGCCTCACTAAGTTGCTATCCGCTTTTTCTCCTATTTACATTTAAGACTGCCAATTGCTAAAGCACTATCTCAATCTCTTCTTGTATACCACCGCACCGATTAGCATTAGCACGGATGCTGCAAAGATGCTGAGCATTAGCGTCATGCCTTCTGTGCTATCGCCAGTCTTTGGTGATTTGTGCTTCTTAGCGTTATTAATAGTCTTGTCCTTTGAAGGTGATGTAGGAGCCTTTGGCACTTCGTACTTGTTGTTACAGGATAGATCGTTTACAGTTTCTGTACCCTTCTTAATCTCGTAATTTGCCATGAGCTGGTTATTAGCATCAGCTGTAACATCTACGACAACCGTGTACTCTGTCTTGTCGTAAGTATAATTTGCAAGGCCTGTATCTAGCTCAACTACCTTGTACGTGTACTTACCAACCGCCTTGAACTCGATGTCGCCAAAGTCAATTTCAGCCTACTCCGTTAACCGTAACAACCTTCTTGCCTAGCACAGAGCCTGCTGGCATTGGCGCCTCTCTTAATCCTAGTGCTGTAGTTCCAGCTTGAGATAGTTCGAACTTGAACTCACCTGCTGCTGGAGGAGTGTCTCCGCTTAGAGTCTTCTTAACCCTTAGGTTTTTCTTAACGGACGTAAACACGTTTCTAAATCTTGGTTCGCTGTCAGCTGTAGCCTTTAGCGTTCCATTGTCGTTAGCAACAGTTATCTTAACCTCTTTTTCAGCTGTATCATATGCTACACCTGCTACTGGATTTGACGCTGTTTCCTTAACCTTGAACTTGTATGTTCCAACCTTTGTGAACTTGATCTTATCAAATTCGATGCGTCCATCGCTGTGCACGAATGTTGTCACATCGCCAGGCATCGTCACGCCATCGTAGTTCTCACCAGCGATCTGGCTAACGCTACTTCAGAGGTGTTCTCTGGGATGGTTACCGCAGTTCCTTCTGAATCGACATAGTCCTTGTGACCTTTAATCACTGCATCTGTGGTCTGGTAGTTAGAACGATTGCAGAAAATCCTGGCTGCGTAGCGCTTTGAATTGAAAAAGTTCCTTCTGTAGCATTTAGAGAACCAGATGCTGTAAATGCTAGGGTTTGGCTTAAACACCTTGTTGGTAAAAGTGTACTTTGCCGGCGTGCTCGTCTGCACTAGGCGATAGTCCCCTCGATGGTCCAGAGATTGTAGCCTCACCGCTTGCATTAGTCTTAGCGGTAGCCTTACGACCTCTGATGTAGTAATCCATCCAGATTCCACCTACCTTAGTCTGAATCTTGAACTCAGCTCCAGCGATTGGAGTATTCCATCTATGTCATCTACGGCCTTTACAGGATGCTTCCGCTGCAACAGTAGCAGTTCCGTTTGCCTTGTCGATTGTATGTAAACAGAAGCGGAATCCTCTGCCCTGATCGGACTTAGCTTTTCCTGTGTTAGTAACAGTCTCTACAGCTGCGATCTCTGGGTAGTGAGTGTCAAACTCAGCGAAGAACGTAACGACATTTCCATGTGAAGGACCGTTAGTTCCGTAGATATCCTTAACCTTGTTAATGCCTGCGAGCGCTGGCTCGAGGTCGGTGTACTTAAGGGAGTCGTTAGACATATTTGCAATGAAGGTGTCCCCTCCTGCAGCTGGATCTGTAAATACACTGTAGCTCATCTTCTGAGCCTTAACCTTAGCATAGAAGCTGTCATAGGTATCCGATGATGACTGAGTTATCTGGCTGAAATACTGCGTAACTGGAATCCAGTTGCTTCCGCGCTCTATAGGCATCACCGTTCCAGGAGCCGCCTGTGCGTAGAAATGTATTTCGCCTGCAGGAACCTCCTGTCCAGTTGTAACGAACTGCAGAAATCGAGATGGTGCTAGGTCTATAGCGTCATTTCTCGGAATCTTATCAACGACCATCATGTTAGTCTGTTCCTGATAAGTTCCGAAGGTACTGTCGATATTGTTGTAAGTGTTGAATAGACGCAGTGAACCTAGCTGATTAGCAACCAGCTTAATCCTAGCTGTGTCGTATGCCTGAAGTCCATCCCTGCTTCCTCAAGCAGTCTGTTGTTGATGGTTCTGAGGGCTTGGATCCGCCGGCACACCACCAGTGTTGGTCCCTCGGAACTGCATCTCTAACCTTGAAGGTCACATTAGTCGAAGCATCTTCAATAGTAGAGGCTTGGTCACTGGCGAGCCAGCGGTAGCACCGTTATTCAGCGCCTTGAGTCTAGCTCCTGTGTATAGACTTCCTGACACTGAAGTTTCTGTCCGTCGGAAAATCTGAATCTAATGTAAACTTAATCTTGACCCCTGTGATTGTCGCTGTCGCAGCTTCTGTCCGCTCTCGGAATAGAGCGGAACATCGGAGCTGGGAGATTGCGCAAACATCGTCCCGATATTGGCTGACAGCTTAATCGAATCACCTGGCTTCATCGCATTCCCCGACTGCGTATCGATGTTGTAATCGAACTTCAGAGAAGCTAGAGAGCCGACGTTCACCGGGCTCGGTGACACTGTCACATTAGAAACCGTGATATTATAGCTGTCCTTCTGAGTCGCAGCGCTAACATCCTGCAGGGATGAGAATGGTCGAGTGTAATCGCTATTACTGCAATGAATGCAATAATTCGTTTTGCAAGTTTCACGTTGTTCCTCCTTTTAATAACGTAGTCATTCTGTTGTAAAATCTCATATTTATACAATCTTATTTAGTATACCCCATAGGTACACTAATAATCAAAGCAAAGTATACGAAAAACCGTACAAAAAGAACAGAAAATGCAAAATAATTTTTATTCTAAATTATTCAGATATTTTGATAATTTTTCTATAATTTTATATTTATACATTTCGAGGTTATATAAAAAGAAGGCGCGGTATAAGACCCGCTCCTTATAGTATTCGCTTGCTCATATTTTTATCTATCCCATCTGCAAATGCGCAGCATGGCTGAGTCGTAGCTCTAAGTTTGTCTTCATACTCAGGAAAAACTATGCTGTTCTCCCTTGAAAACATGCACGAAGATATCCTCGGTAAACTCCCCTAATTAAGTTAAATGTGCGCTCATAAGTCACACATGCATCTTGAGGCACTGTATAATCATTAGTTAGCCTCTGCATCTCCTTAATCATATCACCAACCGCATTATGTTCATCCTCAGCTGCTTTATGAAGTCAAGTGTCTCCCTTGTCTGGATGAGGATTAACACGCATGAGCGGGAATACTAAGCGCTCTTTCTTTCGCAAAGTGAACTTCTAGTTCTGCTTTCATAGTGGCAAAAAGATGTGAATCTTCGTTAGCTCTTCGGCATGATGTATAGTGAACAACTAGAATCTTGTTGATAAGTCGATCTAGCTGTGCCATCATCTCTCGTTCATCTTTATGATGTGTCAATTCGCATCTGCAAGCATATCGCTAACACTCAGGTTCTTGAATGCTTTCGATAGATGAAGCACCGCCACCCTTAGACGGAACGGGCTTTGCAGCTAGTTTATTTAGTTCTGTAACGATTTTTCTGTACATCTACTTCCCCATCAGGAAAAAGACTCGTCCATCGGCAGATGACCACCACAGCAGTAGTCGAGATGTAGCTCATTTAGATAAGGTATTGTTTGCGTGATAAAGTCTGACAATTCTGCCAGTGTCATTTTCTCAGTAATCATAAATTTCCCCTTTACATTGCTATCCTTATTACTTTGCACGTCCTTTTGGCTCTTTTCTTTCCTGTCATATGTTCAACCTCTAACGCATACACCAATGTCCTCGGCAGCAGCAGGGTTGAAATATGCATTTTTATCCTCATGATAGTGATTCATGAGCTGCCCTCAGGGCGTGCATCTTCTCATCTTCCGAGAGGATTCGAATCCTGCCTCTTCCGATTACACCTCATACGCCATCGTGCAGTAGCCTTTGTCTTCGAAATACTCAAGCTCATGCTTACAGTCCATCTCGAAGGTAGCACGATTATCCTTCTCGAACAGTCCAACCTTGTAGCCTTCGAGCGCACTGTGAAAATACAGCGTCAACTTCATCGTCATTCACCTCCGTTCCGAAGTTGAGCGGAAGTATGTACGGATATCCATCGTCGTTTTAGAGCCAGTCTGATATGTCGCAGCGATTTATTATCTCCATCGGTTTGCCGAATTCTGTTATCTCTCTGTCTTGTCTTCTCATTATATATCCCCTTGCGATTATGCGAATCCACCTAGCATTTTCAACTTCTATGCTGAATCTCAGTAGCGCACTGCCTATGGTTTTGCCGCACTTTGAGAATTTCATATACCCTTGCAAAATTCAAATTTATCTAATATCTTTTACCATATAATGCTAAATTTGTATATTTTTATAAAATCTGTTTTGCCTCAGTATATCCATCCTCTATCATGTTCAAATTCTTTCCAAAGGGATAATTTTAAGGTTTCATATTCTTTGGCTATTTCCTATACTCATTCAAATAATCTCTGAAATATAATTCATCATTATCTCCAGCAATTCTAATATGAAGATGGAATACTTTTTCTGCAAAATCCTTGTTCTGTATAGCCTTTGTTTAATGTGATTCGTGTTTCATCTCATATTCATGCATAACCAACCATTATTTATAAGAATATGTTTAACCATATCCAAAGCTTCCTTGTCGTTTACTTCAACTAACATATCTACAATATTTTTGCCCATATTCCCGATATAGCGGAACTACCGATATGAGATATTCTTTTATACTTTTTGCTCGGCACTATTGATATGATCGTTTTTCCTTTCTTCTTCATACCATTTTATCCACTCATTATTATGTTCAACTAGAAATATCGGAAATAGCTGCCAAAGTTCTTTTAAACTCATTTCTTCTAATTTTTTACTCACACCAAACCTCTACAATTTAAATTTATCAGTTTTGATTTAAACTGATTTTTATTTTTCTCGTTTTATAACTTGCAAGAACACTATAACTAAAGGATATTCATTATCGGAAACAATATTATTTTTATTATCCATCTTATAAAAACATCCTCTATTTCTGTTAAATCATTCTACTGTGTGTTCTTTCTTGTGTTTATTGATTCATGGATGGGATGGATTTTTACATCCTTTTCGCTGTATCCAGAGAAGCTAAAGTGCAAGTCCTATCGGATTTGCAAACCTCATAAAGTATATTCCTGCTGCGATCTTTTCCCATGAGTTGCCTGCCAGAGGGCGAGAAGTTGTTGTTTGGTCATATGCTATCCTCTATGATTATTGATTATTGCAATATGTGCTATCGCGATTTATAGCTCTGAATCTTCATCGGTTAATACTTTCTTCTGCCAGCAACGCTTACCGCACTTTGGGCACTTCATATATCTGTCTCTACCTCTATGCTGAGCTAAGATCACCTCTCTATAGGTCGGTACGTGTCTGTGATGACAGAACTCACATTCATAATACCCTGCTTTTTGCTCAATGCCAACTGCAATAAAGCCCACTACAAGAACCATAGCGACAGTGAATGCAACTAGCGCTATTCTGAGCCAAATTGGCATAACAAGCAATACTGCAAGAACTATGAGGATGATTCCCACTATGATTGTCGGTATGGTCAGCAACGTCTCCAGTCTAAGCATACGCTTATCGCGCTCTTCTATCTCTCGCCTCATGGCTAAAAGATTTTCCTCTACTCTCTTGTCATATGATTCTGTCATGATCTTTTCGCCCGACAGGAGTTCGTTTACGTTAATATTCAGAAGCTCGCATAACTCTAGCATGATTCCCGAGTCTGGCATGGACCTTCCAGTCTCCCATTTCGATACTGCTCGGTCACTGATGCAAAGTTTTCTCAGCGAGTTCAGCCTGTGTCATGTGTCCTTCCCTACAGGATGCTATGAATTTCCCAATTTTGATTTGATCCATATCGGACACCTCCTTTCATGACTCAAGCATATGACGAATGCGTGGGTGGGTACAGGAACTGGTGGTTGAGTTGTATTTTTGCTATATTCCAGCTTTTTCTTTATTCTGGAGGTAGTCAAAAGCCTTCCATCCTTTGATATTAGCTGAACATCCTCACTATATAATTCTGATGTATCTGCTACATACCGGTCTTCACGGTTCTTTATCTGTTCAGTAATCATATTTGCAGTCTTCATATTAATAGGGCGGAACTTGTAATCATCTAAGCATAACTTTGGAATGAAATGAATCGCTCCATCAAGACCTTCTCTTTTTTCTTCGAACTTCATTTATATTGATTCCTAATCGCTTTGCAGAATTGTCTAGGAAAAATCAAATTCTCCCATACATCCAGAACGGAAGCTTAATATCTAAGAGTGGCAAATTCTGCGGAAAAAGATTTCGTCGCCATGCGGAGAACCGTCTCATAGTGAAACTCTATCTCACTACCATAGTACGCAATAGTCGCTCCTTCGGCAGTCGATATTTTGAGGAATGCCTCATTAGCTATGATAAATCCCATTGTGCCTCCTTACATAGCGCTTAGTACACGCTCACAAGTTCTTTCCAAAACTTAAGGCTGCTCTCGGAATACTCTGCGCTTCATCGATTCTATAAACTCTTTTTTCAACGTTTTTCCAAACAGACACTGAGCAGTTCCCATCGCTCTTACAAATTCTTCAAAAGTCGGAAGCAACTAGGTACTATCTCCTCATAAGTCATGTCACTTGTAAATGCATATATCTCACCGGACTTTACATTCTAGCAGAATAGTGTATGGGTCGCCGTTTGCAATAATTATTAGGTTCTTTTCGCGAAGAACGGATAGTCGTCATAATCAAGATTGCGGTTAATCAGCTAGCTAGGCTCGTCTCATATCGCCATATCCGAACTGGTAGCTGAGAAAAGCGAAATTCAATTGTAGCTTAAAAATATGCTCCGAAAATGTCAAATCTAAATACTCTATTCCAAGTTTGGATTTTAATTTCTCGATTTCAGACTGCGGAATTTCTTTTTGCTGAGAATAATTCCGTCTGTTATTTCAGCATCAAGTCTATCTGTTTCTTCATTATCTCATCGAAGATATTATTTCGTCGATTGTTAATAGTTGCATCTATAGTTCCTTCCTAGCAAAACAACTCATCTTCATCATCATTAAATATGCTATTCTTACGACGTTCCACTTCTTCGTCTTCACGATGGTATTTTCCATCATTACAATTATAAATATATTCACTTCTAGTCAGCTAATTCCATCACTCATCAATCTTTTCATATTCACTAGAATCACACACAAAGCTCACCTTGACATAATTAATTTCCCTCAAAATTATCTAATACATACTTCAACATTTCATATGCAGCCTTTTTCTTTTGCCTGTTTCTTAGAAGAGGCTTCTGCATAGAAATAGTACTCCATTTCATCAATATGACATTCCACATTCCAAAAAGGGTTGCCGTCATTATCATGAAAACTCTTTTAAAACTATACTCTGGAAATAGAAAAATAGCCGCTGACGCGATAGAGTCTCCAGCTGGTTAATCGCCATATTTAATGAGGGATTAACGATTTCATCCTTAATTGTATATAACATGTTATTTGCTTCCAAATAGTCATATATGGCTTTTTGATGCTTCTTCATGCGCCATCGCCTTGGTCGCACCATAACCAACGAATACTCCGTCTACAGTGATATAACAAGCGTACTTTGCGCATCTATTATGTTCTTTGAAACCAATAAGTCGAGAATTGTGTTATAACCTCCGTAGGTTTCCACAAACTCACGTTTCGGTAAATCTCCAGTTCTTCTTAAGTTCCAATCTTTGAACTTCTTGAATATAATTGATTTTTATTTTCAAATATAATGGCCTTTGGATTAAGCATTACCATAACTGAATCCTGTATTCGTGAAATATCATAATTCGAATCGATTGCTTCTGCCCCCAAGTATAGCTTCAAATAAATCTTCCATAACCGAATGTGATTCCTGGACATTATTCTTTTCGATCACCATTTCCCATAATCAAACACTCAGCCAGCCCTAGATTATAAATACAATTTGCAAGTGTGTCTTTCTTAACCAATCTTTTTAATTTTGCAGTAGTTGTTTTCCTGGTATTTAGATACAAACTCATTAAAATCTTCATTTGTGTTAAAAGTTATCCCTTTCTGATGCAAGCAACTCAAACCTCTTCAGAAAGTATTTTCACAACTATAAAAATCAAGTACTTTTGTCGCCAATAAATTCAAGCACCCTCATTGTGCTCGCCAATGTACTCCTTTGAATACGATCTGCAGCACTAAAAAGCCTGTTGAAGCAAATCTAGATTTTTGAAATTGAAAAGCAATAATTTGTTGGATTTTTGATAGATCATTTCTATCCATTAAGATTCCTCCTCATTCTAAAAAGAAGGCACAATAATAGCCTGACGTTTTTCCACATGAAAAGACTGCCCGACCTAATGAGATTAAATTAAATTCCTATGTTTCTCAGTATTTTACTAATATACACTTGCATAAATACTAGCAAATAAAAAGATACATTGTTTTCAATTTAAAAATTACTATGCCTAACAACATTTACGAAGTATTATACTTATACCCAAGTCAATAAGCAAATAAATTGAAATCAAAGTTTATAGAGTCTAGTTTCAGTATCAGATTCGATATACGAAAAAGCGAGGCAATTTTACTCTTGCCTTTTTCACTCTTCTCATAATACGTTTTGCAACATCCGAGAAAGGAATTCATATAAATACTATCACATCTTTACTAGACATAGAAGACAACGATCTTGGGTTATTGTCTTGTGAGTTCAGGGTTAAAGAAAAATTGTTACTCTTGGAAATGCCTACACCTCACTTCTGTCCGAAGTGTTCTTGCAAAACATACATTCTCGAGGATCGAAAACTAGGACAATCAATCATACTGTGCTTCAAGTCGGTTATCAACTAGTAATAAAACTCAAACAAAGACGCATGGCGCTGCACAAATAGCGATGGCCTTTTACGAACCCTTTTATATTTCATCTTTCCCTAAAATTTGACGGTTCATTTTCTTTATTTCAAACACATATTTTTCTTTTAATTTTGAGCATCTCTCTTGTGGAATTATTCCTTCATGTTGCAATCTGCCAGCTACAATTCCCTGTGAATTCCTATCGTTTTAGCAAATTCAACAATCTCATCATCAGATGTGATATCTTGAAGGAGCTAATCTTCTATAATCCTCAGGCGAAATCAAATAGTTCTTTGCAAACCTATCCGCATCTATTTCAGTTTATTATTAATATCCATCATTTCTTCTAGTGTACTGCATAAAGACCTTCTTAATCTCTCTGCTGAAGTACATGCCTGATTTCATGAAATAAAGAAAACCAGAACTTATCTGCATACACCCTCGATTGTTTATCGCAAGAACTACCCTTATCGTCTGTTACCCACTTGACAGTACCATTCACTCCTGAATTCTTCAAGTGTGGCAATAAAACAAATGCAATACCGCATTCAGCAAATATTTCATGCATTCTTGGCAAAAATTCCTTCGGCTTTTTGTACCGTCATATCTCCAGCTCATGTAAATACCACTTTTAGCTTCGCTGCATTATAAGGTTTCGTCTCAATATCTTTTTGAGATGTTTATAGCTGTTTGAATCCATGCTCTAGAATTAATGATGTTCTTATCACTGTTAGAGATGAACTTGATCTAAAATTTACTAGAAAATCCGGCTGCAACATAAATTCTTAAATCTGCAACCTTAAAAACTTACATAAATTTGCAACCTTATCGTTGATACTTCTTGTTTTGGCAATCCAACTTCATCAACAAAATATTTATAATCTATTTCTTTTACAAGTTCTGCTTGTGCATCAATATCTTTTAGCCTGCGCTGTATCTCTATCAGCTTTTCGATCATAAGTATTCTGCAGGTTCTGCTAAACCTCTACACTTGTTCCAAGCATTGCAGAAAGCTTCTTTGCTAGGTCATTGGAAATATTAGCCTGTCCATTAATCAACTGGCTTCAAAGTCTTTGCTGTTGTCCCCATTCTTGTGGCAAATTCAGCCTGACTAACTTCCATATCTTCAATAATATCTGCAATATAATATCCAGGGTGAAATGCCACTATATCATTGCATTCATTTACATTACTCATAATGATTCTGACACCTCCGATTACCTTCACTATTCTCAATCATTTTACATTGAGCCAAAATATCTCCTTCTATAATCTCTCTTCCATCATTATAGCAAGGAATCATAGTGACCATATATCCTGTATTACCTAACCGTATGCTCCATTCATCTTTTCTATTACCCTAAACGCTCGAAATAGAAACGGCAGATAATTAGCAGCATCCAGTAACGACTCTGCATTAAGTATAAAAGTTTTCTACAGATATAAGTTTTCTACTTGCTCAGGATATCGCCACTTTTTCTTGTACTCAGAACAAAACTGTTTCTTTACTGTTTCATTCTTATATAGTATTTGGATTCCAAATCGGTACTGCTTTCCTTCTTTTATGTTCGTTACCATTTTTAGTAATGAAATTATAAAACTGTTCCTCGTGAATTTCAATGCTTTTCAAATCAATTTTATACTTTCATTACTTTTACGTAACAAAAATGTATGCATGTGCGCCTCTTTGTTGAGATACGCCTTGCATAAAATCATGGTTTATCGAGAGCAATCATACCGTCTCAACATGGAAAATGAATGAACATTCAGTACGTTAACTCAATCATGTCTGCATATGTGAACATATCCACAAAACTGTAACGTATACGTGTTATCGTTAAATAGTATTACCTCGATAAACTGAGAGTTGATTTGAAAAATATTTTTAAGTATTGGTATCAAAAACATAATTATACCTATAAAAATTGGTCCTTTTAACATCCAACCCGGCCTTTTTCTTCTATTAAGCATCTTTCGATGCTAATAACCATCCTATAAAGCTGATAATAACTCCCATAAATGTTAAAAACTAATCCAATAGGCGCCAGCATCTAAACAATATACTGGATAGGCTTCACCAGAAAAATTAGCACTAATAAAAATTATTCCAAAGACCTATCATAACGCCAATATTATATAGTCTTTTGTTCATAATGCTTTCTCCTCAACTTACAACCATCTCATACTTTTTCTAAATTATCCAAATACAATTAAAACATTTGTCTTTTTATTTTTCGATGTAAGCATTGATTCTTTGTCATCCAGATATCCTCTACAGAACATCGCAGAGTTTTGAAAATAATCAACAACAAATATATGCAATTCCAGTGTAATACTCTTTTCCAGATTTAATCCATGTCCAAATCCTATTCTGATATTAGATCCCGTTTTGCTGCTGCATTAAGCCTCAAAGGTAAATATTATGTTCTCATCAACACATTCATTCAAATTTTCACCAAGAAATACCTGGCTTAGAACTTTCTTTTGTTGCACGCCTTCATTAGGATTATATGTACGTCATCAAATCCCACATTTCAGCTAGGTTTCGAATAAGATTCTCTGCCTTAGGCGCAAGCTTATCTCAATGAATCTGACATGTGACCAATTAACCCCAAATACACCCTCTTTGTTATGTCACTTTCTTTGTCCGTTAGAATAATGAGGTTATTTTATCATATCCAAGTCCGTCTCTTGTAAATCTTTATAAAATAGTCATAAACCAGCACCCAATCGTTTGTCCTGAATACTTTCATTTTGTTTTGCCTTATTATACATGTGCAGAAGAATATTATTTTCATCTTCAAATTAAGAGGTTGTAATAAAAAATTCGGTTTTGTCCATCAGAATCCATTAATTGAGTAGGAAACATATCTGATAATGAATGATTGTCTACAATATCATTTCTCGAATGTCTTTTTCCTTTGAAATTCAAAATGCAAAAACAACATCCCATATTAACTCTTCAACACTGTGACCTCAGTATGCATCACTAAATTTTTATAAAAAGCCCAGATGCACCAAATTTAAACTCATGCATTTTCATATTTTTCTTTTCTCTTTGAAATTCAACAAGGCATCTTAGAGCATTTTTATCTCTTTTCTTGAGCACCGTGATTCCTAAATAGTTCTATTGCTCTTTTAATATTCTCCTCTGCAATGAAAACCAGTCTCGATTATCATTAGAGCTTTTTGTCACCGGTCTCTTCTACCAGTTTATTCGCCTCCTGCATTAGATAATCAGCATATTCATATAAACCTTTATTTTCAGATGCTTGCCCATTTTGTTTCTTGTGAATTTCAGCTTTTTATATGATAAGCTTGTTCTAACTCTTTAGATGTACTAATACTGCTCCTTATTTTTACAAATTAGTTTTTCTGTAAGAGAATCATAGTATCAAATCATAGTTATAATTTCTCATAACTAGTAATTCTAATAATTTAATAGATAGGAACGAGGAATCGTTTCCGTTTAACGTTACTACATCATTGTATACTCTATCTAAAAATTCTTCTTCCTTTACTTTTGTCTCTTATTTTTACTGAAAGTCTGGATAGCCCTATTTATATAATCAACTAGGGTTAGCCCAACATTCTTCATGAAACCATTCAATATAAGATTCATAATATTCTTCAGCCCTGATTTTTTTGCAGCTTTATAGTTTTTATTACATATCAAAATAACATCATAAATGTGTGCCTTAAGATTTTTGGGTAACCTTTTCCAATCCAAGGACCTAAATATCTTAAGTTCATCATCTGTAAATGGAGTAACATCTTCACCTCCATACTAATATACTCATTATTTTGTTCATTTTCTATTTGATCATTGTCTGTAAATAATTTGAATTCTATAAGCCCTTTCAAATAAATCAAATACATTCAAATCAAAAAGAATCCACTAATTTATCACGATTTAATTTATGAAAAGTTGTGGAAAATAATCAAGATGATAACTCCTTTTTCGACACCCCCATTTCACTGATTAACTCATATATATCCATACCTACTCCTTGCGATCACCCTCCACTCGTTAGCTAGGAGTACATGAAGAACATGTAAGGGAGCACTATCATATTCATTGACTCCCAGAACTTGTTCCCATAGTCAAAATCACGGAGAAAATATACTCCTTCTTATCTATATTGACCCATTTGTAATATTCGCCCATAATTCACTCCTTTAGAAATTTTGACACCCTTCAGCATTTTAAACCCAGTTCAAGTTCTCAACATCTTTTAATATCATCGTTTCCCCAGTGAAGTCATTTTTAATTCGACTTCATTTTCTTTCGACTTTCACATTATTATACCAATCACCTAGACTAGCACTTTCCCCAGTATGTATGTTGATAAGCCTGCTAGTTATGGGATTCCAAGTGTGACACATCCACTGTTTCTGCAAAGCAAATAATACGCATCAAGAAAAATCAGATTCCTCCCATACATCCAAAAATGGAGCTTAATATCTAGAGTAGGTAATTCTGCGGAAAGATTTCGTCGCCATGCGGAGGAACCGTCTCATGAGTGAAACTCTATCTCACTACCATAGTACGTAATAGTCGCGCCTTCAGCCGATATTTTGAGAATGCCTTCATTAGCTATGATAAATTCCATGGTGCCTCCTACATAGTGCTTAGTACACGCTCACAAGTTCTTTCCAAAACTAAAGCTGCTATCGGAGATACTCACGCTCCATCGATTCTATAAACTCTTTTTCAGCGTTTTTCCAAACAGCATATGAGCAGTTCCCATCGCTCTTACAAATTCTTCAAAATCAGGAACAACAGGCACTATCTCCTCATAAGTCATGTCATGTCAGAATGCATATATCTCACCTGACTTACACTCTAGTAGAATAGTGCATGGGTCGCCGTTTGCAATAATTATTAGGTTCTTTTGCGAAGAACAGGGATACTCGTCATAATCAGATTGCGGTTAATCAGCCAGCTTTAGCTCGTCTCATCGCCATATCCAAACTGATAGCTGAGAAAACCAAAATTCCCCCAATTGTAGCTTAAAATATGCTCCGAAAATGCCGAATCTAAATACCCTATTCAAGTTCGGTTTTTACTTTCTCGATTTCGGACTGCAGGAATTTCTTTTTGCTAAGAATAATTCCATCTGTTATTTCAGCATCAAGTCCCTCAGTTTCTTCCATTATCGAAGATATATTTCATCGATTGTTGATAGTTGCATCTACAGTTCCTTCCTCTGCTTTATGACTTTATATCGCTATTTAGCCATTAACCTTGACAGCAACAATACTCGTCTTGAAGATATTCAAATTGCAGAAGTTTCTTCAAATGTCTCCACTCTATATGTCTCACAATTTTATAGTTCTAGTTTTATGCCTTTTCGCATAGGTTTTCTATACATTCCACTAGATATTCATTATCATGTTCTTTGTAAATAGGGGTATCTATGTTTCTTTTCTTCAAAGATCGTTATATTGTTCACCTTCTTTCCCTGTAATTCTTATCTCTCCATTCTGCAGAAACCTTGTACCCTCTTTTTCCATTTCATCCATAACTAATGAGTGATAACTAAATAAGTAATATGGAGAATATAAAAACACATAGTCTACTATCTTATGCTTTTTACCCCATCCATTTGCCCCTAAATTGCACTACATTCTCTGTGTTGACCAAGAAGCTGGTTTTAGGTAACAATTGAATAATTTGTTCATGCCACAGTCTCATCATGTTCTCCTGTTAATAAGTAGATTCCTGTAAATACTTGTTGGGTATTTCTTGAGTAAAATTTTGATATATTCAATTACTGATTTCTGATTGCTTTTCCCGTCCATATATTCTTCCAGTATGTTAAATAATCCTTGTTTTTCCATCTCAGTTGCCTGTTTTTGAAGTATCCCCATAAGTGAAGGATAGCATTACTAAAATCTTTTACTCTCTTTCATCTCTTACTTTTTGTATTCTTTCATTAATACATCCAATATCAACTTCTTTTCTTTTCATACTCTCTTATTTCTAAGTATTCTTTATGCGATTTGCTCAGCACATAATATTTGTTTTGCCCATATCATTTCGCATTCTTTTTATATTCTTGTTGCTCACTTTAACTCTTCCTTCAAGACATTCAAATCATCTATCTATGCAGCATGTTATATATTGCTCTTGTGCAGTATCTTGGGTAGTAGACTCAACTGTAGCTGTTGCCACCTCTATAAATAGTAATAATCATAGAACCATCTGTCTCTATAAAGACAGGCTCTCATCCGTAGTACATCTTCGTGTATTTATAGTAGTTTCGAATAACGTTTCCAAGCTAGTCAGCAAGGCAAATCTCGCGGAATGCTTTTTCAATCGGCATGTTTTTCACATTGGTTCGAGATCGACATATTTTAATTTACTTAAATGAAAAGTCCACTCTGCTTTTGATAGGGAGGTTATGTGCTCATGTGTGAACGCCCCCTTCAAAAGCACATGGAACATTTTTCTTTTTGTATGATGATAACGGAAGCCACATTTTTCCTGCACCCTTTTTGACTTTGTATTACCGTCAAAATAACCGGCCCATATTTTATTCAGTTTCAGGTCATCAAATCCATGGTTCAAAATCTCACGAACTGCTTCCGGTATAAGACCCTGCCCCCAATATGAACTCCTATCCAGTAACAATCTCTCCTTCAGTATCAGAATATCTATATTACTTGCAGAGCCTATCATCAATCTATACTGCCCACTGGTTGCATTGTTTCCTTTAAAACCACGGCATATGTCTCTGGGCGAAGAAAGAACACTTTTATAATCCCCTTACTGTCTTCAATACTGGTATGTAGGCCAACCTGCAATCGGATCAAACCTCTGGGTTGTTGGCATATTGAAATAAATCTTCCGCATCACTTTCTTCCATGGGCGAAGAATAAGCCTTTCCGTTTCTAAAAATCATTTTTCTCCTCCACAAATTCAAATTTGTCTTTCTGACATATATTTTTGTATTTCGACGAAAAGTTAATTTTTCTAATCTGCGTATTTGGATACTCTTATATTCTTCCACTCGGAAAACAGGAAACATCATTTCACAGGTTTTATCTTTATTCTTTTAGATATGCTCATAGTCTTCACTATCTGCAAAGATTTTGTATGATAACCTGCCATTCTCGCTCTTAATCTCATAGATTCCACAAGATTTTTTCATTGTATAATCAGCAGTTCTCAAATATAACTTAGCAATTTCTAATGACTTAAAAGGAAAAATTCCATCGCTGCAAGCCTCTATTTTGATCATGTTCAATACAGATGCATCTGCCACAAGTTCCACAGATATATTGTGTATGATTTTCAAAGCAATCAAATGGTTTTTAAAAGTGGTGTTATTCTATTATCATCAACATAGCATTCCTTGCATTTCAATATCACGCTCCCTCTGTGAATTCTAATTTGTTAAATAACTCTTTAAACCAGTTAGCTAAAAATTCATTTGTTCATCTGTATGAAAACCAATGCTCTCATCTTTCATTGTTGTTAGATTTGCATTTATCTTTATTTGCAAAATTGGTCATGGTATCCTGATGTCATGTTGTCATTATCGGCAAAAAGAATATTTGTTGGTATATCCCAATGTATGGTATTCTTTCTAACATAACTCAAAATATTCCACGATAAAAGATTCACCAAAGAGTTTCAATTTCTTTCTCTGACATGAGCTTATCTTCCGTTATATTCTCACATTTCATCATATTCAAAATTATGCTTTCCATATCAATGATTGGCGAAATCAGCATCGCTTTTTCAATAGAGCATATCGATAAAGATATTAGAGAAAATATGCCCTATACTGTTGGCAATTAAATAAATTTGTATATTTAGAGATGATAGTGTTGAAATAATTTATAAATTCAATTTTTAGCGTCCCGACGGTTTAATGATTTATAATCAAAAGTCCAATGATCTCAAAGTTATCATCAAGTATTTGTAATGATTAGCTTCTTCTGCATTACCGTCCTTACCATGAACATATATAACAGCATTTTTCATTCAAATTTCCTTTATAACTTCTAATTTCCTATCCTACGAAATCGGGATGAGCTTATTCAAAGCTCTTTACGAGATTCCATTATAATATTATTCACCAGTAGGGGTTATCAACATTGGGTGTAGTCGCATTAGAATGGAGATGTCAAAGAAAAGGTGCAGTCTCTAAACCCCAAAATTGATTTAATCTGTCAGGGCTTCGTCAGCAGCATACTTCTATATTCTGTCGAGAAGTCCGCTCGGATTGAGACGTATATATTCGTACCGTATTGTAGTAGGTGAATACATATTAGGACTTTACTTTCTGACATCTTCATTCTGTATGTCGGGATACGATACAGGAGTTCTTTCTTCAAAGTAGCGAAGAAACTCTCCATTCTAGCATTGTCATAACAGTGATCAACGCCGTTCAGACTTTGTTGTATGTTATTCGCTGCCAGTATAGCTCTGAAACCATCGCTTGTATATTGGCTGCTTCTGTCTGAATGCAAGGTCGCCCCGCTGATTGGGTATCTAATCCGTGCAGCTTTAAGAGTATCGATACATAATTCTTTCTTCATGTTATCACGCATGATGGTGATAGATCTCCCCATTAAAGCAGTCGATAATCGGTGAAATGTACAGTTTTCCCATCGATGCATTGGATCTGAGATATATCTGTAAGTAGCTTGGTATATGGCTTTATCTGCAGATAAGTCCTGCCGGATCAGGTTTTCCTTCCCCTGAATCTCGGTTGTAGCTTTGGTCAGAGCTTTAGGTCTGCGCTTTCGTTCATGGATTAGTCCCATTTTTAGCATGATCCGTCTGAGCTTGCGCATACCGACCTTTTGCCCTCTTAGCGCAAGAGACCATCTGCATGCGGGGAACTCCATAATTGTCATTGAATACGGACTCATCAATGATGGTCTGTATAGCTGCCGAAAGAACCGCATCCTTGTCAGGCTTACAAGATTCTTAAGATACCTGCAGTAGCCTGACTCACTCACTTCAGCAAACTGACACATAGATTTTGCAGGCCATATGCCTTCTCTAGAGTGTATGAATTCATAGCGATGATGCGCTTTTACTTCTTTCAGCTTTCTCTGCGAAAAACCGAGGCATCTGAGTATCTCGTTGGCTCGCTTGGTTTCACACGCAGTTCGGCTTCAAGCTCCTGTATCCGAGCGAGTCTTTCTCGTCGACAGGTTTGCGTTTTGTAACCACTGCCTACAAAATATGAAGCACCTTGATGCTTTCGGATATATCACCAATCAGCAAGTGTAGTAATATGGAATGCCAAAGTCTGCTCTGCAGCCTTTCTGACACCGATCTCGTCTGAAAGTTCGAGGGCTTCACTGTTTGAGTGAGATTGTCGTATTGCATAGTCTCACCAATCCTTTCATTGATATACTACCATGAGAATTTGGCGGTTACAGACTCTACTGAAATGTTACTAACTCCAGACCCAGTTTTATATATTCCTTTAAAAACATAAATCCGTCATGTTTCCCGTTACATAGTTAGAATAGTCTTTCCACCCATAATATTTTATTCCATCAAGACCGCATTCACTGCAACAATCCGATACAAATGAGGGAATTAGGTGTGCTCTTGGTCGTTTATATTATCTTCATCAAGTGGAAATCTTACGAATTTAAGAAAACATTTTAAGCCACGTAAACTTTTAGCTGATAGATCCACAATTTAGGCTTTTCCATTTCGTCCCTATTTCAACCGTTTGTATAACTTTCTATCATCAGTTGACAAATGCTTCTGAATTTCTTTTCTGCTCCCTCTTTCGTATCTACAAAATAAAAAATAAGCTTGTCCTCATCAGATTATATCTTTCGAGGAAAAGTAACACCGTAAGGTGCTACTTTCATTGCTCCCCATACATGGTGGCTCATCCCTGCTTTCTCATCCGACAGTGATAATACTCGGCTTTGTCGAAAGAATGTGTTTGTGAAAAAACTGGAAATAACTTTCGAATATTCTTTTGTCTCTTCATTTCTCATTGCCATCATCGGATGAGAAGTCCAAGTAGCTCATAAAGTCCATTAACTCGTTTTTCCGTAAATTTTCTTTTGACACAACATCCAGAACACCTTCTGTACCGCAGATTATATTCATTTCATCAACCGTAGCCGTTGATTCCGATTATCACTTACAAATTTATGCGTCAAATCACTGATATGAAATACTATCATTATCCGCTAATCTTAGAGCACTGGATTTATTCAAAGCCTTTATATCCGTAACAAAAGCCAGGTGGGAGCGTTACTCTCTTTGCGTAGCGACTGTAATAAATCTGTCGTTTAGCCAAATCAGGCATCCGTATATCACTTGAGTCTAATACGCTTTGCATTGCCTGAGACCATCCAAAAACATTGAGATTCTGCAAGACTCACCTGCAGTTCTTTTATCATGTTTGAGCGCCCGATAAACTAGCCATAAGTGAGGCCGATGACGTAAATCAGCCACTTTTTATTAAATCTTCAGAATGACTGCTAAACACCTTAGATTCTATATAGCTTTGCTGAAACAGTTCGGACAATTTCTTTTGCATTGCTATATAGGAACCCGTAGCATCTATTGCAATACTAATTTGTGCACTGGGCACCTGTATTTGCTTCGCATATTCAGACAACAAATTTTGAGTTTTTAACATCCTTCCATATTAATTCCATTAACAACTTGATTCTGGTGCAGAAGAACTTCAGTTAAAGTTGTTGAATTATCATTATTTCCATTACTGCATACACCCATATCCATTTCTCTCTAATTTGAGATAGTTTTTCAAAATATTTCCTCAGCGGATCGACCGCATAGACATATGTTCCAAGCATTTCTCTAGTCATTAATGTAAGAATATATTAATGACGTACTGTCCTCGTCACTTGCTCCATCAGGTTTTGTGAAATTATCTTTGAGTTCTCTTCTATTTATATCTATTCGACAAGATTTACCATCGTAGTACATCTCTTTGCCAAATATTGCCCTCGCATACTTTGATCGAATCCCTTACTCTTATGTATGCTTATATCAACATTATCTTTTTGTATTATCTCCTGCCCAATGATAGGTTTATCCGTCAATCACTATATCTTCACTTTTTACTCCATCCTGAATCATTCAAAACCCGACATACTCCTAATTGACTATCTTTTTCATGAATAACATCAAACAGTGTTTTCCAATATTATCCACAACTTTAGCATAATCAATTACAAATCTTCTTATAATCACGAATAGTTAATCCTTCGCTACTGAATATCCGCTTAACATATTCATAGTATTATTTCCATCCTTGCATCGCATTTTGAGAAAACAATGCATAATGTGCAAAATATGAGGCTTATAAATATTGTCAAAACGCTCTTTATCTATATCTGTAGCCCTTATTGTTTGAAGTTCATCATAGAATAGAATCTGTATCAGCTACTTTTAATAATCCAATCCAATTCTGTTAAATCTGATTTCTCCTGCTTGAAGTCATCTCCATAAGTCTTTCATTAATACATCGAACTTTGCATACATTTGTAGTCCTGGAAGAGTGGTGAAAGTTGATATAGTCTGTGTGCCTCATCAACAACTAGTAAATCATATATTCCTGAATCATTAATCATCCTCTGGAGCTAGAACCATATTTTGATGATAGTCCATCAATAGAGTCAAAAACATCCCTTCATTGTGTGACCACAATTCATTCATAGGAACAACAAATCCTATTTTTAATTGCATAATGTTTCTCGAAATCACCCTGATTATTTCAGATATTTCAACATCATCAGGTGTATTTCATACCTTCTTATTATTTGTAATACCGGTTAATAATTTTAATTAGATATACCGCTAAAATAGTTTTCCCTGTACCCGCACCACTATTAATCTATATCATTGACCGATATAACCCATTCTTAATCAAACTTAATTTCTTTAATATGTCATATGATGCATTTTGTTGTTCTCCGTTAAAGCGATTTATAAAGGAGAATACTTAAATAATTCTGAGTTTTCACTATCAGATATGCTTTTTGATGCGATTTTCCAATCCTAACAATGATTTCCATATTGCTTTAAAATCATCTTCATATGCTTCCTTGTAAAAATAATTATGATACAACACTTGCATTAACATTAATAAGCTCATTACGAACCATCTGCCATTGTCATCTACACCTGATATGCATGTAAGATAATCATCATACTACACAGATTTCACCTTTACTACTACATCTTTTCGTATCTGCCATTTCTCTCGTATTCTGTTTATATATATTTCCTCAGTGTGAATTAACATTTTATTAACGTAATTGATTCCTCGGTGCAGATGAGCGCATTCAGTTCAATATTGTCGTTATAATTTTCTAATATTCCAAAATCGAAACTCGACTCACCCGATTGACATGTTTAATATGTTAATATTTGTCCAAAGCACACAACTATTCCCAACATTCATTTTATACAAACATATTTTTATCTAAAAGCTTATCTATAAAAACCAATCTCTTTTTCTTCTTCAAAACTTAGTGCCGTTATATCTACGGGTATAATGTTTTTGTTGTATAACGCTTTTAATTATATTAATATTCCTTTGAATATCAAAAGAGAAGTCTGAATATAATAATAAAAATATCGATATCATTTGGATTATTTGTCTTTTCTTATATGGAGCAAAAAATAAAAACTTTTTCAAACTCACAAAATTGGTGTAGTATTTTTCTTAATAGATAATTACTTCTATTTTATTTTAATTCTATTGACATATCTATAAAACTCGTTCATTGTAAAGTAATTCAACGTTAACTCTTTCGATGAATCTAGAGCTTCTTTCGATATCAACATATTTCCATTCCAATTATGCAAATTTACAATCATCACTAGCTTTGGGCATCATTCTATATAAAATTCTTACTTAAGCAGTATTCATATACAAAGACTATGTTAACATCATTTATTTTAATTTCTCAATATATCCTGATTACTATATTCAAATGATATATTTCTAGAGTTTAAATATTTTTAATGCAAAATTTAAACTTTTAAATCTGACTCCAACTTCTTCAAAGCAATTAAAATCATAGTACAACTGCCTTACCCTAGAGTATCATCCGCAAATATTTTTCTCCATTTTCAGTAATATATATGGTTTTGTCTATTCCCTCAAACAACTTCTTCTAGCATATCTTTGTCTCTAAATGTTTTTAACAGTTTTTCTAAAGATTCAGTAGACGGAGTATATTATTACTTATCGGCACAATTCCAAAAATAAATTTATTTTTGGGACACCTCTCTAATTTTTCTTCATCATCGAGTGTTTTAAATTCTTCAACATGAGTCATAAATTTTTAATAATTTCTAGATTTGAATATTCTTTAACTGGATGCTTTTCGAAATAAACTAAGATTATTATCAAATAACAATTTTAGCTTTTTCGTTGTTGATAATATTAGAACTCAAATTTATCCATAAATACTGTACCACTGTCTGTAATAACTTTTATATATGATATTGTTTTCACTCAAAAATTAGTACAACTTTTTCTTTTTCAAGTTTATCAAAGAACTCAGTTCTACAGAAAAATTTTTCTAATTCATTTCTTCGAGTCTCTTTCCATTGCTTAACATTGTTTTCATCTATAAAACCAATTTTATCAAATTTCTTATGACAATTAGGGCATAAAACTATCAAGTTTTCTATGAATTATCTTCTGTTTTGTAATATGCACAATATGTGCTTTTTCAACATGATATCATTATTATTTATGAAATAATTCTTCTTTTACAATCTAGTTCATACATCTTCCCATAGATTCCGATCCATAATCTACGTTTTACATTTTTCGAGATATTGCTTTTCTACTCATTTTCTAACCTCCAAATTATTTTATGAAATTTGTCATAAAAATTAATTTAATAAACCATCTTTAAAAATGCTCAACGCATCCAAAATCCTTCTTCTTTTCAATTTAGTCACTGTGGAGCTTTCTGTTCCTCGTTATTAGAAATATTATAGTGTCTCTAACATCTAAACCATATTTTTCTCTTCACATGTCAATACAAAGTGTCGATACCTTTAAACCAAACTTTTTCTAAAACATAATTTTAAATTTCTTTATAGGTTGCTTTAATCTCAGCACTTGTTAAGTCCATATCATTCATCGGAAGTTCTACACTAATATAATTCTTTTGGGTCCAATTTGAGTAACACTACCGTCTCAACTTGCTCATCATTGTCCAAACCAGTCTTAATAACATCTCCAACATCCATAATATTTTTTTAAACCTTAAATAAGATTTAGATAAATTTGTTTGTAGGTTAAACCATCATGAAATGTCAATTCACAGATAGTTTTTACTTATATATTTATACAGTCTTTTTGTATTTATAAATCATCCTCTTAAAATCTCGTCTATCTGCTCCGCTTCGATTTGTTTTTGTAAATCATCAATTTTTGTTTCAATATAGTTTTTATGTTTTATCCACTTTAAACCTATAAAATTTGGTAACAATGATTCGAGAAATTCAATCCAAGCTGAATACATAGGTACTACACTACCTGACCAACTCCAAGAAGTAGGTGTTAATGGTATTTTTTTCAAAGTCTTCAAACAACGGATTATTCTCAAGAAAGAGCAAGATATACTCTTTTTCTTTTGATCTCTAATTTTTGACACAACTGAAAAATAGGCAATACATTTTTGCTTTATCATTGCAGAATCGTTGAATACATTGTCGAATCACATATCTTGTCTTTCTAACAGCTTTTTCTCATTTTTGCTTTTGGCAATAATAAAGATTCTAAAAAAATACGGTACTGACAACCTAGAATATTGACGGTTTCTTATCAACTGCTCAAAGATTTTTATTATATATTTCTACAAAATCGTCCAAATCAAAAAGCAACAATGCTTTTTCTTGATGGTCGCTAAAAGAGTCACTATTTATTAAATAATCTATATACTTGTCCAGTATAGAAGGTCTAACCGAATATATTTCCTTCAAAAATTGTCCGTCATAATCATGATGTTTATCATATGACAACATAGCATAGTATATTTCTTCAAGCAATTCTAAATTGCAATTAAATTTTTGAATCACTTCCCTTGGTGTATTATGATGATAATTAAATAACAAACCAAAATAAATATCCACAATAAAAGGAGGAATACTCTTTTTATCTAAAAATAATTTTGCAACCTTCTATAAATGCCAATTCATCTATTACATTATATTTCTCAAGAAAAATCTACATCACGCATTGATGATGTGGTAATATATCTGTCAGAAGTATCTTTCAAAAAAATCATAAAGCCCTTGTAAATGTTTTTCCTGTAATTAATCCAGGCGGTAATTCATGGTAATATGCATATATCCAAGCGTCTTTCTGACTATATTCTTCACTAATAATAATTTCATACACTTCTGAATCAGATAATAAAGAAAATAGAGTGTCTACTAGATGGTATGGATGTAAATTGTTTGGTGTATCGTTTTTGATATAATATTTAATTGCATCAACATACCAATCTGCTTTATCGGAAATAGCATCAAAGGCAATGCCTAATCCTTCAGCGACCTCCCAAGATGAATGGTTATCTATCTCAGAAATACTGCTGCAAACATCGATTAACTTCTTAAACATTTGTAAATCACAATTCAAAGTGTAATGATTAATTGATTGCTGCTTTCGTTTTTCTACGTTCTTCATAACCAGTCTCTTCATAATCTGGTCCTTTAAGAAGACAATATAATTGAAAACTCTCTCCTTCAAAAATATTCAGAAAAACAGGGATGCACAAGAACAATTCATTCTGCTAAGAACTTGCACTATTTTTGTCTGCTAAAAAGGCAATTTGTCAATTTATCTGGCAGAAAATTGGACTGCAAAATCAATTGAATATATTTTAAATCAAATTGTAAAACAGGAATGCTTATATCGTCAGTAATTCCACCATAAGAACTAAGAATTTCCCTAACTTTTTTTCTCTATACTTTTCAATTTTACTCAAAAGAAGTTAACGATTCCCAAATTAACTCACGATATTTTTTTCAACACCTTTAGACATAGCTAATGGAATTTGATATATGGTTAATGTATTTTTTCGTCCTTCCTCCGCTGGAGAAAAATACAATTTCAAAAATTCTTCTGCTATTTGTAAAAAAAGAAACTAACAATAAATTCTTGTTTCCAGTCATCTGAATATTCTTTTATTTTTTTCAAAAAATGTTATTTGAGTGTAAAAATCATAACGTATGGCATCCTTATGAATCCCAAAAATATATATTGGCTGCATGATAAAAATCCATAAATAAATCTGGTCGCTTTAGATAATATTGAAAAAAATAAATCACAAGCGGTTGGCAGATCAGTCATATCTGCAAATCCACCAAGAATTTTAATGATATCATTTTCTACATGCTGATAGTTTTTTTCTTTTTTTCAGTATCTGTATCACTCCATTCACAAATCACTCTTTTCTTCAGATTCAATTTCATTTTTGCAAAAAGCAAAAAGTGTTTCTGTAGGATTAATACGAAAAAAAGACTTTTACAAATTCAAAGAAGATTGGCGATTTTTTTCTGTTGATAATTCATCCCATAATAACTTTATTTCTTTCTCAACAAAAATTTAAAAAGTGCCTTGTTTCTAAAGATATTAAGTAACGTATTAACAGATGATACAGTTCTCTCTCTGTGGCTTGAAAAAGCAAGCTTTTAATCATTTTCCGACAGACTAAGTAATTTTTATCAAAGAAAATATATTTTAACAAATAATTAGACAAACATTGATCAGAAAAACGAACAGCTTTATCATTATAAATATCGACAATTTCCTGCTCATGAAGGACACGGATATTTTTCAGATGAAACTATCTCGATTTAACCCTTTTTCCTGTAAAATTGGGAAAAAGGGCATCAATATAATCTAAATGAATTGCTTCAAGAAAAGCAATTATACCAGAAGTTATACACAGATTTTTTGTCTAGAAATAATTGATTATCTTCTAAATTAGAACCATAATAATCTTCATATAATTGTGACACATCATCAATAGACTCCAAACGATTTGAACTGCATGCTACTTTTCCCAGCAAGTATAGCAATACGAGCATTTCCTTCTGCAATTCTTATAATTCGTTCTTGATAGTCTGAATTCAAAATGCACAATGAAGTTTCAAGTAATTCCTTAATCTCGTTATCTGAAAAATACATTTACATTCAAAATCTCATAAGAAGTGATTGCTCGAACATCGTTTATCACTTTTTGAAGTGCATAATCCCTTACTGTAATAAGTATTTTTACATTATATCCCTCTGCTTTTCATACTAACGTAACGGATAATATGCTGCAGTCCCTGACAATTGATTGGCATCATCAATAAAAAGAAAATAATCTCCTGGTTTATCTAAAAAGTTTTAGATCCTCGTATATTGGTAATGCATTACTATGAATACAGTAAGTCTTTTTCATTCTTAGCATCTACATGATTTTTTTACATAATGCAAAGCTAAACGTGTTTTTTTCCCGTACCTGATGAACCACTAAGTATAACAACATTCACTTTAAGATAAGCATTGATGATATCTTGAAATTCTTTTTCTCTAAATAGAAATTTAGTGTCAATTGGAGCAGCCATTCTATTTGCATTGTAACTATTAATAAATTCATCATATGATTGAATTTGATCTGTACTTATTGATATTCCCAAAAAAATCACGTGAAAGATTATGATGGAAAAGATATATATCTTCTGCAAAGCTTATCAATTCCAATAATTACAAGCTTAACTCCAACATCTTCACACAGTTTTTTTACTTCACTATCTTGAAAGGGTGTAAGGTTTGATGAAGTATGACAATAAATAATTTCAGAGATTTTGTCATATGGAACACCTGTCTTTGCTGTATCAAGACATTTTTCAAGGTCATCCCTAATTTTTTTGCAAATAAGTTTGTCCTTTGAGTTGTGTATTCAACAAAAACATACTTTTTCATTTGATGCAATAAAAATATGTATCAGGTGTACCTAAAGTGGTCTTTCGTGTACCTGCTTCTCCACCAAGAGATACTATACTCGGATAGCCCGTTTTATATAAATAAGAATCACAAAGATTTTGAAATGAACCTGCATCCAGTTGTAGTATTTTTTGTTTAATACTTTCAATATTAGCCACTGTCTATAATCCCCCCTATTGTTTTTAATATTACAACATCTTAAAATGCTTCAACGCATCCAAAATAGCTTCTTCCTTTTCAATTTGACACTGTGGAACTTTCTGATTCTCATTTTTGAAATATTATAGTGTTCCCTAACCTCTAAACCATGCTTTTTCTTCACTTGTGCAATATAAAGTGTCGATACTTTAAACCCAAAAGTTTCAAAAACATAGTTTTTGAATTTGTTTATATGTTGCCTTACTTTCAGCACTCGTTAAATCCATATCATCCATCGGAAGTTCCACACTAATATATTTCTTAGAATCTATTTTGGAAAGCAACACAATTGTCTCGACA
>BNJU01000490.1_pt1 | contig 28495 bp, 35 predicted proteins | sample 8539281 | NCBI WGS metagenome assembly BNJU01 (sample SAMD00202456, study PRJDB9452) | human saliva metagenome | isolation source: human saliva | place: Japan
CGAATAAGTCTGTTTATTAAGAATAGTTAGCTGGGGGTGAGGATATGAAATTGTTTATCCAGATTTGAGGAAGAGATGAAAAAGGTTTTCTGGAGAATATATACTAATTCAGATAAGGATATTTTTGCTGTCTTTGAAATTATAAGTATATGGATGCATTTATGGTGTCAGAAAATTTAAAAGATATTGGAAAATCTTTTGCCTTTTCTTTTATACTTTAGGAAAGGAATGGTGAGTACCTGCGAAAATTTATTATGGTTATTGGTGTTGAATTATGGTAAAGAGAGATTTTAAATGTCAAAATTACTTTTACTTCTTCTAAAACTCACCATAGTATTGGTTATATTGGAGGAGGACTGAACACATGCGTGCAGAATGATGGCCTAAAGTTCCAAGATCTGGATGCCTATCAAACGCATCTGTTTACTCTTTGACTCTGACTTTACCTGAAAATGTATTCCCTCGTAGAAATTATTATATCTGTGTTTTATTTCTATAGAGGAGCATGTACTGGGAGGAGTAAAAGAGATCTATCATCTAAATATACTGTTGTGTCGGGATGAGTTTAATTTTTCACTAAATGATGGTTTCCATTTTGCCGCTGTCGCTATGAAGAGGAGACAAAGCTGTCAAGCAGCTAGCAGATTTGAGGAAATGTTTCTTTCGAAAGAAAAGTGACTGCGAAGGAAGCTTGATGAAGTTGATAAAAGAAGCTGAGTACAAAATACCAATGAAGATGAACATTTATTCTTTGAAGATAAATGGGATGGAGCTTGGATGTGTCAAAATGGTAATCACTTATTTTTGAACAAGATATAATATATCATTCTCCTAAGTTTAGTTTTTGCTTTGACAATTATTAGAAAGATATAGATAAAAAGTTACATATTTTTCAGAGATGGTATGTGGTTATAATTATGACCAAAAATATTAGAAAAACTTCTGTCTGGAAGTCAAAGCAGGTATTTTCTTTATTCAAAATACTTAATAGTGTATGAAACCTTCGGTTTCAGCAGCTTAGGCCGTGGCAAAGACCTCCCAGTCCCGACGTGGGGTGTGGGCGGTGCACGCACGCTGATGGTTTAGATGGCCTCTCTGTGCAAGTAAATTTTCAGAGTCAAATTTTCAGACCTAAACGAAAGGTCGATTAAAATGCTTGATTCGAGATACAAAAATATGAGTTTCTGTATGGATAGATTGATCAAATAAGACGTTAGATGAGTTATTGACACACTGAAGGAATGGAAGATTCAGATTCTCAATGTCCAGCATGTTGCGGGTTTTGGGTTTCATTTGATGATTCGAGTTTTACGTGGCTTTTCATGCCAAAAACGGAGGTCATTGGGTGTTCTGAATTGAAATTTGTTTAGCTGAAGGGTGGTACGCATTCGAGCCACAGAAGAATTGTATGAGCATCTGAAAGAGATTAGGTGTGCATGATAGGAAGTGCTTTATGCAAACGCTACTCTTTCGAACCAGTTGATCCAGAAAAACTTTATAATGACTTAAAAATTTGTACAAGGAACGTTTAAAGGGTCCTAGAAAATGTCGTCAGTGATTGTGAAACATTAGTCAGGATCAAAGGCCGTCTGACAGTTGGTTTTCAGATGGCCTTAAACAATTAGATTAACGCTTGCGATCTGATGGTTTGCCATCGACTACGCCTACTACCCTTTCGGCAGTGACGCTCAAAGAACATGGAGACAAACTCGCCTGGACGGTACCGAACCGAAACTCTTCCACTGCTGGGACGGCGCCACCTCTTGCAGGAAGTCGACCGGACGGCGGGCCATATCTCTGTCTATGACGCCGATCGACAGCTACAAACCATTGGCGCAGGTCACTTTCAACCACACCAATGCTGAAGGCGGCACAGGACGACTAACCGCTTCCACTGCAATCGCGTCCAGCATCAAGAGATGTGCGACAAGGACGGCAATCCTGGTTGTGTTTGCGACTGCACTTTCTGGTCGGGCGCGTCTGAGAGGAAAAGCGAGTGACTTGGTCGGTGCTTACACCTTCGCCTTCTAGAACCAGTATGCCCGGCTGAGTGAGCGAGGACTGCGTCACTTCTATTGGGTATCAGGAGCACAGTGTGGGTCGGTTTGTGGAATCGTTCCGATTGTGTTGTGGGGTGGAAAGTGATTTCTATCAGTTTGCACTTTGAGTGTCAAAAGTTGGATCGACCCTTTGGGTTTGTTTGAAAAGGAACGCTGAGCAGTAGCGAGGAACTTTTGAGCAAGCGCAAAAGCAGGAGGAAGCACATCTGTTGTTGGGCGATATATGATGAAAGCTCCAGCAGAAGGAAAAGAAGTAAAATTTCAATGCAAAATGCGCAGAGGCAGATGCATTAAGTAAAATAGCTCATGAAAACAATGTTAATAGTGAAGATGAATTACAGAACTTGACTGTTACATTTGTTCTTTTCGAAAGGTAAACATCGTAAGTTACTAGGGTTGCCGGATGGTGAGCATTTACTCCTTGCGAATCTTGCTCTGTTGTTTTGAAAATCTCGAATTCAAATCTTAATTTAGTAATTTGTTTAGGAGTGTCATATGAATTTGACAACTTAGGATCGAGAGACATTTTGCATAGGCAATCAAATGAGTATTGAAAATTTGATTAATTTCATCCTATAAAGGTTTGTTATAATATGCATTGAATCGATAAATTTGTTATTAGACGCGTGATAGTTCTGTCTGAGAAGATTTATGTCTGTATAATGATAGAAAGATAATTGATCAGAAGCTGAAGAAAGAAAGGTGAGGAGCTGGAATAGATATGAGCTCACTGGAGATATGTTGATAAGCGATACAATATATTAAGTATGTTTTATATCCAGTCATACTGGTAGTGATGGGATAGATGATGTGCAAAGATTTGTTTTAAATTTATTACTTGATGTTGAAAAGTGGTTTGTCTGTCATCCATGGTGAGCGACATGTTTATAATTTAGAAGACTTCAACAGCAATTGCACCGCCACCGTTCTGAATACAAAACCTTTCAGACGGCCTAACCATCTATATCTTCAACAACCTAATTTCTGTTGGTGCTCCTCCTGCTCCTCCTGCAAGTCACCCTCCCTTCCCGCTCTTCGCCGCCTGGGCAACGCTCGAAAGCCGTCATAAAGACGTCCGCCTCAACCTGCAAGCCCTGGCTAGTCTTTCAAGGCAGTGACCAACGCACCACCGGCGACGGGCTACGCCCTTCCGGGACCGCAGGAGTGTGCTTTGCGCCTGCACGCAAACCCGCCTGTGATGATGCACTCCTCTTCGAGTTACCGTCACGCGCACATCATTTCGCGCCGGCGATGTACTCCACATGAACAGCAAGTTCGAGAAGAAACTGCGCCCAAACCCTGTATTATTTTCCCTGCAAAGCCGCGCCGCCGCTGCCGGCGCCCGGTCCAATCCGATACCACGGGTTGAAGTTTTTGGAGAAGCAAACTCGTGCACGCTGAAGGCATCCTGCCGCTGGTCTGAACGCAGCCGTATTCCGACAAGACAGTACCAGCTGGCTCGGCGAGGCCTGGAAACGTGCCCGGCTGCCAACGCATCATCCGCGATAAGCGGATTGGCTATGTCGATCGATCAGGGCCGTCCTGTTCCACTGCTGGAAGTCGATGAAGACGATATGCAATCGGTATTGTTCGAGAGCGAACAGGTCTGGTTCCAGTAAAAGTCCGGTCGGGCGATACGTAATCAGCGCGATCGCTGGACGGTTCGATAGCGCTGCGTTTGCGCGCTTCACCGCAGCTGCGGTTGCATCGCTCCGACGCGCCGCGACGCGGAAAGCCCTGCTTCACCGCGATCGATCGGCATCCCAAGAGATGACCGATAAGGACGGTAATCTGGTTTGGTTTGGCTAGTTTGCGTACGAAGGGAAACCAGGGTAGCGGATGGCACATACCCACAGCCCTGTACGCCTGACCGTAGTATGTGACTGCGAGACTGGGCTTGCGTGCAACTATTGGTATTTATAGGAGGCCATAGTATGTTAAGAATTTAACTAATTTACAAACAAAGGATATGATGAACTTATTGATGATGGAGAGGTTGTTTATCAGTATTGCTATTAAGAAAAATAATGGAGACTTATAGCACATATTGCTATACAGTACCATAATAAATTGGATCCAGGCTGAAGATTATGAATGAAGAATTTCGTCGTTGAAATGAGACTTTGAATTAGCTATAAAAGCATATTCAATCAAAAGGAGCTGAATCTATCAAGATTTAGTATGTTTACAAGGTAACAAAGCCTCTTGAGACCTAGGACCATAGGATTTGAGTTCGACAGGCAACAAAAACATCAAGGTCGTCTAAATCAATTCTCAGACAGCCTATATCCATTAGCCATTACTTGATATCGACTGGGCTGCAACGGCACGATCATCAGCTTCACCGATGGAAAGTACCGACTAAGAAGAACGCTCGAAACGGTTTGCTGGAAACCGACTGGCGCTATGCGCGGTACGATTATGCATGTATCCCGCCCATTACCGAAAGCATCGCTACCACTACGACTTCAACGGCAGCAACCCATGACTGCCCATGACTTGTCCTTCTCACAAGCCTCAGAGCGTTCAAAAGATGGATTTGACATATCTGACTCAAGAGGATATTCTTTTTCTGAGACAAAAGAAATAAATATTTGCCATGATAGTAAATAGTAGTTTGGATGTTGTACTCATATTGAAAGGACTAATCATGATTATCAAGCATAGAAATAAATTTAAACATCTCTTGTTTCCTCAGTCATATACCATGATAGAGATTTCCAATTGTTATGGAGATTAGACTCGACTATCAAATTGATCTGTTTAATGAAGAATGTTGTTTGTTAACTTAGTGACTTTCCTCAATGGTTGCTATTTAAATGCCTGATTGAGAGACAAATAAGAGAAACAACAGATGCCTAATATTGTGAAAGGCATGGCTCAAATGGATATATTGACTCAGAACGAGTAAAAGGGTTTGCTGTTTGAAACTCTTTTAGCTGATGGAGCGATTGCGTGTATTTTTGATTTGGAAGATGATTTCTCAATATGGGAGTATTGGCTGAGATGATGGAAGCATCGGGAAAATAGCAGATACTGCGATGAAAATTCTTGAATATGGAAAATTATGAGATTTCGAGTAAATATGATGTGTCTACATAGATTGTGAGAGTTGATATGTGTTTGATATGAAAAGATTAATCAAAGATTCAATAGTGAACACGAGTATAAAGGATTAAAGTGAGTGCAAGTAAGTAAAGTATGATCAGTAATTTGGCGCATGGTACCGTTTTTAGATTTCGAGTTCATATCCACACTGATAGAGCCATATTGATCTGATATTAGTTGAATTTCCAGATAATGATAGAAAATTTGGTCAACATGTTGTATCTACCGATTCTCATAAAGCAGGGGTTGATTTTGAGTAAAACTTCAAAGGAAGCTGAGATCAAATAACTTTGCTGGAATAGATGAGACAATGGGTGGCGAGATAACTGGAATAAAGTGGATATATAGAGACTTGTAATGTTGATGATGTCCTATGTGTCAAAACTATCAATTTCCTGGTATGTGTGTGCAGCAAGCCGTGAGATCTATGGAAACCTCCAATTCCACGACATGGCACGCGGTGCGGTAGTCATGCTGTTCTGCTCAGGACTGGCCACCAGTCCTTTTTCGGTAGTCTGAATAATCTCGTATCGTTCTTATACCATGTCTTACCTACGAATACGACACAGTGTGATCTCATCTGAAGATGGGAGAAATCTGTTTCTGTGAGGTAAACATCTATACAGCTAACGAGGTCAAAGGGTCAGTTTATTCAATTTGAGGGCTACACTGCTGTGGAAAAATATCCGAAGGCTGCATATATGGTTTTCAACAAAAATGAGGACCGCAAGCAAACGGATGTGAAAGCTTCGTCCAAAAGAGCGTTGCTCGCTTTATGACTTTGGTATTCCATGCCAGTTGATTTTAAGGACGATAATTATGAAAAGTAAAGAAATTTATTCAAGGTCTTATTGAATATTTAAAAATAATTTAATATTCCTGATGCTAATTCTAAAAGATAGGATTAAATTTAAAAGGAAAATATGTTTGTGGTGAAATATGCTAGCAATTCTCCGTACTCGAGGTCATAACCCTACGCTATATGCATACGATTCTGAAATGCATTCCACTGCTCCCAAAATGTTCCTCCTATATGATAAATCGTCAAATCCATATGATTTAGTATTTTGTACAACCATCTATCTCTGCAGGCGCATTTTAGCATCTATTTACACTCATTTCATATGGAATGCATTAGAATTACCTGGATCTGAGATGATGCAAAAACATCTAGTCCGGAGGTGTTAAGCATTGCTACGAGATCATGTTTCCAATCATTTGTAGCCTTCCATTCTGGTAGTCAAAAGTTTTAAAATATTTGCTACTGTCCAGAAGACTTTTCGTTTTGAAAGCGTTAACCGCTATTTTATTATAAATAATAGAATGAATTACCACTAAATGATCCTTTAATACAGAATACTTTTGTTGTTTGATAAATGTATTAAATGATAATGGATTGTTTAGCAAGCATGAGTTGATCTTCCTGGAGAATTGCTTTGACCAAAAATTAAAACAACAAATTATGCAATAGTAGTCCTTGTAACAAAGCCGTAACCCGCACAAAACCTGCAGTCCTGACGTAGGGTAGTACGTGGCACCTTTTATGAGTTTCTGTTTTCGAGACGATAACTTCATCTTATTTTTGTAAAAATGTGCACTGAAAGGTATCATACTGCTGCCTTGAAAGTCCGAATATAAGGCGTATGTAAAACCATGTGGGGAGAATGATTTAAGAAACTAAACGGCAGAAATTTATTTCTGAGGAAACGAGCAACAAGATTTCCGTGAGGGGTATTGAGTGAATGTTCCTAATTTTATTAATAATAAATATATTGGAAGAGGTTAATATAGACTACTTGATTGACCATATGAATGAATTGGTGATTTTGTATTTGGTGCTTCTCTTGAGGAAGTACAAGAAAAATATGGAAGACCAGTAAGAATGGTTGAAGATAATAGTATTATGAATAATATAGGTGGAATAAAACGGCATGTGAGTTGTTTGTAGAAAACGATAAACTATGGTTTATGCATATTGTAAAGATTCTAATCCGTAGGAGAGATATTGTGTATTTAAAAAGTCAATCGAGACCTTAAAAGCCATCGATTCAGTATTGAAGGATATATATTCTTTTAAGAACACTCGGAATTTTGCTAGTAGTGACTGGAGGATTCCTAGAAGGCAAGTTTATGATTGCATTCGATAGTCACGTGATTTTGATGTTTTATCGAGGAATGTCGTCGAACTGTAGCCAATGAAACTTCCAATTACGATGAAATGGCAGTAAGCCTTTCACAATGCCTTCAGTCCTGACGTAGGGGTGTAGTATCTCATGCGATTTTGTTTCACGATCTTATCTGAGGTCATCTGAACTATTTGTTCGTTAAAATCTTATTACCATTAGTAATGGCATTCTATCTAGAGGTCGTTTTCCTGATGGCTGCAGAAACGATTGACATGGACAAATAAGGAAAGAAAATATATGTTGAAAATATCAAATAATTCGTTAAATGGGATTGTATTGGGTCAAAAATGTGGTGGAAAAATCTGATCAAAAAACAAAGACTCACGAAAGTAGAAAAGGATTTTAATAATGGGCCTGCCAAAACAAGCAATTGATTCAATTGTTAAATTATCAGCTAAAGAAAGATTGGATTATTCTATTAAAACTATATCTGGTATTGAAACTTTATACCTACTAAAATGGAAAGGATGACTGGATATGTTTGCAAGATGATGAAGGAAAAAGAATATCTAATGATTTTTCCAGAATCTGAGTTTGTGGAGTTAGCTCTCCAATGGAATCCTCAGCATTGAGAATAGATGAAATGGAACTAGAGAACTCTTAGAAGATACCGTTCCTTTATTGTCTGAAAAGTAATATTAAATTAGCTATTTTTCCTATAAATGAAAAACAGAAACTATTATTTTGGATCCAATTGAATTTGCCAAGATGATCAATGATTATTTTTATGAGTGGTATGGGGAAGAATTTGATTTACCTTATTTGTCGATGGTTTTACAACAAAAAGCACTAAATGCAATTTTTAATTTGTCCAGTCAAGAACGTTGTGAGCATACTTTAAAAAGGATAGCTGACTCTGGAGTTCTATATGTTTTAGCAGACGAAGAAGGAGATTGGATATTATGGGAGATGAGAAAAATTCATCTTTGATATATGGTCTGAATTAGAATTCGCAAGAATTATGGCAAATTCTGAAGATAAGAATTTGATATTTATGAAATTGAGATAGAAGAATTTTTAGAGGATGGGACACCATGGTTGATGAAAATAATATAGGTATAGCTGTCTTTTCTGATTCCTGACAATCCTGAAACTATTGATATGAAGGCTATTCAGTTTGCTGCCTCAGTCAATAAAAATCTTAGATGAAAGTTATGATGAGGCCTTAGATTTGCCTTTATCTTTAAACGAATAGTCAGTTCGAGATCTAACCAAACCGTAAGGTCGTCTGAAAAAGGATGAGCGGGTTTTATAAGCATGCATCAACCCTTCCGATTGCAAAAACCAGTATTGCGACCGTGAAACGGGTTGCACCACAACTTCTTCAGGTATTATGAGCCTGATGCGGGTCGGTTTGTGAATCAGGATCCGATTGGGTTGGACTGGGGAGAATCTGTATGCGTTTGCGGCAAATGCTCAAGATTGGCTTTATCTATTAGGTCTTTGCTCTAATTCGAAATTACCTAATGCAGATAAGGCTATCATTGACCCCAAAAAATCACGGGATATGCCTTAAATACAGAACACCCTGTAGGTGGAAAAAGCAAAGGTTTTTCAATCTGCATTAGGATTTAATCAATCAATGTAGATGAGTTGATTAAAAATCAACAAGGTGTTTGTGAAAACCCAGCAACTCCAGGTAAATGTGATGAACATGGGCAACGCTATACTGTTGATATTCCAATGACTGGTCCAATTGGACAGACCGCCACAGTTAGAACTGGTTGGATAATCGATAGCGGACAATCAATTCCATGATTGGCAATTACATATGTTTTATAGTTAATTATTAAGGAGTTTATAGTGAAATATTCGCTTTTAGAAGTAGTCAAATTGCAACAAGATCTTCCTGGTTTTAATTTACAAAAGGGAGACATCGGTGCTATTGTAGAAGTTTATTCAAATCCTTATGAAGCATATGAGGTTGAATTCTGCGATACTAAAGGAAAAACAATCGCACTACTAACTTTAAAGCCAGAACAATTAATGCCATTTCTTGATACATAATATTATTCTTATGAATCTTATAAGCAAGCCGTAGCCTACATGAAACCTTCAATTCCCCCGTAGCATGGGAGCGGTAATCATGTTAGCTTTTGCCTTTCAGACAACCTCAATTCTTTTTCGAGGTCGTCTGAAATATTTGTTCTTTAACAATCTCATTACCATTAGCAATGGCATTCTATCTAGAGGTCATTTTTCCTGATGGCTGAGAAGCTAATTGACATAGACAAATACAGGAAAGGATATGTATTATGTTGAAAATATTAAATAATTCGTTAAATGGGATTGTATTGGGTCAGGCTGACTTTGATGATGTTATTTTTAAATAATCCTAATTATTCATTAGAGTTTGATAGAAAACACAAGACACAATCTGATTCAGAATTGATTACTGTATCCTCCTTGAGGAATTGTGATGAATTTTTGCTTAAATGGAAAAAGTTATTAACTTTTCAAATCTTGAAAAATTTTTAGAAGAGGAGAATCCTCTAATAGAAGTTCGAGATGAAGAAAATTATTTTTATTTTTTCCAAAATATAATTTAGTTTTTATATGTTGACTATAAGGGATAATTTTGTTTCTGCAGATATTAATTTACGATGAGGTATAAGAGATTTATATGATAATAAAGGTAAAAAGTACTCAGACTTTCAAAAAAAGTAAACTTAAAAACCCAACTTTAAATCATGATAAATTAATATTTTATTCCTTTATAAGAGTATAGCAATTTTGAATTAAATTGTTCTCTATCAGATGTTATAAGAAAGTATAACATATCAAACAATGTTATCCCGAAGGTTAAAAATATTATAGAGATAAACAATTTTGTACTAAGGTTTGATAATGAAAAAGTTAACTGAGGTTACAATTTTCAATGATAAGAAAAGTAGAGCTTGCAATATACTATAATGAAATAGATATATCATCAAAAAGGGTTTGCTGAGCTATTAAGTCAATATGATGTTATCGAGAGAACGAAATCTAAATATCTTTTCAAAGAATTAGGGTCTCAGTTGTAGAAAAAGATCTGTCCGAATTTCGTTTTTGAACAATCATTATTAAAATTTTGGGTAAATTTGCATAGACCTATTACTAGCTGGTAATCACAAGTAAGCCAGTAGCCTGCACAAAACCTTCAGTCCTGACGTAGGGTGTGTCGGTACGCACGCGGTTTCGCCCTATCAAAACCACATCAACGAAGACGAAGAAAGCTGCCAGCAAACCCACTACTTTCATGCGACCAAATCGGCATACCGAGGGAGATGACCGATAAAGATGGCAATTTGCTGTGGTTCGGCGATTATTACGGTTGGGGCAAACTAAAGAGCGAAACTAACACATCCGGAACTGCTCACCAACCCTTCCGATTGCAAAACCAGTATTGCGACCAGTGAAACAGGGTTGCACTACAACTCTTCAGATACTACGAGCCTGAGGCAGGGCGGTTTGTGAATCAGGAACCGATTGGGTTGATAGGGTGGGGAGAATTTATATGCTTTTGAACTGAATACGAAGGCGTGGGTGGACCCATTAGGCCTTGCTTCAAAAGCAACTTCAAAAATGTAACCATATAGATTTTCGGATGTTAGTGTAAAAGGACCTCATGCTGATATTTTTGTAGGAAATAAAAAGTAACAGAAGCCCTTTTAACCTTAGATGATAACGGAGAAATTGTATGGAAATGTTTTGGTAATATGAAAAGTGCTACTTCCAAAAAATTGAAAGTTGCTGATGACATAATTTCTGAACTGAAAGACAACTCACAAAAATATGTAATCAGCAAAAGATCAGCTTAAAAAGGCTCTGACTGATTTTGAAGGTGATTTAAATGACCCAAAAAGTAGCACTAGAAGAAAGGAAATAGCTAAAAGAGGAATTGAAAAAATTTAGGGAAAAATGTTAATGAGGTTATTATGGATATCACATCTTTCTTAAAAACAGGCAGATTTGAAGATTTGTCTGTGGGTATGTCATATAGTAGTTTTTCAAAAGCGGAAACAATTCAAACATTCGTCTAAATGGTTATACGATGACGATAATATAGAAAGTGGTTTTTCTATTTTTGGAAGGGATTAGAAATTGGTTTTAGGGATGAAGTTATTTGTTGCTATCAATAGATCCTTATTTCAAAGGTGTAACTATTTCTAAAAATATAAAATTAATAGGAAATTAACTATTGAAAAATTTGTACAATATTTGTTTTTTGCCGATATTAAATGGAAATTTGTATCAAGGAGGAGTGGGAACATGAGTGTGAGATAAAAACAGAAGGAGGAGTTTCTATTATTTTCACATTTGAATTAGATGGTTTAAGAATCTCTAAATTTTTCAGTCTCATAAAAATAAACGTAATTAGGTCGAGCCTTCCCCACAAGGTTCCCTTTTTTCAAATACAGAAAAACTCTAAAATCTAAATCTTTCAAATATTTAGACGTTTTATATTGCCTCATTAATTTATGCAAAAACTAACAACAGGCGTAGGTTGGGTTCTAGCAAGCAGTAGTCCGCACAAAAACCTTCATTCCTGACGTAGGATATGTACGGAACGTACGCATGCGGTTTATGTTTTTCAGACGACCTCTACCAAATTGCTACGACTACGACGGCTACGGCCGCATTACCGTAGGACGCGAAAGTTGCCAGTAAACCCACTACTTCCGCTGCGACCAAATCGGCATACCGAGTGAGATGACCGATAAGGATGGCAATTTGCTGTGGTTCGGCGATTATTACGGTTGGGGCAAACTAAAGAGCGAAACTAACACATCCGGAACTGCTCACCAACCCTTCCGATTGCAAAACCAGTATTGCGACCGTGAAACGGTGTTGCACTACAACTTCTTCAGGTATTATAAGCCTGATGCTGGGCGATTTGTGAATCAGGATTCGATTGGGTTGTTGGGCGCAGGGATAACCTTTTATCAGTTTGCTGTAAATGCTCAGTTGGATTGATCCGTTGGGACTTTCTCGTAACAGGTTAGCTACAGTAGGTAAAACGCCATCAAAAGTGAGTACCACTGGTAGGGCTGTAATGCAGCGCATGTTAAGTGCTAAGGAGCTACGTGGTATGTCGGCTGAGCAGATTAGTAATTTAAGACGTGTAAAGCGATATTCCTAGCTCTGCCCTAATTTTGGGATACTCCATAGGTATGATATGGATAAAACGAATCAGCCTAGGGCAGAAATCTGATTATGGCTATTGATATTATAGAATCTACACTTAACATTGTTTAATTTAATTGAGGATTGTATGCTATGAATTTAGATGCAGTTAATCCAGAATTGGAATCAAAAATTAATGATTTAGTTTGCGAAGCTTATAGTAAATCTTTTTCGGAACAAGAAAAATTATTAAAAGAAGCATTTGAGCTAATACCTAAGCCAGTAACTCAATGGGCGCATCCAACTACAATGGTTACGATTGCCTTATTTGAGTTATATTATAAACATCAAAAATATGAACATGCTGAGGAATGGCTGACTATTGCTTTTGAGTGTTGCCGATTTAGGAACAACTAATGCAGGGAACATATCTATTAGGGCGGTATTTTTATTATGATATTGAAAAATATGATGATGCTTATCAATATTTTCGATATAGCTTATAACGATGTGGATATTATCCATTCAGTATCGAGGACAAAAATATTGGCAGTTTTATAAGCAGCGTAAAGAAGAACCAAATCCCAAGAAAAACAAAAAGTAAGATTCGATATTTTCAGACGGCCTCTACCAAATCGCTCTCCCCGACGGCGGCGCACACTGCTGTTTGCCGAAGTCGCTTCCGGTTGCGGCATTTTACCAACTGGTCGCTCAACTCGACCGCAACAGTCGCCATATCCGCCTCTGCTACGACGACAACGGCAAAGTTCTCAAGAGCAGCAACAACCTCGGCGAAGAATGGACGTTCGATCACCGCAGAAGACCAGTACCGTCGTTACCGACGCATTGAGTGGACGGAGCATACGGTTTCGACGAAAAACTGCGAACTCGTATACCATAGCGACAGCGAACGCGACCCCCTCGGACGCGAAAGACGCCAACAAATCCACTACTTCCACTGCGACCAAATCGGCATCACGCGTGAGATGACCGATAAAGACGGCAACCTGGTTTGGTTCGGCAACTACACCGGCTGGGGTCGTATGAAAGAGGAAACCAAGGTAACGGATAGCGCATACCAACCCTTCCGCTTACAGAACCAGTATGCCGACCGTGAAACGGGACTGTATTACAACTTCTTCAGGTACTATGAGCCTGATGCGGGTCGGTTTGTTAATCAGGATCCGATTGGGCTTTTAGGCGGAGACAATCTGTATCTCCAGTAGGAACACCATACCCAGCCTTACCTCCTGGTTCTGATTGAAAGCCTTATACCATATATAGGGTACTTAAACCAATTGATAATGTAGCTGTAAGTAAAATTATGTCGTTGTTCGGAGAAATTGGATTAGGGACACAGGATGAATTACCAAAATCTGTTAAATCATATAGAATCTGGCATCTGGAAGAGGTGATAATAGGGAAAATGTTAAAAATTAATGAATTGAATTCATATCTAAAAATAAAGGAGTACCAGAAGATAGTTACTCAATCAATGAAGTAAATGATGAATCATTATGTATTGTTGAAGAAAAATAAAAATGGCATATATTCTATTCTGAAAGAGGATTGAGAACCGAAGAATATTGTTACCAAGATGAACATTTGGCAATTTTTATATTTTATAAATCGGTTATCAAAAATGTTAAAAATTTCTTTTCGAATGAAAAAGCAAACCGTAGCTTGTATGAAACTTTTAATTCTGATATGGGGTGTGTGTGGAATATACACGCGGCTTCTGCTTTTCAAGCGACCTCTAAATCTTCTTCTAAGTCGTCTGAACTATCGGTTCTTTAACAATTTTATTACTGATTGATGTAGAGTTCGTCTGAAAACATACTTTCAGGCGAACTCTACTAAATTTCTCTCTTGTTGGTTACACCACAGTTACAGCTACAACGCCCAATGGCTGCCCGGAAACCATTACCGACACTTTACAATACATAGACTGAACCCTGGCGCAGGTCCGCAACTGAAACAACGAAGACAGCGAAAGCCGACAACAAACCCACTACTTCCACTGCGACCAAATCGGTATCACGCGTGAGATGACCGATAAAAACGACAACCTCTTGTGGTTCGGCAACTACACCGGTTGGGGGCGTATGAAAGAGGAAACCATTATAACTATTTCCGCTATTATGATTCAGAAACAGGACGTTTTGTAAGCCAAGACGTGATAGGTTTGGTAGGAGGTCTCAAAAACACCTGATGCACGTGCAATCGAAAAATCAACTGTCGCGATTTTTAAAGTTGAATTGAAAATGAAAGTAAAAACACTTTATAGCAGCAAAGAAAATGCACCTTGTTCAAGATGTAAACAAAGTGTTGACGGTGCTGGTGGTGATATGATTAATGAAAGGATGAGTTATGAATATAGAATTACATATTGAAAAAGTACAATCTCTTTTAGATCAAATGGATTTACAAAAGAAATGTAATTTGCGGCTTGGTGCTGTAATGCACTGATCATTGAGAAAAATAAATGAAAAATATGACTAAAAATAACTAATTCAAATGTGAACTACGAACTCTGTGATGCTATCATTAAAGCTGGTTGGTATGATTTCTCCCCAAATAAATATTGGAATCTCTCAAAAAGCTATAGAAGATATAAATTGGGATGATGATGATCCATTAAAATGATATGGTAGAAAACACAAGGAACTATAGAATTATTAACTTCGATTCGAAATATGTTACTAGGTATACAACAAAAATCATCTGATAGTTATTACTTTTGCTGCATGTGCTGAAAAACGTAATTAACTGGAAAGATGTTTTAGCGAATTTCCCATACTCCGAAGATGGCAAAATAGAGGACGAAAATCTAAAACGTGAATATGAAATTCAATTGTTATTTTTAGATGATTTAAGAAATAGTATAATTACCTTACAGGATATTAAGAAATATAGATAAATGGACGCAAGCCTGAGTAGACTATTTAGAACGATAGGAGTTGAGTTGATGGAGTTCTGAGGAATTAACTTCTAAAAATTTTTGCTGAAAGTGTTTTAGAATGTACAAAATTTTTGTAGTAAATGAGGTGCCAAACTTATACAGCATTAATAGAGAGATTAAAGCAAGACGATGAAGTTTTCTTTTATGAATTTTGTTGAAGATGAGGATGGTCAGATGATTATTATGGATATGTTCATAATAAAACAAATGGAAAAACTCTACGAATATACGTTCCATGATGACAAATTAGTGAAAAAAATAGGAAGTTGTCTTTATTGAAAAGAAAATTGGAGAGTTAACAACGAAAGATATTCCTTGAATTACCTATAATAGGACTTTACTGTAATCTAGATATACCTATGATTGGTCTCGTATTTTTATGTAAGCAAGTAGTAGAAAGCCTTAGCCTGTATGAGACTTCCATCCTTGACGTAGATTTGTGTGTAGAATTTGCGCGCGGTTTCCGCTTGAAAAACCAATATGCCAACCGTGAGACGGGGCCAACATTACAACTTCTTCAGGTATTAGTGAGACTGATGCGGGGCGGTTTATGAATCAGGATCCGATTGGAGTGGAAGGTGGATTTAACTTTTATCGGTTTGCGCCGAATGCAGGAGTGAGGTTGATGTTTGGGAGCTAAAAATAATTCTCAGCTGTTGGGAGAAGCAATTACTAAATCTACTCGGTGGTCTGGTCGTCAAGCACATCATAAAATTCCGGTAGAGGTGTTTAATAATTCTCCACTGTTACAACGCCTAGAAAAACAAGGATTATTTAAACTTAATGGAAAAGGTAACGGAATTATGTTACCGGAATCTCTATCTAAAAGGGACTACCTGTTCTAAACATATAGGGCTATCATAGAGGATATAACTCAGCAATTATGGAAATAGTAGATTATATTGATAAAAATTCTAAATGTGATAGAGAAAAGGCTAGAAAATTCAATTATTACAATCCAAAATTCATAAGGCACTTAAGTCAGGAAGTAAGTCTTTATATAAACCAACAACAAAACAAGATTGGATTAATTACTTAACATAAAAGGAGTAAACATTATGAATATAATGTTAGGATTTATAAAAATAATTTATTAGAAGTATCAGGTAATTATCAAAACAGCTAATGGAAAAATTATTCAAGATATTTCAGTAGCACAAAGATATGCATATCAAGCAGTATGATTTTAAAGACTGTTTGAGTGGATTTACGTAATCAAACTCACTAATTTTAAAGCTATCTACAGATGAAGATGACAATTTTTGGGATGAATATGCTGTTCCTGAAATTGATTGAATTCTTTGCACTTAGAGGAGGGATTAAAGATAGTTTATTTAGTGATATAGATGCCGATTTATTTAATTGTTATTTAAAACAACAAATATAAGAAAAATCATCCTATTTGGAATATGATAGAAGATGCTTATTTTAAAGGGTTTTTGGCCTTGTGGATGGAAGGTAAATATCCTGAGGGAAGCTTTGTCGTTTTTAAATTAAACTATGTTTAAATAAAAACATGATAATCGTCATCTAGATAAAGCATTGAATCCAATGCAAGGTTTTTCCGACGACCTCTGTCAAATCGTTTCAACCCGGAGGCGACGCACAGCCTCACTTCCGTCACCTTCAGATGTATTATTTGAAATTATCCTATTGAAATAGAAAGGAATCTTATGGAAGTAAATGATATAGTTTTATTTGATTTTGATGCATTTATTTCAGGAAGTAAAGATGTTGATTGACCAAGAAGCAATATGTCTTTGTCTTTTGACGAAATTTTTAATAGAAAATGATTTGTTGGTAAAATATAAATCCTTTTAATCAAGATGGATCTGTAAAAAGATTTAATTATTAAGAAATCAAATTTAACGGATGAAGGTTTTTCAATTATTCGTTAAACCAGTAAATAACTGGTGGAATGCTTTGGATAGGGAACTCCTCCCGAGAAAGTTACTATTCTGGAGAATGGATTGAAAAATTCGAGCTGCGAAAAAGTAATTTTGAGATTTTACACGGCCTCAATATCTCTTTTGAGGCCGTATAAAAGACATTGTTCGAGGAGTGACTATATTATGGAAATTAAAAATAGAGATGACTTTCTAGTAAAAGAATTCATTACTGAAATTCATACAGAAGATTTTTGAAAAATAATACACTAGATAGCTTTTTAGAAGCTATGAAAAATTGGATTGAAGATATGGATGGATACTATAAAAATATAGGTGTGAGAGAATATAACGACAAAACTTTAAATTGGAGTATGTTAGCAGATATTTTGAATGCCTCACGAATATATGAATAGCAATAAGTAAACGTAGGTTGAACTGAGTTCGAGTCTCACTATAGTTTGGATTGAATTTCCAATAAAGAGGACCATTAATCCAAACATCTCAAGTACAAGCCATATTCAATAAAGTTGGTCAATTAGTTTCAATTTCGGGGGAAATTTAAATGAATAAAAAGTATAAAGTCAGTCCTGAATATATCAGACTTTTTCTTGGACTATTACACGAAGGTATAGATAGCAAACTTGAAGACTTATCAGGTCTGAATTTGGTTAATCGAGATAGCGTAAAGAGATTAGTCAAAGAATATCTGTACCCTCGAGTATCAAAAATTTTACAATATCAACCCAATTCAGAATTAAAGAAAAGTTTGAGATTTGGATTAAATTTCTGGACAGAAGAACGACTACATGATCAATTTCCTAGTACCGACGCAGCTTTGAAATACCCTTTCAACAAATGACCGCAAAGAACTTTATAAGCAAAATTTGGGATGATATGTTTAATAATGAAGATGTCACTATTTCTGATATAACAAAATATCAGGAATCGAACCAAAATTAGCAAGCCGTAGCCAATATGAAACCTCCAATCCTGACGTAAAGTGTGTGCGGTACGCACGAACCTTGGCACAGGTCCACAAACCGGACCAACGAAGAAAGCGAAAGCGGCCAACAAACCCACTACTTCCACTGCGACCAAATCGGCATCTCAAGACGTAACCGATAAAGACGTGCATACTCTTGTAGTTCGGCGAATACACCGCATGGAAAAACCACTATTAATGTAAAGTTATCTAACATAATGGAGACAAATATGTCTCTTCCTTAAAAATTCCTACAGAGATTATCCTAAAGAAGGATTGTTCAAAAACTTATCGAGAAAACATTTATAAAATAGATGAATTTAAAGATGAATTTAAGTATTACGAATATACCCCAATAGAGAAAAATTATTATTGATGAACATAATTTAGTACCATTCATCTCACCAGAAGGAATAAAAATTATTTAATGCCTAAAATTATTGATAGCATCAGCAATGGCATTGGAAATGATGATATTCCGGTAAATATAGAAGAATTTATTATAAATATACCTACCGCAGAAAAACATCACTCATGCTTTTAAATCTCTTAAAAAGATGAGCTTATAATTCTAAAAAGTATTTAGAAAAATATTATTTAGGGACTCATCAAATTTGATACAGCAAATAGGAGAACATTATTTATTCAGAAGTATTGAATATCTCGGAAAGTTAATAAATAATTCTAAATCTACTTATTATTTTGTTAATCGAATACATAAGCTAAGGTTTCTAGTATCGGCAATGGATAACATTGAGTTAAATACAAATTTAACTAGATATGGAATCTATATAGGCTTGTCAAGAAGAGGATGGGAAAAATCATCTGCTCGTGCTTATGAAACCAAACTTGCTTTCAAAATTAAGAGCTTTAGCAATAAATTTTGCTAGTAAAAACAACTTATAAGTTTAATACGAAAGAAAGGAATTAAAAATGACTAAAGCTATTCAAGAAAAAGTTATTTTTGAACGAGATTAAGGAGATTAGCCTTAATCGAATAGGGAGGAAATATTCCCTAAATATTTTGATGATAAACAAGATTGTATTTCAGAATGATGTTTTATGGATGTTTTGAACATCCATTAAAAACTAATTTTTGTCTTATCTATTTTTCTGCCTAAAAATCATGATATTATGCTTGATAATAATATTTATCCCTAATTGTGCAATAAAAGTTTTTACTCATCCAAAATCTGAGGAAAGTAAAATTACTTCATTTACAAATATGAACTTAAATAGGATTTATTTTTGAACCGTATAGGAAAGTAAATAGTGATGATTTATCAGGTTTAGTAACAGTAGGAGGAGAATTGCAACTAATTCAAGAAGAAGATTATTTTTATAAAAATCTAGAAGAAGATGGATATTTGTACTTGATGAGTATAGACGAAGATTATTACCCAGATAATCTTCTTTAATGGTACTACCCGTTTGATTATGGAAAATTATATATATATTATAAAGAAAAAGATAAGAAAGGTAATATTGATGTAATAGCTGGATTTTTGGCAATATTCTTAATTGATCAATAATATAGTTTTTATCAGTAACAAGCAGTAGTCATTATATAACTTTCAATCCTGACGTAGGGTACGTGCGGTACGTATGCGGTTTCGCCTGTCAAAACCACATCAACGAAGACGGAGAAAGCCGCCAACAAACCCACTACTTCCACTGCGACCAATCGGCATCTCGAGAGAGATGACCGACATCCACGGTAATCTCCTTTGGTACGGCGAATACACCGCCTGGGCCCGTCTGAAAAAGAATGAAAGGGTTTACAATGATGCGCATCAGCCGTTCAGATTGCAAAAACCAGTACTTCGATGAAGAGACCGAGCTGCATTACAACCTGATGCGGTATTATGAGCCTGAGGCCGGGCGGTTTGTGAAACAGGAGCCGATTGGGTTGATGGGTGGGGACAACCTTTATCAGTTTGCGATGAATGCGTTGGGATGGATTGATCCATTAGGACTATCAAAAAAAGGGGTTAAGGCTATTATAAAAACAATATCTGGAATTATTGCTGAAGGATTTAGCACAAAAGTAAAAGGTAAAAGAGGAAAAATACATCCTGTCGTACAAGAAGCTTATGATAAAGTTCCTGCCTGAAGAAGGTCTCCTTTTCATTGCAAATGTGGGGAAGCTGATGCTCTTAGCAGAAGATGCAGATGCTCGGACAATTTCTGATTTAAGAAAAATCGTTAAAAACGGAACATCAGAAGCTTATGATCTTGCTGATGGTACACTTAAAGCACCGTGTAGTAGTTGTGCATGGGTATTAAAATTCTAAGAATGAAAGGTATAGTCATGTATGATATAAATGAAATTATGAATAATATTTCCGAGTTTTTAGAAAAACCAGAAAAATGAAAATTTTTCTAATTAATAAGCTAAGAGATTTCCCAAAAATTTTATGATAATAATTCACAGATTAACATTAAAGAAAAATATTTTTAAACAATAAAAATACTGATATATCATTAAGTTTTTTTATTAGCAAGTGAAAATTATTATAACAGCTCTATATCATTAAATTCTATTAATAAGTAAACGTATCCAAAGCATGGAAATTATTTGATTCAAGCTCAGAAGGTTTTAGATTTTTAAATCTTATTATCTATACTATGTACGATTACGAAAAAGGAAGAAATTGCAAAAAGAAGGAGGAGATATTGATGACTTAATTTCAATTATAATTATTGATTTACTACGATATTCATCCCTCTTTGCCAACTCAGTTTGAAGAGTTCCTTATTCAGCAAACGTAGGCTAGGGTCAAGACCCAACAAATGCCAGGTCGTCTGAAAACCGACTGGCGCGATGCGCAGTACGATATGCTGTATCTGCCCTCACCGAAACCGTCCGCTACCACTACGACTTCAACGGCAACCGTACTGCCACCGTCCCTGCCCGACGGCAGACAGATCAACTACCTGTATTACGGCAGCGGCCACCTGCACCAAATCAGCCTCGACGACGAAGTCATCTCCGACATCGAACGCGACAAGCTGCACCGCGAAACCTACTGCACACAGGGTAAAACTCGCCAGCCGTTACGAACTCGATCCCTTAGGCCGTCTGAAAAGGCAAATTGCTGCAATTAACGGGCTGATGCAGACCGAAACAGCTAAAAATGCGTAACATCGGTCTATGCCGTCAACCGCAGCTACGCCTACGACAAAGCAGGCAACCTGACCCACCGCGAACTGGCCGACGGCGAAGCACAGAACTACTTCTACGATCTGCACTGACCAACTGGTTAAGGCGGAAATCTTCAAAAAGACTGTACGAAAGAGACTTGGACCCACACCTACGACGCCTTGGGCAGAAGGATAGCGAGGCGTCTGAAAAACGAAGAAGTTTCAGACGGCCTTGAAGAGGAAATCGATTCGTTTGGGACGGCAGCCACCTCTGCAGGAAGTCCACCCGGACGGCAGATATACCTATCTCTACACCGACCCGGATTCCTACGAACCCTTGGCACAGGTACACAACCGACCAACATGGTAATAAATACTCTTTTAAAGAATGCACATAAGAAGGAGAAATTATGTATTTAGATCAAGTAAATTATGAATTAAAACAAACAAATCAATGATTTGTATGTAACTCAAATGATGCTACTACGCCGGAGGAACGCATTGATATTCTGAATCAAGCATGGGAACTTTTTACCTCAAACCAGCCACTCAATTGTTGAGCCTACTTCGGCAATCGCCTGTGGTGTTTCAGAAAATTATGAAAAATTAGGTGATTATCAAAAAGCTCTTGAGGATGTTAATTGCACTTGAGGCACGAAAAGATGAACCTGCAGCAGGTGTAGTTTATATGGACAGGAATCGTTTATTACGAATTAGGTGATATGGAAAAATGCCTATAAATATTTTGACCCAACTTATAATGAGCTACGTTACACACACTTTCTATGGAAGACAAAAATATTGGCAATTTTATAAGCAACGTAAAGAAGAATTAAATCCCAAGAAAACCAAAAGTAAGATTCGATATTTTCAGACGATCTTTTGTACTGCACTTAACCGTCGCTATGCCTACGACCCGTTCAGCATCCCAAGAGAGATGACCGACATCCGCGGGCAACGTCTTGTGGTTCGGCGAATACACCAGTTGGAATCGTCTAAAAAAAGATGAGCGGGTTTACAAGAATGCGCACTAACCCTTCTGCCTGCAAAACCAGGCATGCCGACCGTGAAACGGGCTGCATTACAACTTTTTCAGGTATTATGAACCTGATGTGAAGCGGTTTGTAGAATCAGGATCCGATTGGGCAATGGTGGAACAAACCTTTTATCAGTTAGCCTTCAATATTAAGAGATGGATGGATCCTTTGGGATTATCTTGTAAAGATCCTAAAGATTATGGATATGACAATGAAAGAGTTACATTGCTGAGAGTAAGAAATTAAATACTGCTAGATTAAAAAGAATTTCTAGAAGAATTAGATCAAGGAGATCCTCATTCATTTAAAAGAGGACTTCTTAGGAAGAGGTGCACCTATAAGTCATTATGATGTATACCAACAAAAATCTAAGGAATTAATTTTTGATGAAAAAGATGGAAGTAGCCCCATACGTACAAACGTGGGTTGTTGTGGTTAATTATATATTATGATTAACCTCGTCTTATGCTGAAAAGATAAATTATGGAAAATAATATAGAAATTAGCTTTTACATGGAAACAAAACCAAGTTGTGAATATGAATTATATTGCAGATGTCTTAGATATTAATAATGCTGCTTTTTGTTCCAAGGGGAGAATTATGTACATCAAAAATATCAAGTATATCAGCGAAGTATCATATTATAGTTTTGGGATAAAAAGACATGTTAATACATCAAATAAAAATAGATAATATATATAATAAAACGAAAAGAAAAATTATTAAAAATATTTAATGAGTTTAGCTTTACTAAAGAGATTATTATATATACTTGGGGAAATGATGAGGAAGATATCCACTTAAATTTAAATACTGAACAAATTAAATTAATTTCTGATATTGATATTAATTTGTCAATAATTCATTATAATTAATACTGATACCATAAAACTAAATTCAATACCAAGAATCTAATTGCGGGCGGTTTGTAAATCAGCAAAGAAGACAAAACTCGCTTCGTCTGGGACGGCAGCTGGCTGTTGCAGGATAGTGTACGCAAACGGCAGATACACCTTATCTCACACCAACTGGGACGGTTACGAACCACGGGTAAAAATCCGCAACCACACCAATGCCGAATGCGAAAGCAAACAGCAAGCCATACCCCATATGAAACCTCCAATCCCTGACGTAGGGTGTGTGCAATACGCACGCAGTTTCTTTTTCAGACGACCTCTGTCAAATCGCTCTAACCCGAAGGCGACGCACAACCTCACTTCCGTCACTCTTCAGATGAATTATTTGAAATTATACGATTGAAATAGAAAGGAATCTCATGGAAGTAAATGATATAGTTTTTATTTGATTACCAACTATTATTGAACAGAAGTAAAGATATTGATTATAAAGAAGGTATTATAAAATCAACTATTTCATTAATGAATTTTCTTTTAAAAATGATTTACTCATAGATATTGATCCTTTTAATGAGGACGGTTCTATTAAAGAAAATATCGTTATTAGAAAGTCTAATGTAACTGATGAAGGATTCCAATTATTTGTTAAACCAGTAAATAATTGGTGGAATGCTTTTGGATAGGGGACTCTCCCGAGAAAGTTACTATTTTGGACAATGGGTTGAAAAATTCGTGCTGCTGAAAAAGTATTTTATATTTTCAGACAGTCTCAATATATCTTTTTGAGGCCGTCTGAACTATTTGTTCGTTAAAATCTCATTACCATTAGTAATGGCATTCTATCTAGAGGTCGTTTTTCCTGATAACTGAGAAACTAATTGACATAGACAAATACAGGAAAGGATATATATTATGTTGAAAATATCAAATAATTCGTTAAATGGGATTGTATTAGGTCAAAAAGCTGATTTTTGATGATGTTACTTTAAATGACCCTAGTTATTCATTAGAGTTTGATAGAAAGCATAAGATACAATCTAATTCTCAATTAATTACTGTATCATCCTCTGTAAGTTGCAATGAGTTCAGCTTAGATGGAAAAATTATTAACTTCTTCAATTTAGAAAAATTTTTAGAAGAAGAGGATCCTTTAATAGAAATTTCTGATGAAGGAAATTATTTTTTATGTTTTTTTCCACAGTATAATTTACTTTTGTATGTTGACTCTAAGGATAAAAGTATTTTTGCAGGTATTAATTTACGATGAAAGTATAAGAGACCCATATGAAAAATACAGGTAAAAAGTACTGAGACTTTCAAAAAAAGTAAACTTAAAAGATTCAACCCTGGTTTATGATACATTAATATTTATTCCTTATAAGGCTATAGGAAATTTTTGAATTTAATTGTTCTCTAACAGACATTATCAAAAATATGATAGATTAGAAAATGTTGTTTCAAAAGCAAAAATATCATAGAGGTAAATAATTTTGTACTGAGATTTGATAATGAAAAGTTAACTGAGGTTACAATTTTCAATGATAAGAAAGTAGAGTTTGCAATATACTATAATGAAATTGAGATATCATCAAAAAGGGTTTGCTGAGCTATTAAGTCAATATGATGTTATTGAGAGAACGAAATCTAAATATCTTTTCAAAGAATTAGGTCTAGTTGTGGACAAGAATCTGTCTGAATTTCGTTTTTGAACAATCATTATTAAAGTTTTTGGGCAAATTTGCATAGACCTATTACTAGCTGGTAATCACTAGTCATAAGCAAACTGTGGGTCTAATGGAACTTCCAACTCTGATGTAGTACACGTACGCGGTTTCGACTATCGAAACCATATCAACGAAGACAAAGAAGGCACCCCTCACTTTCACTGTGACTAAATCTGCACCCCAAGAGAAATAACTGATAAGGACGGCAACCTCGTGGTACTGCGAATACACCGCTTGAGGGTCGTCTAAAAAGATGAGCGGGTTTACAAGAATGCGCACCAGCCGTTTAGATTGTAAAACCAGTATGCCGACCGTGAAATTGGACTGCATTACAACTTCAAGGTATTACGAGCCTGATGTGGGTCGGTTTTGTGAATCAGGATCCGATTGAGTTAAATGGTTCAATAAATTTTTATACTTTTTTTCTTTTAATATAACAAAATGGATTGATCCTTTTGGTTGGAGTTGTGATGAAGATAATGTAAAAAGGTAAAAGAATTAGCTAGAAATTTAAGCCCAAAATTTAAAACAACGTTTCAAATGTGAAGAATTTGCAGATGCTTTGCAGAAAGAATTTGCAGATGCTTTGCAGAAAGAAATGGAAAAAGAAGGTATCCAGTGGAGAAAGAGTAAAAGTTAAAACTCATTCAAATCACGGTGCTTATGGAAATATTTGGAGTGATAACGCAAAAGCAAATATTTCAGAAAATGGAATTCATCATGCGATTAAATGTGGAGATACTGTATTCGATAATATGAATCCTGGAGGCATTGAATATAATAAATGGGTTTCAGACCTTGTTTTACCAGGTGGGCATAGCTTTTCATCAGTTTCTTATTAAGAAAGGTTAAAAATGCAAAATAACATTGTAAAGCTTCTCTTAGAAATAGAAAAAAGGCCAATGATGTATATTGAACATAATAGTATTTTTTGCTTTAAAAGCTTTTTCTAGACGGTTGGCATTTTAGGAATCCTAAACATACAGAAAATTCAGAAATACTTATAGAATTTACAGATTGGATTCAAGAAAAATTACCACATTGATCGATATAGTATTTCATGGATAAATTGCTATTTCTCCTCTATCAAGATGAAGAAATAGCATTGAATAACTTCTTTTTGAATTTTTAATCAATTTCTTCGGGAAAAATCAATAATTTATGTCTAATTTCATATTCATCTAGATATCGAAGTAGTAAAACATCGATTGAATATTAGCCATAGATTGGATTGAGATCCAAACAAAATCGCAAGATCATCTGAAATCAATTTTCAGCAAGCGTAGGTTGGGTCGAGACCCAACAAAATATCAAGGTCGTCTGAAATAACCTTCAGACGACCGCTCCGCCATCCCCGACAACCGCCTGAAAACCCTACAACGGCAGCAGCTATTACTACGACGAGCTCGGCAACCTGATCCACCGAGAGCTGCCGAACGGCGAAGTACAGAACTATTTCTACGATCTGCATGACCAACTGGTTAAAAGCGGAAATCTTCAAAAAAAGACGGTACGAAAGAAACTTGGTCCTACAGCTACGACGCCTTGGGCAGAAGGATAGGCAAAGGCCGTCTGAAAGACGAAGAAGTTTCAGACGGCCTCGAAGAGGAAACCCGCTTTGTTTGGGACGGAAGCAATTTACTGAAAGAAATCCAACCGGACGGCAGATATATCTATACCGACCCGTACAGCTACGAACTGCTGGCGCAAATCTTTGACAACGCCAAAGACAGCAAATTTTACCTCAGCTACTTCCACTGCGACCAAATCGGCATTCCGCGTGAGATGACCGATAAGGACGGCAACCTCTTGCGGTTCGGCAACTACACCGGCTGGGAGTCATCTGAAAGAGGAAACCCGAGTAACGGATAGCGCATACCAGCCCTTCCGCCTGCAAAACCAGTATGCCGACCGTGAAACGGGGCTGCACCACAACTTCTTCAGGTATTATGAGCCTGATGAGGGACGGTTTGTTAATCAGGATCCGATTGGGTTGTTGGGTGGGGAGAATTTGTATGCTTTTTGCGCCGAATGCGCAAGGGTGGGTTGACCCGTTGGGTCTTAAAGATTCATATGAGCAAGCTATGAAAAAAGCTATGGATTGGTTAACCAAACGTGGTTTTAGAGCTGAAAAAGTTCGTTTGGGTAAATTTGGGAGTATCGCTGGTAAACCAGTAGGAATGCAAACCGCTAATGGTAAATGCCATTTTAGAGTTGAATTTGATGAGAGATCTGTAGCACATATTAATGTTCAAGCAGGAAAGAAAAAGGCCCGCATTTCCTATTTGATGCTACAGAAAAACAGTTACAAAATTGCAAAGAAGGTTTGGGAGGTAATTATCAATATGTTTGATGATGAATTAAATGACTTTTTAGATGAAAATATCGTTCGATTTTCGATTTTGGACAAAGACATATTTAATAAATATGCAAAAATCGAAAATTATCCTTTTATTGGTTCTAGAATTTCTTGGAGCAAACTCAAAATTCATATTAGCAAATCATTTCATGAACTACCTAACTTCATTAATGAAGTTAGTAATATTTTATCTAGCTTTAAATGAAAAACCAATCTAATATCATTTTAATAGGAAATGATTTTTCAAAAATGGATATTACATTGATTTTTCAATAAAAATTTAGAATTAATTTCACATTTCTTAATGGAATACCCAGGTGAAAATTATCTATTTGGATTAAATCAGAATGGTGTATTTGTATTTGATGATGTTCTGGATTTTGGGTTGCCAGAACCGAAATTATCGTAAAGATATATTGAACAAGTGTAGTTTAGGTAGAGACCCAACACCCCATAAGCAAGCTGTAGCTCGCATGTAGGGTGCGTGCCTCAAGGCACGACCCCAGTTTTTCTTCTTTCAATGGCTTACCAGGCCATCTGAAAAACTTGTTAGACGGCGTAATTAATCATATTCTTTAATAACCCTGATTTACACGGCTTCTGCCGCGACGGCTATTAGGAACAAACTATTATTGAAGGTAAAGCTGCACCTCAAGGTTTGAGGTTGCCTGGTGGACAAACACGATATATATTAATGACTTAGAAAGGTTAATAAGACAATGAATCAGGAGCAATTTATAAAAAGATTAATATTGTTTTAGTCGAAATTGATAGAATGATTAATAATTGTGATGAATATAGTTATACAACAAACAGCAGTTGATTTCATAAAAATGAACTATATGACATGATTAATTATCTAAATTCAGAAAGTTTTTCAACAAAAAGGAAAAGAATTTTTATTGTCTCGGATAGTAATTGATTCTTGGCCATTTAATAATGAAGTTGGTAAAACTCCTTGTAGAATTAGAAAAAGATTTCAATTCTTTGACAAAAATATAAAAATTTCTAAGTTAAAAATATTGAATGAAACCCCTTTAGAATTTCAAGAAAAAATTTTTTGACGAATGGGAAGTCAGT
>BNJU01003009.1_pt1 | contig 28485 bp, 37 predicted proteins | sample 8539281 | NCBI WGS metagenome assembly BNJU01 (sample SAMD00202456, study PRJDB9452) | human saliva metagenome | isolation source: human saliva | place: Japan
TTCTTTTGCAAATCCATGATGTCCTCCTAGAAAGATTTTCTTAAATACATGACACTTTATTCTCCATTTTATATCAAAGGAAAGAGGCTACGTAAGTAAAGCCTCTTATCAATGTTAATATACTATCAAAATATATTAAAACTAGAAACCCCAGTGCCATATACCCAAATCTAGTATATACATGCTCAAAACATCTCCACGACAAACTTTCTGTTGTTGTTCGTCAGTAGCTTTTCTGGAAGTTCTCGCAAAGGATATCACGAATTGAGATTTTGTATCTCCAGCTGTTGTTTCATCTTATCATCAATGATCCATTTTAAATCGCTCTGTTATGCTAAACATCTCGTAGCAGTGCTTTAGTTTAGTAATATCTGCTTTATTAGGGTTGTCACGTTTTAGCAAATCAAAGATAGCTAATTCATCATCACTAGCAAATCCTTCCCGAATATAACGGGATTCTTCTTCCGTTAACTCTTTAACTAACTGCATTAATGCTTCAAATGTTTTTCTATATTAATACGGTCTTTCAGAGTTATAATCCTCAATGATTTGTCTGTAACGCCATAGTAATGTCTACAGATTAGGATTTGCTGCTAACATCCTATCCAAACGTTGTTGATATTAAATCGCCCTAAATCATTAAATAATAAATTCTTATTTTCTAACTCTGGGCAAACTCTGCGCAATACATCAAAAATTAATAGCACTAATATCAAAACGAATACCTTCTGCCAGTTGCAAAGAGTCTTGTGACTTCTATATGATCGCTAATAATAGCATTAATGGTCACCATCAAATCAGTGGTGTCTACATCACGTTTCTTTTTATTAAGCTCTCGATGTATAGTCGCAATAGTTTCATAGATTTTTCGTGTATCCACTGAAATATCATTACGGTCGATATATTTCATCAACTATGTAATTCTGATGCATAAGCCGTGAAAGGTTTGCTTTGATTCACATCTATCACAAGCAGCGTTAGCGACTTCATGTAACTTCGCTAATCGATTAAAAACCATCGACCTCAACAAAATCAGATAAATAAATATCTTTTTGTTTAAAAAGGAATGTTACCGTACCAATTAGTTCTAATATACGAGCAATAAGTCGCTCTTTATCGATTGTTGGATCACACCATCATGATTACCAACATTCGCTGTATATTCAGCTAACGCCTTTTTAAGAGCTTTTACGATGCCAATATAATCGATAATTAAACCATTATCTTGCTCTTCATTAACACGATTAGCACGAGCAATCGTTTGCATTAAGGTATGCGCTTTTAATGGTTTATCCAAATATAAACAGGACAAACATTTAACATCAAAACCTGTAAGCCACATAGCACATATACGAACACAATACGTAGTGGATTCTCTGCATCTTTAAACTCTTTATCAAGGTCTCGTTTTACCATTTTCCGTCGATGCGTTTCAATATCTAATCCCCATGCTTTAAATGTTTGGATTTCATTTTGGTCCTGACTGATAACAACAGCCATATCCGTTTCTTCCATCCATTTTAGTTTGCGTTCTAATTCTTGTGCTTCTTGTTGTGTCGATGTTTAATTTGTTTTCTAAGACGATTAATTTCTTCTTTCCAATATTCCTGTACATAGTCGTACATACGAACACATGTAACCTTATTTAAGCAAACAAACATAGCTTTGCCACTCGTCCACACATCAGAATAGTGTTGTACAAAGTCCTTTGCAATGGAGCGCAATCTGGGCTCAGAAGTAAGAATATGAATAGATTTTTCAAATTCCTTTTCTAACTTCTCTTGTTGTGCACTATCCAAATCTGCTGCTTCGATAGCATCAAGAATCTCATCTGTTATCTCTGGATTTTGTAAATCATCGAGCTTAGCACCACGGTTTTCATAATACAATGGTACCGTAGCGCCGTCTTCTACAGCTCGTTTAAAATCATAGACCGATATATAGCCACCGAAGGTACGTGCTGTAATATTATCATGCGAAAGTAATGGCGTTCCTGTAAACCCAATACGAGCCGCTGTTGGTAATAATTTCATCATATTATCTGCATACAGCCCGTACTGACTTCGATGCGCTTCATCAGACATAATGATGATGTCATGGTCAGGATAAATCGGCTCTACATCAGATTTATTAAACTTATGAATCAATGTAAAGATAAAGCTAGGGTTCCCCTTTAATTTAGCAATTAAATCCTCACCACTGGTAGCAATACATTGTTTCGCCTTACTATCCTTACCAAGAATGCCACAATTTTCAAAGGTATCACTAATTTGTGTATTTAATTCCTCTCTGTCTGTAAGGACTACAAAGGTTGGTGATCCAGACATTTTACGACGTATCTTCTGTGCTAAAAATGCCATGGAGTAGCTTTTACCAGAACCTTGGGTATGCCAAAACACACCAAGTTTACCATCCGTTAATTTTCTATTAGCATAGGCATTTACCGCTACATTTACGCCTAAGTATTGGTGATTACGAGCCAAAATTTTAGTGGTACGACCATCAGAATGATCATAGAGGATAAAATTCTCTAACAAATCAAGAAAGTTTTCCTTCTTGCAGATACCAAGAAGCATAGTTTCAAAGGCTACACTTCCCTTTTCATCCTCTGCTAAACGCTTCCACTCATGAAAGAATTCATATTTACTATCAACCGTACCAACCTTTGCTTCCAAGCCATTAGAAAGCATTACAAAGGCGTTGTAATAGAACAATTGTGGAATGGCATCTAAATAATCTTTGTAGTTATCCTCATATGCATTTCGAACATCGATATCCGGTCGTTTTAATTCAGCAAATAGCAAAGGAATACCATTCACAAAGCCAACAATATCTGTGCGCCGATTATACAAATCACCATTAATAATGAGCTCCTTCACTGCTAAGAATTCATTATTATGTGCATTATTAAAATCTATAATAGCAGTCCTTTTAATCTCCGTTCTCCCATCAGGACGCTTAATCGTTACAGGAATACCATCACGAAGATAGTTGTATTTCTCTTCGTTGATTTGTATTAAAGATGCTGTTGATATTCTACGAGTTAATTTAGTAATTGCCTCTATAATTTGTTGTTCATTCATCCAAGGATTTAGTCTTTTAAGAGCCTCACGTATGTATCTAGTCAACAAGACTTCTTTATAACTAGTCCTACCAAATGTACCATCTACGCCTAGTTTCTCGGATTTATATGCATATACAACCCTCCACCCCAATTTATTCTGTAGCACATCACAGGCACTATCCTGAACTAGTTTCTTTTTCAGAATAATCATGGCTCATAGTAACACCTCCTTTACACCTCTATTTCCCCACTCATAAGCTTTAGGGAGTAAACGATCGCGGGCTTCGGTTAATCTAATTATTTGTTGCTCCAGTATTCCAATTTTATTAAAAATATGAACCCACAACTTCACAAAATAAATTAAGAACCTCTTTTATTGGAATAACACACTCTAATGCATTAATGTCCTTAGCATATACGTGTGGCTGTGCAGAACCTTTTGCAACATATCTAACCTTGAACTATTATTTTTTTCAAAAATAAATAAATCCAATATAAATATGGCGTTTGCTCAGTATCAACAAACGAACAATCAGAAGCAAAAAAACCTTTGTATAATACAGTCTGGTAAATCCAGCATTTGCACTGATCCACTCACCGTAATAACCGGCGACGAAGTATTACTCTCATTATGATAATACGCAGGGCCTAAACCTCCAGATATTACCGGAACTTCTCCCTCAACAATTTTTTTGCTTTGGTAATAGTCTTACCACGTTTAAAAGATCCCTATATCACTAAGAATACCTATATTCCATCCTTCTGGAACTTCATCTACAATTTCTACATTTTCATGTCCAGGAAATCGTAAGTCTATAAACCATTCCTTATATAAACGCTGTGCAGCCTCTTCAAGGAGCTTGATTTGCTTTTTGATTATTTTTCAATAAGGTTATCATATACATTTATAGATTCAGCAACTCTCTTTTGTGTCTCTAAATCAGGCAAGGCTATTGGTAACTTTCTAATTGTTGACATATTAACATGAGGAACAGTTGCTCCATTAGCAGTTCCCAATAATTCATATTGCTGATTAGGCATCAATAAATAATACATTAAATATAAAGAAGACACCTTCTTTATATCAGGTCTTATTAGTACTGTTCTCTGTCCCAAACAAACTTTCTGATTTCTCCAATTATCGCTATATTTCCTGCTGGTGCTTCCCTCGCCAAAACCAAATCATCTTCTTGTGGAGTAGCTCGTACATTTCGTTCAATATATACCTTTTCAGACACCCTATGAACGTCATCCAGAATTAACCTACCTCTACCAATATTAGGAGTTCTAATTAACGGATAGCCACAACCTTCATCATAAGCCGTAGAATGAAGACAATCTACAATAAGCTCACATACATCATTTAAAATCATAACCCCATCTCCTTCATATTTTTAGAGATAGTGTCCATGAGCACATTAGATGCTTGTTGTAATACTAATAGTTCTTCATGTATTTCGGCTATACGCTCTTCAAAATTAATCCCATCATCTTCTACAGGGGCTACACCGACATAAGCACCTGGTGTGAGGGACCAGCCTTTATCTTCAATACTTACCCCCTCATTATCATCTTTAGCTTCATTTGTGATATACGCAATTTTACATAGACCTGGTATATCTACATATTCACCATCACCAAATTTTTCATATAACCACTGTGCTTCTTGGGCAATGGTTAATATTTCTTTAATAGCTTCTACCTTATCATCGTATTCTTGTTGAATTTTTTTGCCTTTACCTCGGCCCGCATCAGCAACGGCTTGTTTACCTTCCGCTTCAATAGCTTTCACTTGTTCAGAAAGATTCTCTACATGTTCAGCAAAGTTTTTTCCTCCACCTAATGTCTTGCGATATTCATTAAGCAGTGCTGTATATTTTTCAACTTCTCCACGATAGAGCCAAACGATAGCATTTAAGTTTTTTAATTGCCATTCTGTCCATTCATTTAATGTACGATCAACAACAGTATAGTAATTCCGGGCATCAATGAAGAGTACCTTATCTTTAATAGCCTCTGGTTTCGCTTTATCAAAGAACCACAAAGAACATGGTAAGGATTTTGTATAGAAGAAGTTATTACCAACACTCACCATTACATCTACTGCACCAGTTTTAACTAGGCTTTCACGGATATCCTTATCCTTACCTTGACTGTCCGTAGCAGAGGATGCCATAACGAAACCAGCTCGACCGGTATCATTTAAATAACTATAAAAATAAGAAATCCACAGATAATTGGCATTACCAATTTCCTTGTTTTTATTAACTCCAGGCATACCAAATGGCAAACGTCCTGCCGCCTGTGTAGATTCAGATTTAACCTTATCTACGTTAAATGGAGGATTCGCCATAATATAGTCACAGCGACTATCTAATTGATGCGCATCATTGTAAAAGCTATTGCCTTCATCACCAGATTTAATAACACCAGTTAAACCATGAACAGCCATATTCATTAAACAAAGCTGAGCATTATACTCAACCTTTTCTTGACCATAAAATGTCATCGCACTATTGGCATTCATCCCATGAGAATTGACAAAGTCTCCAGACTGAATGAACATACCACCAGATCCACAGGCAGGGTCAAATAGCGTACCATGTGTCGGTTCAAGAACATTAACAATCATCTTAACTAGAGACTTAGGCGTAAAGAACACACCATCATCGGAAGCAATGTTCTTAGCGAATTTGTTTAAGAAATACTCATAAATTCGACCAATAATGTCTCCACCTACTTCATCAAGGGCAGAGTTATTAAAGATACGAAGGATTTCTGCTAATAGCTCATCTGAAAAGTCTGTATAGTTCTTAGGCAATATCCCTGTTAACTGTGCACTTTGATCTTCGATTAAAGCCATAGCATTATTTACTACTTCACCGAGGCTATTCATAACTTGACCATCTTTACTAGTTAAAGCTACACCTTTGATATCCTCTGGCAAATTAAGAAGATAATCATATTGTGCTTCTACTGGCAAATAAAGTGCACTTTTTGCCTTAAAGTCACTAGCCTCTACAGGCATAACGCGGCCATTACGCATAGGTCTATCTTTTAAAATTTCAGCCTCAACAAGCTTGAAACGACTATATGCATAGCGCAAGAAGATAAGTCCTAAAACAGGCATACAATATTGATTTGACGTCAGTTTAGATCCTGCACGTAGCGCATCTGCAGCTTCCCATAATTCGTTTTCTAGTTTTCGTATATTAATCATCGTTTCAACCCTTGCATTATCAATAATACATGCAAAGTCATATAAAGCTTTAATTTTAATATATGACTTTAAAACATGTATTTTTACGTATTTTATATCAATATTATACCATTACAAACAACTACTGTTTTTAAATATGAAAAAGCACCCTGCAGGGTGCTTATATAAAAAAATAAAGCAACACCGAATTAACGATGTCTGCTGCTTAAAAACCAAAAATGGTTTTTTTCTATGTACTTAAATATTACATTATATGAAACCATGTGTCAATAGCTCTAATAAACACATCAAATGTAGCCTTTATATTATCATGTAACCTATAATCATTATCTCGGAAAAAGCGTTTCTTAAGTTCATCTAATTCACCGCATATATGTTGATGAACACCAGTACTAATACATATTCTTTGATGAGCGTACATCGTAGTTAAGATTTGATAAGTTGAAATATGTCTCAAATGTCTACGTCTGCTTGATGGAGATTTTATAAATTTAACACATTCACATGATAAATTAGTATTAATACGTTTATTATGTGTAGAATTTATATCATTAATAATACAATTGTTGTGAGCACACGCATTCCGTAAACTTTTAACTATATACATTAAGTATAATCGTTCTGTAATCTCAGTCTTTTTGCAATATATCTGCACAATATTTATAGAAGTATAAATACTGTCCGAAGGAAATCATTTCAAGAAAAGCCCATACAGGACAACGTTTATTTTTGATCATCAATATATTTAGCATATAAATTACCACAATATAAGCTACCACTATTTTTTTCCATAAGTCATGCCGTAATTGTTCAAGATTAGATTCCTCTAGATGATCCATATATTCCTCAACTACATCATAGGGATCAATATTATTCTGCTGTAAAATAGATAATAAATGAACTTTTTGAAAAAAATGCTCTATACCAATAGCCATCTCTAGCATGATTTTTTTCTCAATCTATTATCAATACACGCTAAATCTATTAAATAGCTAAAATCTAGATTTATATACTTTCCAGTTTTAGTCGATTTTGAAAAGTTCTTTCTAAAGGCTCTAAGCTTAAAATAGTTATTATTCTCTACCAAATATTCTTCTGTCTGCTGATTCAGTGATGTCATTAAATGTAATGCCTTTAGATAAACTATGTTCTACCTGTTCTCTTGGTGTTAAAAATGGACCATCCGACATATAGTTACCCCCTTCCTTAGATTACACACCACATAAAGCTAAGAAATTTATATATACAATTATATCATTTGTAAAACATTAACTTCATCGTTTATTCTAAAAAAATAAAAATAAGGATGGCTTAATACCCAACTAAGAATATCAAGCCATTCTCATTTTTTTATTTTTTCTGAATTTTTATCTTCGCTAGTTTTTTTCAACAACTTTCGCTCTAATGTCTTTTGCTGCCCCTGCAGATTTTTTTCTTTAACTGTTTCAGTAATATCTTTTAGCCGCATCAGCAGTTATATCTTTTACTTCTCTAGACTTTTTGTTTTAGCTCTTCAGCCTTCACCTTAAGGGTCACTTCTAGGTCCTTTTGCCACATCTGCAGACTTAGCTTTTTACTAATTCATTTTACATCATGTGCTGCATCAGCAGATTTAGCTTTAACATCTGCCGTCTTTTTCTTTAACTAATACCTTTACTTCTTGCGCCGCATCAACAGATTTAGCCTTCACATCTTTTTGCTTTTTTTCTTTAGCCAATATCTTTACTTCTTGTGCAGCATCAGCAGTTAAATCTTTTACAACACTAGCTTTTAGACTTAGCTAATTCTTTTTACATCCTTTACAGCATCTCCTAATTGATCTAAAAACTTCATGTTAGTTCCTCCAAATAATTTTTGTAATGAATGCCTTCTCTCTTTCAATTACAGATTAAAAATTAAATAAAATCTTACTTTTTATATCATTAAATCACAATGCATTCAAATTATAAAGAGTGTTCACGCATCTTCATGTTACTATTAAAATCATTTTATAGCACCATCTATTAATGATAGTGCTTTTATGTGCATACGCATAGCTAATTTGATTATCCATCGTTAAACTCCCAATTCACTTTTTTTAGTTGTTCTGATGAAATCCACCCTTGTTCTTCACCAGATTTACGACCCTATCTCTAAAGCGCCCGATAAGTTTTATTGTAGCCATTACACGTTCATAATCTTGAATATCCATAATTGCATATCGGCCTCTACCATTTTTAGTTAAGAATACGGGACTATCTATAGCAGCATCACGCAATACTTCAGAATAATTACGTAAATCTAAAATAGGTTTTATATTCAAAATCTTTCTATACATAGCTTTCTCACTTCCTCGTCACATAGTTATGATATAATGCATATATTAATTACGCCCACACAGGAGGTCTACATGTACAAATATATCACAATTTTAGGCGCTGCAGGCCAAATCGCACAACGATTGACAGCAACACTTCTAACATATACAGATATGCACATCACATTATATGGACGCCAATTGAGCACACGCATTCATCCTGAAATTTTAGAACACGAACGGATAACCGTTATCGAAGGATCCTTTCAAAATCCTAAAAAATTAGAGGAAGCCGTTAAGAATACAGAAGTCGTATTCCTTAGTGCTATGGAAACGGGCAGTGATATGGCAGCGATTGTGAAAGCACTTGCTCGCCAAAACATTCGTCGTATCATCGGCTTATCCATGGCTGGCTTATCTGGTGAATTTCCAACAGCTTTAGAAAAATTTACCTTCGATAGTCTACCAATTAGCTATGTGCAAGGCGAACGTCAGGCGCGCAACGTATTACGCGAATCCAACTTAAACTACACGATTTTACGTCTACCTTGGCTCTATAACGATATGGAAAACACAAATTATGAATTCATCCCTGAAGGTGCTCCTTTCAATGATGCACAAGTTACACGAGAAGCTGTGGTAAAAGCCGTGTATGATATCCTACACGTTGAAGATGAAACGCCATTCAGCCGTGCCAGCATTGGTGTGGGTGAACCGGGTACACACTACGATAAACCATCGTTTTTATAGGATACAAAGACTATCTTTCTTATCTTGAATAGGAAGATAGTCTTTTATTTTATAACGAAGTACTATCTTTAATACTTCAACATAAAAATATACTGTAATTATATCATTTAAATGATATAATTACAGTATATAAATTAGAAATAGAGATATTGTAAATTATAAGGAGATAAATATGGGCATCTTACGTGAAACAATTCGTCCATCATCAGATTTACGAAATAAATATCCTGAAATATCTAAGACCTTACAATTAAAAGATGAGGCGGCCATAATTACCGTAAATGGTCGTGGTGATACTGTCAGTTTGGGATATAATACATATAATATGTTAAAAGCAAAAAAATCGAGTTACTATCATCCCTAATAGAGGGTCAAAATGACATTATTCATGGTCGAACTACTACCGTAGAAGAAGCTTTTAATAGCATCGATAACATGTTAGAACAAATGGAGTAAGATAATGACAATAAAAACTTACACCATTATTCCTACAGAAAAAAATTCACCAAAGAACTGCATCAACAAATACTCTATGTAGCTATGCAATTTTTCTAAAGAGACAGCACTACAAGTTAAAGAAAAATATCCAAACAGCTATTTTTAAATCTTCAATTACATCCATATATGGGTAATACCCCTAAAATCAGAAATCTTAAAGACAATGATTTTTCGTATGCTAATTTTTAAACAAACTCATTATATTTTTATACAGTTGTAGAAGAAACTAAAAACTATTTACTTACTCTCTATAGTGGATCAACGACAAGATTACATTAATATCCTTAACGGTTTATAAAACTATAAAAATACATTCGGTATACATTTTTCATGTCCAGAAAGTGTATACCGTTTTTTTAATTCCCATAATTTATCCTTATTTATGTAGATAAACCGCGTTATTTACGCTATACTAATATAAGATTAAGATACACTAATAGGTATATAAGGAGTTTATATGAATCGCATTGTTGTTATAGGTAGTTGCAACATGGATATTGTGGTCCTCGCGGATAAGCGTCCCGCAGCAGGCGAAACAATTATGGGCAACGAATTGCACATCGCTCACGGCGGCAAAGGTGCAAACCAAGCAGTTGCTGCCGCTCGCCTAGGCGCAGAGGTTACCATGGTAGGCTGCATCGGCGAAGATGCATACGGCCAAATGATTTTGGATAACCTCAAAAAAAATCATATCAATACGGACTATATTGTCACTGTCCCAGATACGACAACAGGTACTGCTCATATCACGTTAGCTGAAGGCGACAATAGCATTATTGTCATCGCTAGTGCTAATGCTAAGGTAGACCAGTCTGTAGTCGATAATGCTTGGCCTGCTATCGAGCAAGCAGATCTCGTAATGGTGCAAAATGAGATTCCTATTCCAACTATTGAATACATCGTTCGTCGTTGTCACGAGGCTAATGTGAAAGTCCTCTTAAATCCGGCTCCAGCAGCTGACCTCAATCCTGAATGGTTGGAACTAGCAACCTATATTACACCAAACGAGCACGAATTATCGGCACTCTACCCTAACAAAACTACAGAGGAAACATTATTAGCTAATGAAAAGAAGATTATCGTTACTCTTGGCAGCAAAGGTGTAGGCTACGCCGACGATGGCGAAATTCACACTGTATCCTGGATTTCAAGGTAGAACCAGTAGATACAACAGGCGCAGGCGATACCTTTCAACGGTGCCTTCGCAACAGCTATCGTTAATGGTAAAAGCTTAGCCGACGCATTGCACTACGGCAATGCAGCTGCGGCCCTCTCCATCCAACGTTTGGGCGCCCAAGGCGGCATGCCTACGAAGGATGAGGTCGACGCATTCTTATCAGATAAATAGTAGGGAGCTGACTAGGACTTTAAAAGCTCCACCGGCCGGGTCTGACTACGGCCTTCGGCCTTCGCAGGGCCAAAGTCGCTTTGAAAGTCCTAGTCAGCTCCAACAAACATTTATCTAATAACGAATACTTTCGATCTCTATATAATAAAAGGAACAATGAACGAGGCTTTAACAGCCTCATTCATTGAAATGAAAGGAATTTATATGCAACGACACGGAATTTTTAAATAGTCATATTGCTAAGGTACTTGCTGATTTAGGTCACACAGATACAATTTGTATCTCCGACTGCGGATTACCAGTACCTGAAGGGGTTCAAAAGATTGACTTAGCTTTAGATTTTCGGTGTACCAAGCTTCGAGCAAGTGGTATCCATCATCGCTAAAGCATATGAAATCTGAAGCGATTCATGTCGCTAAAGGAAATTAAGGAAAATTTAATCCTGAAGCTTATGACTTCTTGGAGTCTACCTTCCCATCCAATCAATACGAATGGATTGAAACGAGCCATGAAGCTTTCAAAGAAGCAACAAAACAATGCAAATGCATTATTAGAACTGGTGAAGCATCTCCGTATGCCAACATTATCTTGCGCGCCGATTGTATTTTCAGCGATCGTCCCTAGAGCAATAGATTAAGAGATACTTTCACCAATCATATAGGAGTAGTTATGGAAATTGTTATGTCAGGCATTGCAAAGGCATTTGGTACGAACCAAGTACTGCGCGATGTAAGTATTACCCTCAAGGAGGGCGAGGTTCACGCCTTGATGGGAGAAAACGGCGCCGGCAAGTCCACCCTTATGAATATCCTTACGGGCATTCACAAGGCAGATGCTGGTAAAATCACCATCGACGGCGTAGAGCGGACCTTCCCGAACCCGAGAGAGGCCGAGCTAAACGGTGTAGCTTTCATCCACCAAGAGCTCAACATTTGGCCAAATCTAACATTGTTAGAAAATCTATATTTAATGAGACCAAAGCGCAATAAATTCGGTATGCTCGATAAAAAGGCGATGCTCGAAGAAGCACAAAATACGTGCCGCGAACTAGGTATCGAATTGCCGCTCACAACAGAAGCAGGTCTTTGCTCCGTCGGTCACCAACAGATGACGGAAATTCTTCGTATCTTGATGTTAGATGCAAAGGTTGTCATCATGGACGAACCGACAGCAGCCCTAACAGAGCGTGAAACGGCGACATTGTTCAAAATGATGCGCAAAATGAAAGCCCGCGGCGTGGCTATCGTATATATCTCTCACCGTATGGAAGAGGTATTTAGCGAATGCGATACCATCACGGTTATGCGTGATGGTCACACCATCATTACAAAACCAACGGCTGAGATTTCTGTAGATGAAGTGGTACGCCACATGGTAGGTCGTTCTATCGACGAGTTCTACCCTGCTCGTACAACTACACCAGGCGAAGTAGTCATGAGCGTCGATAACCTCAAACCAGAAGGTTTCGACAACGAAATCTCCTTCTCCTTGCGCAAAGGCGAAATCCTCGGCGTCGCAGGCCTTATGGGCGCGGGCCGTACAGAAATTATGCGCGCTATCTTCGGCGTAGATAAACATAATGGCGGTACCGTAACAGTTAACGGCTCCGTTCTCAACTGTAAAAAACCAGAAGATGCCATCAAAGCTGGCATTGCTTTCATCACAGAAAATAGAAAGAGCGAAGGCTTGATCCTCGATTTCTCCATCGGTTCCAATATTACATTGCCGAACCTTGGCGACATTTGTCCATCTCATGTGCTGGATAAGGGCAAGCTCAATTCCTTTGCTGACGAATTGTCTAAAAAGCTAGGCGTTAAAACACAATCTATTCATGAACCGGCATCGTCCCTATCTGGTGGTAACCAACAAAAGGTGGTTATCGCGAAATGGGTTGGTAAAAAGCCATCCATTATCATCATGGACGAACCGACACGTGGTATCGATATCGGTGCGAAACGTGATATTTATGATTTAATGAACGAATTAACGAACGATGGTGTGTCCATTATCATGGTGTCCTCTGAGTTACCGGAAGTGCTAGGCATGAGCGACCGCGTTATGGTCATTCATGAAGGTCGCGTAGCAGGTATCTTGGACCGCTGCGATGCAACACCAGAATCGATTATGACATTAGCCACAGGAGGACAATAATGGACAGCAAAGCTCTACAATATGTAAAAAAATTAGGCCCCCTCATCGGCCTCATCCTATTATTTATCATTATCTCTGTCATGAACGACAGTTTCCTTGAATTCTCTAACTTGCGTAACTTGTTACGCCAAGTATCCATCAATGCGATCATCGCCTTTGGTATGACCTTCGTCATCTTAACTGGCGGTATCGACTTATCCGTTGGTTCCATCCTTGCCCTCTCTAGTGCAGTAATGGCCAACCTCATCGTAACTGGTACTGACCCTGTATTGGCTATCGTATTAGCTGCCGGTGCAGGCCTTGTATTGGGCGGTATTAACGGTCTCGTTATTACTTATGGTCGCGTAGCTCCATTTATCGCTACCTTGGCGACCATGACAATCTACCGTGGTGCGACGCTAGTATTCACAGACGGTAACCCAATCTCCGGTCTTACACAAGATCCTCTATTCCACGGCTTTGGCCAAGGGGATATTGCAGGCCTTCCAGTTCCAGCCATCACAATGTTCCTTGCTTTCATCATCCTCTGGTTCGTATTGAGCCGCACATCCTTAGGCCGTAAAACATACGCCGTAGGTGGTAGTGAAAAGGTTAGTTACATTGCTGGTATCAAGATTGACCGCGTTAAAATCTTCGTGTATGCCTTGACTGGTATGCTCTGTGGTATCGCTGGTGCAATCATCACTTCTCGTCTTAACTCTGCACAACCTACAGCAGGTGCAGGCTACGAACTTGACGCTATCGCAGCAGTAGTTCTTGGCGGCACAAGCCTTGCTGGTGGTCGTGGTCATATCGTTGGCACATTAATTGGTGCCCTAATTATCGGTACCCTCAACAATGGGTTAAATATTCTCGACGTTTCCAGTTTCTATCAACAAGTTGTAAAAGGTATTGTTATTTTACTGGCTGTTCTTGCAGACCGTAAGAAAGCCCTAGGAGGTTCCTATGAAAAAAACTATTGTTACTGTTGGCGATGGCCGTTATGGTTATCGGTCTTGTAGCAGGCTGTGGTAAAAGCGCTGATAACGGCGGCGACAAAAAATCCGGCACTATCGGCTTCTCTGTTTCCACATTGAACAACCCATTCTTCGTATCTATGAAAGAAGGCGTTGAGGCTCAAGCTAAAGCGCTTGGTCTTAAAGTTAAAATCGTTGATGCTCAAAATGACCCTGCAAAACAAGCAAATGATATTTCCGACTTAATTGAAAGCGGCGTATCCGTATTGATCATCAACCCTGTAGACTCTGCAGCTATCTCTACTTCTGTAGAAGCAGCAAATGCTAAAAACATTCCTGTAATCACTGTTGACCGCTCTGCTGACAAAGGCAAAGTCGTTGCTCACATCGCTTCCGATAACGTAAAAGGCGGCGAAATGGCAGCTCAACTAATCGTTGATAAAGTAGGCAAAGCTGCAAAAGTAGCTGAAATCGAAGGTATCCCTGGTGCTTCCGCAACTCGTGAACGTGGCCAAGGTTTCCACAACGTAGCTGACAAAGACTTAACAGTAGTAGCAAAACAAAGTGCTGACTTCGACCGCACAAAAGGTTTGAACGTAGCAACAAATATCTTGCAAGCTAACCCAGACGTACAAGCTATCTTCGCTCATAACGACGAAATGGCATTGGGCGCTATCCAAGCAGCTAAATCCGCAGGCAAAACAATCTTCATCGTAGGCTTTGACGGTACTGCTGATGCAGACAAAGCTGTTAAAGACGGCACATTGGCTGCAACAATTGCTCAACAACCAGACCAAATGGGTAAAATCGCTATTGATACAGCTCAAAAAGTTATCAAAGGCGAAGCTGTAGAAGCTAAAATTCCTGTAGATCTTAAAGTTGTTACAAAATAATTGTATATAGAAACTGGGTACAGAAAAAGAGTCGCACCGTTTGGAGCGACTCTTTTTTAATTGCTAAATTATAGAACATTAGGAGATAGGGGCTCGAATACATCCCCTTCTACAAAATAGAACAGGCCTGTTCTATTTTGTAGGAACCCTATATATCCTTTCTGTGAATTAGTACAGGCCTGTTCTATTTTTTTAGTACCCCTATATACCCTTTCCGAGAATTAGTACAGGCCTGTTCTATTTTTTTAGTACCCTATATACCCTTTATGAGAATTAGTACAGGCCTGTTCTATTTTTTTAGTACCCCTATATACCCTTTATGAGAATTAGTACAGGCCTGTTCTAATTCTGAAACTACATATATAAGCTACTTTGAAATTGGTACAGGCGTGTACTAATTTATAAAATATATAGCTATTATATGCCTACTTCAATAATTTTTTTAGATTTATGCAATATAAACTAAATTTCTTTAGGTTCGCGTTCAAGAAAAACTTTGAAAAACTCAATAAACTTGGGTAAATACGTTTGGTCTAAGCTTTCAATAGTCATCTTACACTCGTAATTATACTCACATATAACAATATTGATATTAAGACCACCTTTGGAATCTAATGTAAATATAAGTTTATTGCCACCGCTACTCAGATAATGGCGAAAAACTCGCTTTTTCCTTTACAAGTTTGATTCATGTCGACAAGCTCATTATAACCTCTATGTATCCCCCACCAATCACCGGTATCAATGATAGCTGAGCAACAATGATTCCCTTGTTTAATATAAATACCAAAGGCTCCAAAAAGGAGATAGTTGTGTATCCATATCAAATGCTATTGTTAAATTAGATTCATTTACAATTTCATACATTATCATTACTCTCCGTAAACAACTTTATATTATTTATTATAGCATCCAATCTAAAGCTAATAAACTCAGATAATCTGAGTTGTAACTACATCCATAGAAAGGTTTTTTTCTTATGCTATAATGAGCATATATAAAAACTCAAAGGAAAGGAGGATTCACATGGAGTATGTATTACTCAACAAGGATACCCCTCTCTTGCAGTTTTGCATCGAGAGGCACGAAGATGTTGTCAACTTAACCACATTGGTTCGCATGGATATTTCTGATTTAACAATCATAGATAATGCGACATTGCCAATAAATATGCAACCTACCATAAAAAGGACTAAAAAAATTGGTTATTACAACGTAAGATTCCAAATAATCGTGCATTTGTTGAGAATTTATTAGATGCCATTTCAGATACAGAAAATCCATATCGATATTTAGATGTAACCTATGGTCTATCCCTAAATGATACATATTGGGTAAAACCGACTCATTCCACTATTTCATGGTCAGATGTTAATTTATACGACAATCCATTTAGCGAAATTGTGGCAGGCATCGCTTTCACAGGCGAAGATAGTCATATACAAGGGATTGTGACGACCCCAGAATACACAACAAACGGCATGCTCCGTAAGTGTTGGCATCGTGAAAATGGTGTCATCTATTTATACAAAGGTTCAACACCTCGCTATGCCAATGGAGGGCTTGAGGCACTCAGTGAAGTATATGCTAGTCAGATTGCAGCAGCTATGGGGTTAGCACATGTGGAATATAAACTCACTACATTCCACAACCAACTAGTTAGTGCGTGCCCTCTATTCACATCGGAACAGGTCGGATACATGCCTATATCTGGTCTCCTAAAAGAAACGATATCTCGTGACGAACTTATGTTATATGACACACAGCACGATATAGCTAGCTTGTACGGTATTATCCCATTTTCTGATATGATGGTATTCGATGCACTCATTCATAATACTGACCGACATCTCAACAATTTTGGTGTTCTCATCGATAATGAAAGCAATCGTATCCTAGGTCCTGCACCTTTATTTGATCATGGAAATTCATTATTCTACAATATAACTAACGATGAATATGCCGATTTAAATGGTGTGAAAGATATCAGTTTTTGGGGACTCTCCTTTGATACATTGGCGAAAATTATATCTTCACGATTCGCACCGTGCCATGTTAACACCATTATTAGGATTTAAATTTAATCGTATCCCATCAGATATACTAACAGATGCAAAATTAGATATATTAGAATCCTATATCCAACAACGATCTGCTTATTTCATACGTTTACTCGACGAAAAATACATCAATTTCATGCATCCCAATATAGCTCAACAATAGCAAAAGAGGCTGTCAATAATGACAGCCTCTTATTATATTTTGAACAACTCCTACTACAGATTAGAACATAAAGTTCACGTCTGTACGCCAGTAATCACCTAATTTATTACCGTCCATGTCTTTATTGCCGAAGCCATAGTAAGCACCGATGGATACATTTTGGAATGGTACGTAGTTTACATTAGCTACAAAGCCTTTAAAACCATTACGTACATGAGCAACGCCCTTAGTATCCACATAGTGTTGATTGTAGAAGCTATAGGCCGGTGCAAAGGCACTACTGAAGACAGGCGAGTTAGCTTCTTCATAGTAATATTGACCACGTACGCTATAAGTACGAGCTTTACTAATATTGTAATTACCATAACCTACACTAGCCATCCAAGCTTGGGAATTGGATACACCTGGTGCAGTAAGCCATTCGCCGAATACGTTCCAACGGTTAAAGTTCATGTTCGCGTTAAGGCCCCAAATATTTTTGTACGGGGAATCGATAAAGGATTTAACTTGTTTACCTGTAGCCGCATCAATGTCTTGACCTTGGTATAATTTACCATTATGGAATCGGCCATACATACCGCCAAGGGTAACATGTTTGTTAAGTTTACCTTTCACTTCTAGCATAGCTGCAGAGATAGTATTTTCCTTATTTTGGTACGTACCTGCACCACCCCACCAGTAACCATAGCTAGCGGATACATCTAGCTTACCATGTTTATACATGAGGCGCGCCCCATCGATGAGGTCATCATACATGAGCCCTAGTGCAGGCGTATAGAGTTGACGACCTACGCGCAATGTTGTGTCTTTACCAAAATGATGATCTACATAGGCAAGATTTACCTGAGCTATATTAGCATTGCTATTGCCGAGCTCACCGGAACCTTGTACACGAACAACGGCATCGGTTTTATCATTGACCTTAGCATTAAAAATCACACGCGCCCGATAATCAAAGGCGGAATGCTTTCCATAAGCATACGCATCATTTTTCAATTGGCTGCCGCGATAACGTAAACGGTAATTACCGGTTACCTTTACATTGCCCACTTGATCTTCTAATTTTGCTACACGCACGCCCAATGTATTGAGTTCATTACTAAATTCATCGGCCAAGCGATTGATCATAGCTTGTTGTTCTGCATTAGCGCGGTCTTGATTCGCCATGGCTTTCGCTACCATTTGAGCCATTTCATAGCGTGTAATATCTTTATTGCCTTTGAAAGTCCCATCTGGATAACCATTAATAATACCGGCAGATGCCAATTGTTCTACTGATTGATAGGCCCAACTAGAAGGCTCTACATCACTAAATGGATTGGCTGCATAGGCACTGACAGAACCCAATACAAAACAAGAAACTAAACTTGCTACTAATTTTTTATTCATAGAGATAACCCACTCTCATCTATACACAAACAAAATATATGAATCTATATGCTCTACACCGCATCATCATACTATATAACATGCGATACACGTATTAAAGATACCGCCTATTCATGAGGTGTTGTATAGTTAATATCTTGTGCCTTGTAGCTTTCACCATGAGCCAATACATGAACGATGGTTTCTAATGTGGCACGCACAGTTTCAACAGCCATACTTGGTTGATTTGGTTTATCCACCACTTGAGATGGCAAGTATGGAATGTGCATAAAACCAGCCTTGATATTGCCCTTTTGTGCCGCATAATGGCATACACCATACATCAAATGATTGCATACAAAGGTACCAGCCGTATTAGAAACTTTTGCAGGAATGCTCGCTTGATGCAATGCATTGACGATATTTTTAATAGGCAATGTAGCAAAGTACGCACTAGGCCCATCAGCTACGATTGGCTCATCCTCTGGTTGATTGCCTGCATTGTCTGGAATGCGGAAGTCATCGCAGTTAATAGCAACTCGTTCCACTGTAATATCTGGACGGCCCCCTGCTTGACCTACACATAGAATAAAGTCTGGTTGGCATTTTTCAGCAGCTGCTTTCACAGTATCAACAGAAGTATAACGTACAGTTGGCACCATTTGAGTTACCACCTTGTAATCGCCATCAGTATAACCATCCATCGTTTTTACAGCTTCCCATGCAGGATTAATAGGTTCGCCACCAAATGGATCAAATCCAGTAATTAAAATAGTTTTCATCATAACACCTCATAAGGATATTTCAAAAGATTGTTCATCCACAGAACAAGGTCTTAAATAAAATAGTACATCAATAGGATGTTCAACACGAGCATAATCAATGCAATTGGAAGTTGAGCTTTAATAACACCGTATTGATCACGCATTTCAAGAAGCGCTACCGGTACAATGTTAAAGTTGGCAGCCATAGGTGTCATCAAGGTACCGCAATAGCCAGCAAGCATTGCGATAGCACCAATAGCAGCTGGGTTTGCACCATGAGCTACAACGAGCATTGGAACACCGATAGCACTTGTAATCATCGCAAAGGCTGCAAAAGCGTTACCCATGATCATTGTGAAAGATGACCATACCGATGCAGTATGCTACAACTACGAGGAATACATTATCTGCAGGCACCACACTAGCTACAGCACTGGAGATAATTTTACCAACGCCAGCCAAATTAAATAGATAGCCTAGGGCCGCTAATAATTGGGACAAGATAGCAGTCCAACCGATAGCATCGATAAGACGACGACCTTCATGGAAACCTTGGTTAAATGAACCCTTAGTGATGTAAAGAGCAGCGCACATTGCGATGATGGCCGCAATACCAAGACCTACAAGAGCGCCTAATTTAGTAAAGAAGCCAATGATAAATGTGATGATACCAACAAGCAACGCTGGTACGAAAATAACATTACCAATACGAACTGCTTCGTCTTTTTGAATTCAATAGGAGATTCAAAGTAATGACCTTTGCCGAGTTGTTTTACCAAGACGATAGCAGCCATGGCGATAACGAGCCAGCCATTTATTTCCTTTGATAGATAAGAGCCAAAGATAAAGGACACGCTGTACAAGAGCCAGAATAAACCTGTACCGATACGATATTTATGTTCTTTATCTAAAAATGATTGAATGGCAAAGATAAATAGAATAATCCCTACAAGAAGATATACATAATCTAAGGGCTGCATTTTATAGATAAGTTCTAACATATTATTCAGCCTCCTTCTTTAATTCTTCTGGTGTAACAAGGATATTAAATTCATTAGGTACTAATTTACCAGCTTTCATATCCTCTTCGTCACGAGCTACAGAGGCTTGAATTGTTTTATCAAAGATAATAAAGCGAATGAAGTTAACGATATAGGCACAAACAGCAGTTGGCAATCCGTATAACACCATATCTGTTAACTCTACAGAATAGCCTAATTGTTCCATAACACCTTTGATAAGCAATAACCCACCAGCAGCAAGGAACAAGTTTTGACCGAAGAAATTGCCTGTATTATCTGCAGAAGCAGCTACACCACGCACCTTATCAAGAGTACGTTGAGATACTGGGCGACCTTGAGCTACTGCAGCTTCACTCATAGGTGCGATCAACGGACGTACCATGGCAACCATACCGGACATGTTAATACCAAAAGCTACAGTTACTTGGCGCACAAATAAGTAAATCATAAAGATACGACCAGCCGTAGCAGCGTTGATCTTGCCGATCAAAAATTTCTGCCCGTTCACGTAAAGCCATGACGTTCCATAAGACCAATAACAGGTAAAATCAAAATAAATAATGACATATAACGATTTTTAACGAAAGCCTCCCCAATGGCACCAACGATATCGTTGATACTGAGACCACCTGCAAGGCCCGTTACAAAACCTGCGGCTACGACAACTAACAAGGCATTAAAGCGCAGCATCAGACCGATGACCATCACTAAAATACCAGATAAGACTAACATAGTCTCACATCCTTTCAATAAACCATCTACCATTCAAAATGAACGCATAGATATGACATATATGTATCTATTATATATCCAAATGTAAAAATCCTGTACTATCTTGTACAAAAAAAAATACACCTCATGAGGAATATCCTCACGAGGTGCATGTATTAGTTATATCAAGTCTTTTTTAAACAATACCGTTGTATGTTGTTTTCCTCTAAAATGTACTTGATCATAAGCTTTAAATCCAAAGGATTCATACATCTTAGGCAACCATGGATGCTCTTTAGCCGTCCCCAATGTAACAGCTGGTGTCTTAAATTGAGTTTTTTTAACAACTCTTCTGCATAACCAAGTGTTTCCCGTGCATAGCCTTTGCCTTTGAAAGCTGGTGCTGTTACGAAATGGGCAATATGTGGAAATTTATCCGGTGTAGAGTATTTAACCCATGGCATGCAGAATGTAATAGAGCTCACTAATTGTCCGTCAATATACAATCCATATACAGGATAGTTTTCAATCCACTCTTTAGATTCTTCTTCGGTAAAATCGATGGCATCAAAGGTGATTGGAAAATCTTTAATAGCTGCATAACCATCAATTAAAACCTTATGGTATTCCGCTGTATCTTCTACTGTTAATTGTCTGAATTCTTTCATTGTCTTGCCCTCATTTTATATCTTTATCAAACTACTATTTTTATATTTTATACATATATTCTGTATATTTATTATCATGAATGTAATTATACTACTATATGTATCTAAATGCAATAATTCTACATAAATATTTGATGAAGTTTTTATAATCTTTATAATAAAACAAAAAAACAGGATGCATCACGAGGATACATCCTGTTTTGGAGCTTTCACAAGCTCGAGGGGAAGTTATAGTCAATGTATTATTGGCTAATACGGGAACCATATACGTCGCGTTGATTTTTAGGTTCGTTGTTAACGCGAACACGTTCTGTTTTATGACGGTCATTATCGCCACCAGAAATACGGTCAACACGGTAATGGTTAAGACGAATATTTTGTAATTCAGGTTGGAATTCATCCATAGCACGACGCATATTATCATCGATAGGTGCACCGTTTTGAAGAGCACGGTACAACATAGTTGCGAATTCGTAACGAGTCATTGTTGCATCGCCTTTGAATGTACCATCAGGGTAACCAACAAGGATACCATTACCTGCCAATTGGCTAATGTATTGGTAAGCCCAGTGATTGCGAGGAACATCTGGGAATTCAGCAGTTTTGCTAGGATCGATTGCATGTGGATTCAATACTTGTAACAAGTTATTGTATTTGTTTTCAATATCTTGAAGACGTGCGTTCAATTCAGCAATTTCACGGCCCATAGCTACACGGGAACGAGATTCAGGTGCACGTTTACCAAGACGAATAGATACGCCTGCATTTAATTGAGGATTACCATTACCTACTGTGCTACCGATGGAGAACATTGTGTCTTCATTAGGACGGTAGAAAGCACCCAATGCAGCAGAGTTAGCATTATGGTAGTGACCATAACCAGCAGCTACTGTCCATTTATCATCTGGGTTGAAGTCTAATGGATGTAACGCAGCCCAATGCAGCAGAACCTGCACCTACTTTTATTAACGCGTTGTTCTACATCGCCGACACGGTTAGTCAAGTTAGTAATGTTATTGTTGATGGTACCTGGTGTAGAGTTATCGATTTGATTTTTGTAAATCCTTTGCTACAGAGAACAATTGACTACCATTTACAGCATCTGTAGATGTAGCAGAGATTTCGCCTGCTGCTACGTTCTTAATTTGACGTTCTTGACCAACTTGACCCTACAGAAACAGAGCCTTTAGTTGCAGAACCTACACCAGCAAAACCACCATATGTATGAGTTGCGATTGGAGCACCACTTGTAATGCTAGTTGTTGTGATAGAAGCATTATTTACAGCTGTTGCCGGAGCAGATTGAGATTGAAGCCAATAGCAACCGAATTTGCATCAGTCGCAACGGAGTGGTCACCAATTGCCATAGCATGGTCAGCTGTAGCATGTGCATCAGAGCCAAAAGCATTAGCACGTAGACCTCGAGCTTGTGCACCCGCACCATAAGCCTGTGCATGGTCACCAGAAGCAATAGCGGAAGAACCGATTGCATTAGTATGTGCACCAGTTGCCTGTGCACTAGAACCAATTGCATTTGATTTGTATCCAGCAGCTTGCGCTTCATAACCAATAGCTTGAGAACGAACTTCAGATGCATTTGCACGTGTACCAATTGCAGTAGACCAAGTACGTTCAGCATCTGCAGCGTGACCGATAGCAATAGCTTCACTCATTTTAGCTTGAGCCCCATTACCTACTGCCAATGCAGAACTACCTAATGCAGTATTTTCAGAACCAATAGCTACAGAATTAGATTTCCAATCTCCTGGACGTAATGTTGCACTATCTGGTTCGTTATCATAATCACGATCACGGAAATTAGAAGTCGATTCACCTACAGTGTTTTTGTAACCATAGCCAATAGCATGTGTACCATTAATAACATTGCTATCACCAAATGCTTGTGCATAAGAGCCTTCTACAGTATTGCCATCACCAAATGCGTTAGCTTGGTCACCATTAACTGTATTTTGGTTACCATAAGCACTGCTAGAACCAGTAGCACTTGTAATACTATTACCTTGACCAACTGCGATGCTAGTAGCTGTACCAGATGCAACAGTACCATAAGAAACACTATTGTGCGTAGTATCTGGAGACTCTGTTGCATTACCTGCTGCAAAAATAAAACCTTGTGCAGTTTGGATTTCAGCCGCACTAACAGGCGCCACTGCGGATACGCCTACAGCAGCTGTAGCAGCCAATACTGCAAACGCTAATTTTTTGGAATGTTTGTTTTCTCTCATCTTACACCCTCACTAAATTAAAATCCTTAACAATATACAATACAATTTTTTCAGCTCTCTATTCGCCTCTCTCTTTAGCCTAACCTAAACATATTTTTTCTCTCTATCTCTAAATAATTATGTAAGTTAGTTTAAGAAAAAAATTTATATTGTTAATTACTTGCATAGCATATCAAAATTTTTACGATATGTACAAGACTTTTTTTCCATATAAAGTTCATTAATAACTCTTCATATACATCAAAAAAATAGCTTGATTGCCATTGTTCTATACCCTATTGATATGCTCATCAATTTTTTTATGATGAGCTTTAAAATCAGAATATTTTGTGCCCTTTTTCATACGATACATCAATTTACTTATAAATAATCAATATTTTTAATAAGCACAGTAAATCCCAAAACGCATCGTCCCTCACTATATTTTTCATGAATTAATTATGAATATTAGATATTTCTATTCATTTACGATATTGAATAATTAGTTGTTTCTATGTATTTTTTTAAATATATTTTAATATTAATTCGAACATTATCTCAACCACATCAAATCTCTATTTTTTTAAACAAACCATAAACTGTCTTTTTCCAGTTTTCATTTTCACTAACCTTCCATAAGTACTTAATTACGAAAATCATATACAGAATTATTAATTTACATTTATATACATACAGGATATAATCAAGATGAACACTATATATCTTATTTCGTAATATATAAAGGAGAGGGTATTATGGAAAAAGTAAACCAACGTGGAAAGTATTTATTCATTGCTGGTATTATTAGTTTAATTATTGCCATCGTAATCTTATTTGTTATTCCAGATCCATCAGCTAACAATGTGGAGATTGCCAAAAAAGCTACTAGTGCAATGCAAGCGGCACAAGAAATCTCTAAAAACAATCAAACAAGTATTTTAATGCATACAATTGGTATGGGGCTCTTAGGTTTCGGTATCACCGGAACTGTGGGTGGTTTTATTCTTAAATCTATGAAGAAAAAACAATAGAATATCAATTATAAAAAGGTGTTACTACATCCCCTATTGAAACAGTACTAGCTGTTATCAATACAACGAGGATGTGTAACACCTTTTTATTATCTATTTGATGTATTATAAAAGAACCATCAAACCTATTTAACACGTTTCATAATTAGCAATGCCAATATAATCCCTAATGAGGATGTCACAAAGTTGTGGCCAACTAGATACAAAGAGCATGGCATTTACAATCTTTGGTGGAAGTTGGAACAAAGAGAAAAACAACGAATATCCACCAAATAGAACACCTGCTTTCACCAATGCAGCCACAATGATAAGTAAAAGTTTTGGTTTATGTTGCAACCAATGTGCGACTAATACATAGGCTGTCGTGCCTAATCCTGTAATAAAAATAAATGGTGGCAATGGTAACATGCCTTGTAAATGTGCTACAACTGGCGCAACCCAGGCAATAACAAGACCATTTTTCCATCCATAACGCCATGTGGCAAGCACAAATGTAGCCGATGTGATAGACCCAATAAGGAACATACTGATCTGATTCGGAATAAATGGAAACATAAGACGCAAATTTTGCGCTAACAAGGCTACAGCCAACAAAAGGCCGGTGCCTGTAATAGATTTTGTAGACATAAGAACCTCCTCTTATACGATATATACTTTTACAAGAGGTACTTACCTCAAATACATATATTAAGCTTTCACAAAAATAAACGTACCCGATCATATACCCAGTTATAAACATAGGTGTACACCAAGATAATCAAAGTCATAGAAATATCCGTAATAAAAGCCATCCACAGGGTGATACTCATCATATACATAATCATTGGCACCGTAGCCGCCAATAATAGACCTTCAAACAATACAGCATGAATCGTGCGAATTACGGGACCTCGTGCCAATCGATCACCTGGTACTAATTTATCAAAGATCCAGTTAAATATGAAATTCCATATGACTGCAGTCAACGAAATTAATATCATCAACAATAATGGTTGCCCCTCATGAGGAATAAATTCAATGATTAGCATCCCGATTAAAATCGCACCCAGTTCAAATATTACTGATTGTATCGTACGTTCAAGAATAGACATATATACCTCGCGTTTATATGCAACCTCTATATGCGTTATTATAACACAATCTAGAGGTTCATTTTAGGTATGAAAAAGCCCTAATATATCTATCGAGCGACTTGCGAAGAACTGGAGCGCAGAGAGATATATTAGGGCTTTAAAACTAGCCTAAAAGTGGCATTACGAACTGAATCCATGGAATCCCCACTACGATAAAGATAGCGAGGTAGATAATCCCAAAGATAGCGCCTAATTTCCAGAATTCAGGACCTTTGTTATAGCCACTAGCAAACCAGATTGGGCTGTGACCAGTACCATATGGTGTAAGGATACCCATAATACCCATTGGTACTAACAGAATTAACATAACTTGAGCTGGATCAACACCAGGAATTTGAAGAATTAGAGTAGCAAACAAGCCTACCATAGCTGTTACATAAGCAGTGCCAGAAGCAAAGAAATAACGAAGTAAGCAGAATGCTAATAACAAGCCAAGAACTGCCATTGTAGGATCTAAAGAAACCAAAGAGCCACCAGCAGATTTAGCAAGCCATTCCAAGAAACCTACATTTTTAAGGCCAGAAGCCATAGGTACGAGTGTAGCAAACCAAGTCAAAACATTCCATGCTGGTTTGTTAGCAAGGAAGTCTTGCCATGTCATAATCTTAGTGAAAATCATCAAGATAATAACGATCAAAGCTGTTGTTGTAGGGTTTACTTTGAATGTAGAAGCACCAATCCACAGTACAAGAGCCAATACAGAAATTAAGGCCATGAAGATTTCACTGCGTGTCATGGAACCTAGTTTCTTATACTCATCCTTTGCCCAGGCTGCAATTTCAGGGGAGCCTTTCACCTCTGGTTTGCAGAATACATAGGTCAACAATGGAGTGATGATGAACAAGATAAGGCCTACTGGCAAGAATGCGAGGAACCATGTGCCCCAGTTTGCTGCTACGATACCAGATTTAGCAGACAATTCAAGAGCCAATGGGTTTGGCGCCGCACCAGTCAAGAAGATGGAGCTAGATACACATGTAGTTGCCAATGCTACCCAGTTCAAATAGGAACCAATTTTACGAGGGTTCTTATCTGGATAGGAGTCAAACATCGGACAAATACTAGATACGATTGGATAAATGGTACCACCAGAACGAGCCGCATTACTTGGAATAAATGGAGCCAATACAAGGTCCGTAATAGCGATAGCATAACCAAGACCTAAAGAGGACTTGCCAAGCTTTGCTACGAGGAACAAAGCAATACGACGGCCAAGGCCAGAGTTTTCATAACCAATACCAATCATGAAAGCGGCAAAGATCAACCATACGATGGCATTAGAGAAACCACTAAGGCCCCAGCTGATAGCTTGCGCATCAGTAATCGCCTTAGCGACACCGGTTGCTTTATCTACCACAGGGGCAGGACCAACCTTAAACAACATAGACACGGTAACAGCAATGATACCGATGAAAAGCTGGTGGGATTGGCTCTAAAATCAACCCTACCACAAGGCCAGCGAAAATACTTACATAAATCCAAGAATTTGCGCTAAGACCTTCAGGAGCACCGATGAGCCATACAATAATAGCTACTACAAGCGGTGCGAATAATTTCCAATTCAACTTCATTAGAAACTCTCCTTACTACTTCAAAACAAAAATTGCAAAAAAATGCCTATTTAGTATATCAAAAATTTTAATAAGATGATATAAACTCAATCATAACACTTATTAATTGATAATAAACTTTTAGTAATAAATTTCATCCTACTAGTAGTAGAAAACGGCACATTGTAGAACAAGGGACACATCACTAACTGATAGAGCGTGGTGGTCACTATAAAGAACTCTATGAAAACTATGCGGCAGGAATAAGAATTTAAAGCGAAAGAAACCCCTACACATGCTCGCTCCAGCTAGCTTAACGGACAAGGCCATTGGCCTTGTCCTACTAAAGTCGCTGTGCTTGTGTAGGGGTTTCTTTACGCTATATACTAACAGACACTACTAAAGTCGCATACTTGTACAGGACCGACTTTTTACGTTCCATAAATTATTGGCATAGAGACAAAAGGGGCTGTTTTGTTACAGCCCCTTTATTTATCTATATCGATTAAATAAGAATAATGATCCTAGTATAATTGGCGCTCCAATATAGAGTCCCATATTAGGATATTCTCCTAATAAAAAAGGTGCTACTACGGCTGCCACGATTGGCGAAA
>BNJU01002945.1_pt1 | contig 28435 bp, 23 predicted proteins | sample 8539281 | NCBI WGS metagenome assembly BNJU01 (sample SAMD00202456, study PRJDB9452) | human saliva metagenome | isolation source: human saliva | place: Japan
TCAAGTAAATGTATGCAGTCATTTATAACCTGTATATATGAAAGGAAAGAACAAGCTGAAACAATAATTATAAATGATTAGAGAGGAGGTAGAGACTATCAAAATGATAATTTATATCCCATAGAATTGAATAAAACTTATTCCTTCTATGTGAAATATACTTTACAATCCATTTTCTCATTATAGACTTACTTTAAGACAAATATAACGTGAAATCAAGAAGAATACTACCTTTTTAGAAAAAGTACTATCGTTTTAGTGAAAAGGTACTATCGTTTTTTGATGAAAAAGTACTATCGTTTTTAGGCAAAAAGTACCTCCGTTTTTAAGCAGAAAGTACCTACTTTCTATATAAAAAAATAGGCTTTATTTTGACAGAATTTGTACACAATTCTCTATCGGAAGATAGCTCCATTACGCACAACTCATTATCTATCAACTTCTTACAGCAGCGTCTTTTTCTTCCTCCATAATTCGTGTATTTACAGAGAAGGGCACAGCTTGCTGAAAAACGCCAAAATGAGTACTCCAATTAGCAGTATTTTATTACAAAACAGCTTATATCATTTCTATATTTCACCCATGATTTGTCAGTCATACCAGCACTCTGAAAAAAATAAGAAATAACCCTGTTTAATAGCTTCATTATCCTTTTGATTCCGTCTCAACCATTATCAACTAATCTCATCCTCAAGCATAAGAACTTCAATTATTTTCAGTATCTTTGCAAACTAATAAACAATGATAGTAACATAAAAGACTAATTAATGAAGAAATCAATTCGCTTAGTTCTCTTTGTAATAACATTAGGTTGCAGTGTTAATCCTTGCGGAAATGACAATAAGACCATAGAACCAGATAAACCGACTACTCCAACGGAGGTAAACCTCTGAATGTATTTTAGGAGGGTGCACTTAGTTATGGTGAATATAATATTCTCAAGAATGTCAGCGTGGTTTCAGCTATTCAAGCTAATAATGGTGATGAGAAAATCACCTTTGAATATATGGAATCGACGTCTAACAATGCTAATACACCTAATGTCGTTATGACGTTGGAGAGTAAGGATGAGAAACTTGTTCTTAATCTCTTCCTTAATAAGGAGGGCTTTGTAAAACATTGCGACGAAACCGAATATCATCAGAGATGATTTATCACAAAAAGAAACATGGGACTTCACCTATAATAACAAGTGGCAACTGCTTGACTATGTTCCGTTCGGAAGGAAACGAACGAACATACGATCGAAATATGAGGCGGGGAACATTGTGTCTACAACAGAGAAGGCTGTCAATGGAACCCGAAATAAGACTCACAAGGTTTATTATACTGCAGTCTGTCCCATCACCTATCGTAAACAAGGGGTGCATTATGCTGTTTGACACCACATTGGGGATCGATATGGACGAGATGCAATATGCTTATTTCGCAGGCTTATTAGGTAAAGCAACAACACATCTACCTGTTCGATTAGTCGGTAACGAAGGGGAGGAAGAGAGTTTCGCATGGCATTTGAACGCCTCTGGTTATCCTACTTCCATGGTTAGAAGTCATGCTCCTAACTGGACAAATACATTTACTTGGTAAACGGAGAAGAGTTTTCTGGGGTATTACCTATGGATATAGAACAAGGAAAAGGTTGCCAGCATGTATAAAGTCATAACCTTCTTTTTATTATTCTTCACTTCTACTCTATATGCGCAAGAGCCTATCTTGGTTAGTGCATATATAGTAGACCGATATCCAGCACAGATATTGAAAGTTGCAGGAGACTATAAAAAGAAGCGTTACTTCTTTATTCGATCTATCAATGGGAAGTAAGATTAATAGGGATGCCATAGAGTGTTTACTGATAAAAGGATGTGCCACAGGTAAGTAATAATTATCCTTATCTGACGAAAGAATCATAATTTCCACCACGAAGTAACATTGGGAAGTGTCGTCGATAAGAGTAAAGAGGATAGCAGTCAGCCTCATCCGAAGCTGTAAAATCATACTGATGAGTGGCTTGATATTGCGCAGTTGAATTGTGTTCTTCTACATCCAAGTTCATTAAACAGGGCTGACCAAAAGACATTGCGATGAGTATATTGTAATAGTACTTATACCCTTGTCCTGCCATATAGCTTAATTCTAATCCTTCTTCTCCTGCTCTTAAATCTTCAAAACCGAACGAGTCTTCTCCCTCAGTGTTACGGATAACATTAGCATATACCCATCTCTTCCCTTTGTATTCAATGATAAGTAGGCGATCAGTATAGACTGGATCTGTGTTACTATCAGCACCTGCTATCATGGTGACAGGCGACAATATCATTGCATACATCCCTCGGAATGTAGCTTCCGAACACTTCACATAAAAGTTAGAAATCGTAAAACCTCTCCATTGATAATAGCCCTTGTAGTGTTTTGGGGACGGAGATTCTTAGTTGTATGGTATCGTTCTGAAAGTTCATAAGATGCTGAATAGGTTTATTCAAATAATTAGCAACGGTGTCAGCAGTCATATCATAACCATATTCATCTAATGTATTATGTGACATTCCATTACTAATTGCAATCGTATCAGGGCTGGAAAAACTAATGCCAGACAGTTACTTGTTAGCATCAAAAGGAACATTAATAGCTTATATCTCATCTCTATTTGACATTTAGGTACCACTATCTATGCGCCAAAGATATAAAAACAGATAAAAACAAGCACTCGCTCCTCTTTTTTCACTGATATATTCCAAAAAGATATAGGAATTAGTAGCACTCGAAAGGAAGATGTTATTGATATTTTTACACAAATGTATTATCTTTGTAAAGGGCAATTCTGATTGTCCGATTGGAACTTAACATAATAGGAAATAATGAATAAGAAAATTTATTTTTGCGGTTCTATCCGTGTAGAGTAGATGCTGCATATCAGCGCATGATCAATTATATAAAACGGACGGATGCTACTCGACCCATCATGATCGGCAATAACGATCTGGTGAAGTGAGGGCACAGGAAAGTGATACTACATCTATGATGTGACACAAAGTGCTTTAGTCATTCATAATGATCGCCGAACGCAATTTGTCCGTCTCTTGAGTTGGTTAGAAAAGCATCAGAGGCTCAGATTCCTGTTTAGCATCTTCTATAATAAGACGAAGACGGAGATATGTAGCGAATGAAATGCTTATGACAAACATGATTCCTTAGAGAAAGAGGCAGATTCATTCCGCCTTGATGAATTTTGAAGTAGGGTAGACGTTTCTTTTCAATTCACAATTCATAGTTCATAATCCAAAATGATGATTACTTCGAGTTGACGAGTGGACTGGTTAACAAGTAAACAAGTTATTAATTCTTTTGGGAAAGGTACCACAAAGTAGGGACAGACGCCCTCGTCTGTCCGCCCATTTACCCCGATTAGTTAACAAGCAGACATCTGTTTATCGGACAGACGAAGGCATCTGTCCCTACTGGTTTGTATCTTTTCCACCTAAGGAGGGCGTTCCTTTGTATCAAAGAGAGGCTTTCTGTATCCAAAGAGAGGCTTTCTTCATGGCAAGGAAACGCCCCCGTTATAATGAAGAAAGTACCACAGTAGGATCAGGCTGAACATCTGTTCTACTTTCTGGGTACTATATACAACTGAACAACAACTTTGTTTACCCGTCAACTTATCCACTCATCCACTCGAAGTAATCATCATTTTGAATTGTGAACTTTGAATTTTGAATTAGACCTAATAGTCTTCTTCTATTCCTTCTAATCGAAAAATAATTCTACAAAAGTATTGCGGGAATGAAAAAAAAGACCTATATTTGTACACGAAACCCTAAATCATGAATAATTATGTCTCAATTTTATGAAAATTGATAAAAGGCGTAAGAAGCACTCTACACTGACAGCTGGTAGTGTTGTCTCTCATTCGTTGTTGGTTTGATGACATACTCACCTTCAACCGTTTCTGCAGCTGTTAATGGTAATACAAGCGTGCAACAGCAGAAGCAAAGTATCACTGGTGTTGTGAAAGACGCAAGTGGGTCACCTATCATTGGTGCTTCCGTATTGGTCAACGGTACCCCCGTTGCTGTTACCGATATGGATGGTCGCTTCTCTGCATCGGTACCTCCTGGCACGGAACTAAAGATCAGTTACGTGGGTTATGCTACCCAGCACGTCACGATCCGAAGTGGAGTTAGCAACTACACTGTGACCTTGCAGGACGATAACCAAGCCTTGAACGAGGTTGTGGTGGTAGGTTATGGTACGCAGAAGAAGGCTAACCTCTCCGGTTCTGTTGCTCAGCTTGATGGTAAGACACTTGAGAACCGACCGATCCCGAATGTCTCTTCTGGTCTGCAAGGTCTCTTGCCGGGTATCACCGTGACGGGTTCTGATGGTGCACCGGGGCTTGACAATGGAACAATCCTTGTGCGTGGTGTGGGAACACTGAACTCTGCTACACCTTACATCCTCATTGATGGAGTAGAAGCTGGTACTTTGAACTCGCTTGATCCAGATGATATTGCGAGTATCTCGTACTTAAAGATGCCTCTTCGGCAGCCATCTATGGTTCAAAGGCATCGAATGGTGTTATCCTCGTGACGACCAAACGTGGACAACATGGTGCTCGAAGGTTACTTACTCTGGCTACTTCGGTATGCAGAAAGCAACTGCTCTGATGGAAAGGATGAACTCGGCGGATGCTGCCTACTACTATAATAAAAGCATTGGAACGCAGTGGGAAGGGCTCCACGATTTAGCGAGGATGCCATTAAGAAGTTCCGTGATGGTTCGGATCCGTACAACTATCCGAACACAGACTGGTATGACCTTGCTTTTAAGACGGCTTGGCAAAACCGCCATAACGTGAGTGTTACGGGTGGTAATGAGTATGTGAAGTACTTGGCTTCGGCTGGTTATCTCAAGCAAAGTAGTATCTTGCCCAATGCAGGACGTGAGCAGTTCAATGCTCGAACCAACCTTGACATGGTGCTCTCAAAGCGTGTTACAGCTCATCTGAACCTCTTACATCCAGAATAACTATCGTGATGCAAGTAGTGCATACGCTGGTGGAAGTAGTGATCAGATCATTCGTCAACTCAATATCATCGCTCCTTGGATTCCTTATAAGAATGAGGATGGTAGCTACGGAACGGTATCGGATGGTAATCCAATTGCTTGGCTGGAGTCGGGAATGACGGTGAAACGTAACAACCGAAACTTCACGGGAGTATTAGGAATTGATTATCAGATCTGCAACGACTTGAAGTTGACCCTTCAAGGAGCGTATGTTGATAATTCTCAACGATACTCTTATTTCCAGAAGTTCATACAGTATAACCCTAATAAGGCATCGGAGCCTAACAAGTTGGAGATCGCTCATTACGATTGGCATCGTACCAACTTTGATGCTTTCTTGAACTATGATAAGTCGTTCCAAAAGCATAACTTCAAGGCAATGTTGGGTTGGCACACGGAGAGATTCAAGTATCTTCCTGACTGGATGTACCGTAAGAACTTCCCAAATAACGACCTCACTGATTTGAATGCGGGTGATGCTTCTACACAGCAGAACGCAGGTAACACTCGTGAACTGACGATGGTGTCTTATTTCGGACGCTTTAATTACGACTTCGCAGGGCGTTATCTCTTTGAAGCTAACTTCCGTTCGGATGCTTCTTCACGCTTTGCCAAAGGTCATCGTTGGGGTTTCTTCCCTTCATTCTCAGCAGCGTGGCGCATTTCAGAAGAGCCTTTCATGGTTAGTACGAAGTCATGGTTGAACAACTTGAAGGTGCGTGCTTCATGGGGACAGTTGGGTAATCAGGATGCGTTAAACGACTATTATCCATGGTTGAATACTTACAACTTGGATGCGTCTTATCCGTTTGGTGGACAGCTAACACCAGGTTATTACCAAGGAAGTTACCATCTTGAAACCATCTCATGGGAGAAGTCTACAACATGGGGGATCGGTGTTGACTTCACATTGTTTGGTGGTTTAACAGGTTCATTCGACTATTATAACCGCAAGACAACAGGTATCATCATGAATGTATCAGCACCTGCAGAGTTTGCTCTCGGTGCTTATAAGGATAATATCGGTTCGCTTCGCAATGAAGGAGTTGAGCTTTCTCTTGCTTATACAAAACAGTTCGGCAAGGACTGGACTATCAATGCTGGCGTTAACTTCGCATATAATAAGAACAAGATACTGGACCTCGGTGAAGGTGTTGAATACATAGGTAATGGCTATCGCCGAACGGCAGTTGGGCAGCAATACAATAGCTATTATATGTATAAGGCAAACCGGTAAGTTCTTTTAACTCGCAACAAGAGGCTGACGACTCACACAGCGAAGTATGGCAATCCTTTCGGGCGTAAGTTCATGGCGGGCGACTTGATCTATGAGGATACAAACAAGGATGATAAGCTTTGATTCAAGAGACCGTGTTTATACGAAGCATACGGATATCCCAGCCATTACTTATAGCTTTAATATCGGTGCAACGTGGCGTAATATAGACCTATCAATGGTTTGGCAGGGTGTAGGATCAGTCTCTCACATCTATAATAGAGAGGTTCTTGGAGAGTTCTCAGGTGATGCCAGCCATCCTTCTACTCTATGGAAAGACTCGTGGACAGAGGATAACCACAATGCGAAAACTACCGCGTGTTTTTGAGACAGGTATTAGTCCAAGCGACATGACAAGAGCCATGTCTACCTTCTGGTTATGGAACACTTCTTACCTAAGACTTAAGACTTTGCAGTTGGGTTATACGCTTCCTAAGAGTGCTCTGAAGGCTCTCAAGGTAGAGAAGATACGTATCTACTACGCTGGAGAAAACCTCCTCACCTTCGATCATCTACCATTTAATATTGATCCAGAGGTAACCAGTGAGCGCGGATCAAGCTATCCTTTGCTACGTTCTCACTCACTTGGTGTTAACATAACATTCTAACCATAAATACGAGATATACGTTATGAAAAATATAAAAACATATCTATTAGCAGGAGTGACAGCCCTTACGTTGTCTTCTTGTAATGACTTCCTAAGCACCTTACCAAAGGATGCGATGTCCCCTTCCACTACATGGAAAACAAGGCAAGATGCGGAGAAGTTCATCGTTGGATGCTATGATGGTTGGGAAAGCGGAGCGGCTTTGCTCTATTGGGATGCAGGTTCTGACTTTGCTTACAACAACTTCCCTTGGGAGGGATTCACCAACATTGGCAATGGTTCTCTGTCCCCTTCTGATCCTGGATGGTCATTCTATAACTTCGTTATCATTGGTCGTTGCAACACCGTTTTGGATAATATTGATAAGTGCAACATTAGTGATGAAGCTATAAAGAAAGACCTTATTGCACAGGTGAAAGCCATTCGTGCTTATAGTTACTTCCGTATGGGATTCCTTTATGGAGGCGTTCCTATCGTGAAGAAGTTTACGAGTGCGAAGGAGGCGCAAGTGCCTCGTAATACTGAACAGGAGGTGAAGGACTATGTCTTCAAAGACTTGGAAGAGGCTATTACGGACATCAATGCTACACCAACTTCACGTGGTCACATTGCTAAGGGAGCTGCTTTAGCTATCAAGATGCGTGCTGCTCTCTATTGGGGCGAGTACCAGAAAGCCAAGGAGGCAGCGCAAGCTATCATTGACTTAGGGCAATATCAGCTTGAAAGCAATTATGCAGATCTGTTCAAGTTAACGGGTCGGAACTCAAATGAAATTATCCTTGCAGTACAGCATAAGTCGGGTACTTACCCATTAAGTACCATTGGTCAGTTGTATAACAATGGTGATGGAGGTTGGTCGTCAGTAGTTCCTACTCAGAAGTGTGTGGATAACTATGAGATGAGTAATGGCTTGACGATTGATGAGGCAGGCTCCGGTTATGATGCAACACATCCTTTCCATGGTCGTGACCCACGTATGGCAATGACGATTCTGTTCCCCGGTTCTGACTGGGATGGCGGAGTCTTCAATACTCTGGATGAGAACTTGAATGGCAAGAAGAACCCTAATTACCCTTCAAATGCCGCTAACTCATCTAAGACAGCACTCACTTGGCGTAAGTATTTAGACCCGAAAGACCAATATGCAGACGTGTGGGATACGGAATGTAATCCAATTGTTTTCCGTTATGCAGAGGTACTTTTGACATGGGCTGAGGCTGAGAACGAGTTGAACGGACCATCGGCAGCTGTCTATGCAAAGATTAATATGGTAAGACATCGTGCTGGAATGCCAGACGTAGACCAGTCTAAGTATAACACAAAGGAGACCCTTCGTGAACTCATTCATCGTGAGCGTGGAGCAGAGTTTGCAGGTGAAGGACTTCGTCGTGCAGATATCTTGCGATGGAAGAAAGATGGAAGATGTTAGCAGAAAAACGTTTTGAATGGTGAATTGGTTCGAATCACTGGTACGGTAAACAATGCTGTTACTGATCCAACCATGCGTGCCACAGTGAATGGAACACGTAAGATTGAGGATCGAACATTCAAACCATACAATCGTTATCTGCCTATTCCTCAAAAGAACATATCGGATAATCCGAAACTAGAACAAAACCCGGGTTACGCAAAGTAAGATCATTTACTTATATATTAAGGTGGTTAGTAGATTTTGTCTAGGCATCATGCGTAACGATGCCTAGACTTTTTAGTTCTGGTAATGATGCTCGTTTACTTTGCTTATTGCGGTAATCTGTTACGCTTATTGTCGTACTTTGCTTTGGCAATAGTGCTAATTTGCGCCATTAACAGTATTAGTTAAATCCAGAAAATACGATAGGTTATTTCAGAATCTTTGCTAAGAAAGGAGCTGTGTGGCTCTCTTTATTCTTGGCAACTACCTCTGGAAGACCTGCTGCAAGGAGCCTTCCACCATTGCGACCACCCTCTGGTCCCATGTCAATGATGTAGTCGGCGAGCTTGATAACATCGAGGTTATGCTCAATGATGAGTACCGTGTTGCCACGATCCACTAGCTTTTCAAGGACGTCCATAAGGATGCGGATATCCTCAAAATGCAGTCCCGTTGTTGGTTCGTCGAGGATGAATAGCGTCTTACCCGTATCCCTCTTCGATAGTTCCGTAGCCAGTTTGACACGCTGACTCTCGCCTCCCGATAGCGTTGTTGAGCTTTGCCCGAGTTTGATATAACCCAATCCAACGTCCTGCAAAGCCTTTATCTTTGGTAGAATCTGCGGTACATTCTCAAAGAACTCCACGGCCATGTTGACCGTCATATCTAGTACATCTGCAATCGACTTACCCTTGAATCGCACCTCAAGAGTCTCCCGATTGTAACGCTTACCATGGCATATCTCACATGGAACCATTACATCTGGAAGGAAGTTCATCTCGATAGTCTTGTATCCATTACCACCACATGCTTCACATCGCCCACCCCTTACATTGAAGGAAAAACGCCCTGGTTTGTAGCCTCGGATCTTAGCTTCTGGGAGGTTGACAAACAACTGTCGGATGTCAGAGAATACCCCCGTATAGGTTGCGGGGTTGCTACGTGGGGTGCGCCCGATAGGACTTTGGTCCACATTCACCACCTTATCTATATTGTCAATGCCCTCTATCTTCTTGTAAGGCATGGGTCGTTTCAATGAGCGATAGAAGTGTTGTGAGAGGATAGGTTGCAATGTCTCGTTGATAAGCGTACTCTTTCCAGAGCCCGAAACACCTGTTACAACAATCAATTCACCTAGTGGGAAGCTTACGTCAACACCCTTTAGATTATTACCAGTGCAGCCTATCAACTTGATAGACTTCCCGTTTCCTTTGCGTCTTTCAGTGGGTATCTCTATCTTACGTTCACCATTGAGATATTGTGCCGTGAGCGTGTGCTTCTTGAGCATATCAGCCGGTTTACCTTGGAAGACGACCTCTCCTCCTTTTCTTCCAGCCTTTGGACCGATGTCAACAATCCAATCGGCAGCACGCATCATGTCCTCATCATGTTCCACAACAATCACCGTGTTACCCATGTCGCGTAGCTCTTTTAGGGACTTGATAAGTCGCTCGTTGTCACGTTGATGCAGTCCGATAGAAGGTTCATCGAGGATATAAAGCACGTTGACAAGCTGCGATCCAATCTGAGTGGCTAGTCTGATACGTTGGCTTTCACCGCCTGATAACGTTGCACTTTGTCGATTGAGAGCCAAGTAATCAAGTCCCACTTCCAATAGAAAGTTAATGCGTTTGCGTATCTCCTTCACGATCTCTGTGGCTATAACTCGCTGTTTTTTCGTCATGTGTTCCTCGACATGATCAATCCAATCCATCAGTTCGCTGATATCCATGTTGGCAAGTTCTGCGATGTTCTTATCCCATATCTTATAGGATAAAGCCTCCCGATTGAGTCGCTGCCCATGGCATTCTGGGCAAGTAACCTCGGCTATGAACTGGTCAGCCCACTTCTTCCCGGCAGCCGAATCATCACTTTCCATGATTGTGCGGAGGTATTTGATGATACCATCAAAGGATATGAAGTAATCCGAAGAGGTGTGAACAAGTTCCTTGGCAATCTTTAGTTTCTCCAAAGAACCATATAGAATCTCATCCATGCACTCCTTGGGAATGTCTTTAACGGGTGTTTTTAAGGTACAATCATACTTCTTCAACAGGGCTTCAATCTGCCAGAATATCATCTGATTCTTATACTTCCCTAATGGTACGATAGCCCCTTCATAGATATTCAAAGCGTCATCAGGAATCACTTTCTTTAGGTCGATTTCATCAATTACACCCTAGTCCTTTGCAATGCGGACAAGCCCCTTCTGGGGAATTGAAGGAGAAGATGTTGGGGGCAGGATCTTTATATGCAATACCCGTAACAGGGTCCATGAGACGTTTAGAGAAGTAATTTGCTGCATTGGTCTCATTATCCAGTATCATAATCAAACCATCGCCTTGTTTCATCGCAGTAGCGATAGTTTTCGATAGACGTTCACGTTGGGTGGCATCTTCCGTGTCGCTGAGTTTCATCTTATCAATGACCACTTCGATGTTATGGTTCTTGTATCTATCCACCTTCATACCGCGTGTGAGTTCCTCAATTTCACCATCTATACGGATGTAAAGATAGCCCTTTCGTCGCATTTGCTCAAATAGTTCGCGATAGTGACCCTTACGGTTTCGAACCAAAGGAGCCAATATGTAGATCTTACGTTCACGATAGTCAGCCATGATCATATCGACTACCTTTTCCTCAGTATACTTCACCATCTTCTCCCCACTCATATATGAGAAGGCCTCACCAGCACGTGCGTAAAGCAAGCGAAGATAGTCATATATCTCCGTCGTAGTGCCCACTGTGGAGCGAGGATTCTTATTCGTCGTCTTCTGTTCGATAGAGATTACAGGCGAGAGTCCCGTTATCTTGTCCACATCTGGGCGCTCCATATTACCGAGGAAGTTGCGAGCATAGGCGGAGAAGGTCTCTATGTATCTTCGTTGACCCTCTGCGAAGATGGTATCAAAGGCTAGAGAACTCTTCCCCGAACCTGATAGTCCAGTGAAGACAGTGAGTGAGTTGCGTGGAATAGTTATGTCTATGTTCTTCAAGTTGTGTACTCTTGCACCGAAGACTTCTATCTTTTCGTTCATATCTGTGTGTTGCTTATAAGATAAATAATGGTGAGTTAGGAATGAGGAATGGTGAGTTAAGAATAATCCTAATGATGATTTATGAATGAGGAGTGATGAGTTAGGAATGATTCTAATGATAAATTATGAATGAGGAGTTGTGTGTTTAGGGTGTTAATTGGTTGTATCCCCTTAGCAGATTGACGTCGCGCCGAATATTAAAACGCCTTCCGTCAGCACCTTTTGCCGTCACATTCACAAAGTAAGTGCCCTCAGCTACATCCTTACCTTTATACTTTCCATCCCATCCACCAGCAGGGTCTGTCCACTCATAGAGCTTCTGTCCCCATCGATTGAATATAACTGCTTTGAACTCAATGATACTCTTGTAGCCTGTTTTCGCTCGATAGATATCATTGATACCATCGCCATTTGGAGTGAAAACATTAGGCATTTGCAAGCTGCTTTCACTAATAGATACGCTTATAGGATTATAACGAGTTGTGTCTCCATTGAGTATCTCGTAAAGCACAATCTGTGTATTACCTGCCTTCGTGAAAGTGTATTCTGTGTCTTCTTCATAACGTATCAGAAAAGCCTCACGAGGGCTTGTTTGTGCAAAGAAATGCCATTCATAATGCGTTGCAGGGTCATTCGTTGTAGGCGCATTAGCCTTCAGTTTCATCGTTAAAGGTGCCGATCCTGTATAGTTATCACCTGCATTTATCGTCATAACTTCGCCATTCTCATCGTTATAAGAGCCTGTTGGCTGGCAATCCTGTGCCTTTGTATAGACCGTGACAAGCATTGACAAAAACAGTAATAAGAATCTTGTATATTTATCTCTCATCTCTTTTTACCTTACAATTCAACGTCTCCAAAAGGATAATCGTGCAAATATAAGCATTTTTTTCTCACACCTACAAGCAAAACAGAAAAAGCGATGGTTGATATACAAGAAGCCATTATCTATTTTACGTTTTTTTGCTCTCTACACCTGTTGATTACAGATTTCTTTTGTATATTTGCACATGTATTTGCATATAAGTAACAGTTTGTAAACCCAAAAGATATGTGCATGAAAAATTATTTAAGATATCTCTTATTGCTATTCACAGTCCTGATTAGCTGTAGTGTGATGGCTCAGAATGTTGTATGGCGTGATCAACATCAAGTGAAACGCAAGGAGACTATATTCGGAATAGCCAAAGAGTACGGTGTAACTATCCAACAGTTGATAGATTCCAACCCTATTATGAAGACCCCAGGATATGAACTGAAAAAAGGGTGCACTCATACTTGTTCCATTTGCAAAAGATGGTGATATCCGCCCTGATGGGTCGATAATGGGCAAGGCTGTAAAAGCCTTCCAAAGCTGATAAAGAGGCTAAGAAGAAAGGCGCAAATGCGGCTGCTCTCGCAAAACAAGAGAACGCTATTCATGTTGGAATCATGCTCCCTCTCCATAATCAAGATGGTGATGGCAAGCGCATGATAGAGTTTTATCGAGGTGTGTTGTTAGCCCTCAACGAGATGAAGAGTGAAGGTATTACAACCGACGTACATGCTTGGAATGTTCCAAAGGATGCTGACATCCGTACCACCTTATCAGATCCTAATGCCTCAAAACTTGACCTCATCTTTGGTCCTCTCTACTCTGATCAGGTGAAGCCATTGGCTGATTTCTGTCGAGCACATGGCACAAAGCTCGTTATCCCATTCTCAATAACAGGCAACGAAGTAGAGAATAACCCTAATATCTTTCAAGTGTATCAAACCGATGAGAGCTTGAATAGCAAGGCTATTGCGTCTTTCTTAGAGCGTTTCCAGAAGTCTCATCACCCTGTATTCATTAATTGCAACGATGCAAACAGCCAAGTGGGCAACTTCACCTCAATGCTTCGTAAGCAGTTAGACATACTGAAGATTAAGTATTCCCTTACTAGTCTCAAGTCGTCGGCAGCCGACTTTGCAAAGCACTTCGATAAGACTCGGCCTAATGTAGTTATCCTTAACTCTGAGAAGAGTCCGCAGTTAAATGAGGTGTTTGCCAAGTTAGCACAACTCAAGAAGACTAATCCTGGTATCGCAATAGCCCTCTATGGCTATAATCAATGGTTCGTTTACCAAGATTACGACTTAGATAACTTCTTCAGATATAACACCTACATCCCTTCCACCTATTATTATAATAAGTCGTCAGAGAAGACGAAGTCGCTTGAAGCTAAGTATAATGAGCAGTATGACGAACCAATGGCTAAGCAATACATACCCCGTTTGGCACTCACTGGTTACGATCAGGCGCAATTCTTTGTACGTGGAATTAAAGCACAGGGAAAGGACTTCAAGGGTGTATATAGCGATGTGAAGTATCGCCCACTACAAACTCGTTATAACTTCGAACGTGTAGGGCAGGGAGGATATATCAATAACAACTTCCAGTTGATACACTTTACTACTGACCAGAAGATGGAGAATCTCGTTTATTAACCATCGTTGGTACAGCTGCTTATAATATGAGAAATAAGACATTAAGCATATTCCTTCTGCTCTTACTTATGCTTCCTATGCGTGTTGCAGCACAAGTGGGAGAACATCGTGACGACCTTTCCATTGGCGTTAATGGCGGTTATGTCCTTTCTAATGTGGGCTTCAGTCCAAAAGTATCACAGTCTCTTCATGGGGGAATAACAGGTGGTTTGAGTGTTAGATACGTATGTGAAAAGTATTTCAATACCATCTGTTCCATCTATGGAGAGGTCAATTACGCTTCTATCGGATGGCAGGAAAAGATACAGACAGGCACTGATCAGCCTGTTATCAACGCCAACGGACAAGCAGAGAAGTACTCCCGAACAATCAATTACATTCAGATTCCAGTCTTTGCACACCTTGCTTGGGGCAAAGAGCAGCGTGGTTTCAACTTCTTTGTACAAGCTGGTCCACAGATAGGTATCTATCTGAACGAGTCAACCAACATGAATTATACCACTCCAAACCTCGCTACTGACGGCACAGGACGTAGTAATGTCACCATCGAACAAGAGTCGAAAGCAGTAGAGAAGAAGTTTGATTATGGTATAGCAGCAGGCTTAGGAATGGAATGGAGCAGCCGTCATGTGGGGCACTTCCTACTTGAAGGGCGTTATTACTATGGACTAGGAAATATCTACGGAAGCACTAAGAGAGATTATTTCGGTAAGTCGAACTTTGGGAATATAGTAGTAAAAGCAACCTATCTATTCGATATCAAAAGAACAAAGTAATATTAACCTAGATTTTTATCATTATGTTTGAAAACCAACCAAAAGCGCTTTATGCCTTGGCACTAGCCAATACTGGCGAGCGGTTCGGATACTACACAATGTTGGCAGTATTCGCTTTATTCTTGAGAGCAAACTTCGGATTAGAGGCCGGAACAGCGGGTCTAATCTATAGTATCTTCCTCGGTTTGGTCTATTTCTTGCCCCTAATTGGAGGCTTCATGGCCGACAAGTTCGGGTACGGAAAGATGGTAACCATTGGTATTGCTATTATGTTTGTCGGTTATCTCTTCCTATCTATTCCATTGGGCGGAGGCTCTATTGCGTTCATAGCTATGCTAGCGGCTCTGTTGCTAATCAGCTTTGGAACGGGTCTATTTAAGGGCAATCTGCAGGTTATGGTGGGTAATCTCTATGACACACCAGAGCTTGCTGGCAAGCGCGATTCGGCGTTCTCAATCTTCTACATGGCAATCAATATCGGTGCACTCTTTGCTCCAACGGCTGCCGTAAAGATTCAGTCTTGGCAGAGGCAACGCTCCATTGCAGTAGCAATGACGCTTACCACTTCTCATTCGCAGTAGCTTGTGTATCATTAATCGTGTCTATGGCAATCTATTATGGGTGCCGTCGTATGTTCAAACACGTTGAGGGTGGCAACGGAAAGACCGAGAAGAAGGATACAACTGTTGCTGAAGAAGAACTCACCCCACAGCAGACAAAGGAGCGCATTGTGGCTCTCTGTCTTGTTTTTGCAGTCGTTATCTTCTTCTGGATGGCGTTCCATCAGAATGGTCTGACGCTTACTTACTTCGCTAATGAGTTTGTGAGTCCTGTCTCAACAGGCGTTCAGAGCATGGCATTTGATGTAGTCAATCTAGTCATGATTGTGCTTATGGTGTATAGTGGTATGACCTTCTTCCAGAGCAAAACAGCAAAAGCAAAGGCAATCTCAGGCGTTGTCTTCCTCGTAGCAGTATTGGTTTTAATGTGGAAATACAGCGAGCTTTCAGGCTCAGTAGAGGTTAGTGCACCTATTTTCCAGCAGTTCAATCCATTCTATGTAGTAGCCCTCACACCAGTAAGTATGGCTATCTTCAGTTCGTTGGCAGCCAAAGGTAAGGAGCCTTCAGCACCTCGTAAGATTGCATACGGTATGATCGTTGCAGGTTGCGCCTACTTCCTTATGGTCATGGCATCGCAAGGTTTGCTCACACCTAACGAGCAGGCAGCAGCAAAGGCAGCAGGTGGAGCAACTCCATTTGCGTCAGCCAACTGGCTAATTGGTACTTATCTCGTCCTCACCTTTGGTGAGTTATTGCTTAGTCCGATGGGTATCAGCTTCGTTAGTAAGGTAGCTCCTCCAAAGTACAAGGGCGCAATGATGGGCGGATGGTTTGTAGCCACAGCAATCGGAAACCTCCTTGTCAGCGTTGGAGGATACCTCTGGGGAGGTTTGTCACTCACCATAGTTTGGTCCGTATTCATTGTTCTTTGCCTCGTTTCTGCCGCCTTCATGTTCCTCATGATGAAGCGTTTAGAGAAAGTGGCAGAGGCTCTTTAATTCAAAATTCAAAGTTCCATAATTCAAAATTATGATTACTTTAGGGTTGACGAGTGGACAGGTTGACAAGCAGACGAGTTATTTGTTCTGTGGGAAAAACAATACTATCTCTCCCTCTCCATTCGGAGAGGGGCAGAGGTGAGCTCCTTAGCTAGGGACAGACGCCCTCATCTGTCCGATACAAGACGATCAGACAGCAAACATAAGGATATATTGTTCTAATAACATATTCCATTCGCCCCAAACACCCCATTTAGGTGGGCAGACGAAGCATCTGTCCCACTTTATAGTACTATCATTAATCAAAGAAGGGCCTCTTCTGTCATCAACGAGAGCGTTTCTTGATGCGAAGAGAGAGGTGTCAAAAATGCAAATTAATAACTTGACAACTTTCAAACTATAAGTAGGATTCTTCTAAAGGTAAAGAAAGACCATTTCTTTACTCAAAATCGAGTATAGAAATGGTCATTTTTTATTGGATTGTTTTAAGCTGTAAGATTATCAAAATGGTATTTCTATTTTGACATACCCTCTTGGGGGTGAGGCTTTTTCCTCTTTTTCCTTGCTCATTTCATTTTATCTTCTTACCTTTGCCGCCGTGAAAAGAAATTAGCAATGACATATCAAGTGAACGAAGTACTGCAAAGAATTATTCGATTCTTTGCATCTTTGCACTTTATCTTTTGGTCAATCCCAAATAATTTGCTAACACACACACTGACAATATCGCACCTAGCGTACAATAACACTTTTTTCTTCTCGCATACGCGCGCGAAGCTGCCGTAACCCCTGTCAAACAAAGGACTTCTAGAGTTTTCCTTTGTTCGCTTTTTATGCCCTTTTGTGAAAGTAGATTTAGAGCAAAATAGAACGAAATAACAGCTATTTTTAATCAAGAGAGTTATGAGAAAAGAACAAACTAAAAGGGATTATTCTGCACCAGAGTGTACTGATAATTCAGAGTAAATGAAGCCACTAATTTAATGCAAACGTCTTTCAGCCAGCATAAGAAGGCTCACAAGGCTGCTGGTCCAGCTGCTGCTAAGGCAAGTCAATGGAATGATGAAGACTTAGAAGATGAAAACACATCTTCATGGGAAGACTAACAGAGAGTTATTAACAAAGAGAACAAAGTAACAATGAAGAAAACAATGAAACAACATTTATTTACCACACGACTAAAGTCCTTGGCTGTCGTGTTTGGCATAGTAATGGCATTTGCTTCCTGTGCTAATGAGGATGTAGCCCAGACTCCCTGCAAATGAGGATAACAACAAGAACCTTACTACTTTCGTCGCAGGTGACGAGGCTAAGACCCGTACCTCAATGGACTACACCAGTGGCAATTTCTTTTGGGAGGCAGGTGACTATATCTACGTAAAGGACGACGACGGGGTATTGCAGAAGAGTCACTGAATGCTCCAACGAGCAAGTTGGCTGCTTTTTAAATATAAAGATTCCGGTAAGTTTACAGCCCATAGCAGTTATAGGTTTATTACTTGGGCAAGAACAGCAGCGGCAACTCAGTAAGTATCTCAACGGCCCAGAGCCAGACAGCTCAGACAATACTGCGCACTTCGGCACAGCAGGCGAGTACAGTACTGCAACTGCAAATAAAGTGACAGGTAAGAATCAGTTTAAGTTCGAGTTGAGCATCAGCCAGCTTACTTAGTCTTCCAGCCTTACACAAGTAACACAATTCTGCAAAGCTGTTGCTAACTAAGGTGGAGGTAAGCTCTGACAATGATATTGCCGAGACTTATACAGTCAACACAAGCACAGGGTGCTCCTTACAGGCTCAGCAGGCAGCAAACAAATCGTTTTGACTACAAGTGGCAGTAGTAGCAATCCAAACGGCTTCCCACTAAGCAATAGTTCTGCCAGCGTAACCACTAACGGTGCTTATATGGTGATTAAGCCAGGAACTCATACCTTAAGGGTACGTTATTGGGTAAAAGACGTAGCAACGAATGTAGAGGGTACTATTACGAGACTCTTCCTGCAACAGCATACGCTTCGAACACTTACTACGATATGACAGCTAACCTCAACGTAAAGGATTACGATGGCGACATATTACATGTGGGATGCCCAGAATCAATATTGGTACGGTTACGAATGGACACAGCACTTGTCAGGAAACACAGGTCAGCCAACACTAAATGGTAACAGTTCATCAAGCTACGCCCAGAACAACAGCGACTCGTTGGTACCACGAGGGCGGCGGTTCAGGTCGCTTCGATGCTACCCGAGTTGCGCAACTCTTCCCAACGCTAACGAGCTGTCTTGGTACTGTATGTTCGGCGATCCACGTTGGGACGCAGACGAATTATGGACTACTGCGGGTCACTTATACAAAGGAGGCATGTGGTTTAAGAAGGCAGTCTTACAGTCAGAGCATCATTAGACACCGAGAAATCTGCCGACGGTCACAACCGACCTACGTACAACGAACAAGTTCTACAACAACATCCAATAGTAGTATCAATTCTGGTCTTCCTTCCGCAGCTGACGCAGGCAACTACTTCTACCTGCCCGCCTTGGGTTGCTGCAACTCTGGTCAGCTGTACCGCGTTGGCAGCTACGGCGGCTATTGGTCGTCAAGTGCAACCCATGGAACAGCTACAACGCGTACTTCCTGGACTTCATCAGTGGTACCGTCACCGTGAGCGACCTCAGCCGCTACTTCGGGTACAGGGCAGAGGCGTTTCAGTAGTCCTTTTCGATTGTTCGTAGACTATTTTTGTACCCAACGAATGGGTGAGAGTTGTACGCCAGCGAAGAAGTACGATCGTACCCAGCGAATGGGTGAGGGGCTACCCAACGGGCAGGGTGCAGACTAGCCAGCAGCTGGGTGCAGACGACCCAACCGCTGGGTATAAAATACATGAAAAAGGATATTAAAATGATGTTATTATGAATATAATGTTTAATTTAAATCTGATTCACAATGATTGAATTTAAGGTTGCGCCTCGTAAGGCGACAATGGGAAAAATGAAGGGTAAGACGGTGTATATCGCCGTACCAAAAGGTCAGCAAAAGATCTCGCCCGAAATGGTGTTGGAACGCATTGTTCGTGAAACCTCGATTGACGGAGGGTGACGCACGGAATGTGATTATCACGCTGCGTAACATTATCTCGGACTGTGCACGTATGGGACGGGCTTAGACCTCGGCGACATCTTCTCTTTGCGTGTGAATGTGCCTTCTAAGATGGAGGAAAACGAAGGACGTATGCGCCAAGAGCCTCAAAGCTCCGAGGTTGACATTAACCTGGAAGAGTCCGGTGCGCAAAGCGTTAAAGGAGTTGCAGGTGGATGTGGATAATCCTGCGAGGAAGAAGGCAAAAGGCCTCACCCGCCCCTCTCCGTAATCTATGGTTTCCGACCAAATCTTTTTTTCTTAAAAATCCTTTAATTTATGTTATATCTTTGATGCGGGTTGATATTGTATATCGTAGTCCCTCGTCTTTCCTGATGAGTCCTATGACGATGTGGAGTAGCTTGTTTTTAACATTGTTGAGTGCCACCTGACTTTTCTTTCCTCTGCTAATGAGTCGTTCGTAGTATGCTACTATCTGACGGTTATACAATATAGCAGACAAAGCAGCTTGTGTGAGCAGTGGTTTGAGAATGTGATTGGACAAATGGCTGACATGTGTTCCTCCATTGACACTTGTTCCAGACTCTTTCTTGAAAGGTGCTACACCAGCATGGCAGGCTAGTTTCTTAGCATCACTGGCGTATTTTGTGAAGCCCTCTGTGACGCTGATTAGGGCGATGGCGTTTATCGGTCCCATTCCTTTGATTGAGGTGATATGCTGATATTGACGGCTGAGTCGTTCATCGGCTTGGATCACTTCGAGCATCATCTTTTCGATGCGTAAGACTTCTTTGGCGAGCAGGGTAATAGCTCGGTATTCTGCTTCTCAAGAGCTCTGTCGTATTTACTCTTTTCGCCTAGGACATTTGCTTCTTTTCCAGCATTCATCAATGCAGTACGTTGTGAAACGAGCAACTGACGGCGTGCAAAGAGGTGGCGGAGTTCTCCAATGTTCTTACAACATGGCTCATAGGATACGGCGTCTTCGGCATTGCGGGCTGCATAACGGGCGATGTAAGCAGAATCAATCTTTGTCATCCTTTCCCTCACTAATCCCATTGTACGTTTGATGCGTAGTGCGCTGAGCCACATCGTACAATGATGTACATAAAGGAAATTAGATAGCCTTACACTGTAGTTACCAGTGTTCTTCCACAGAAGAGACAATCCTGCAAGGATAGACCTTCGATATGCGTTTCCACCCATGCAAGGAACTCCTTGAACCCTTGGTCATCGTTGGTGAATTTACAATGTTCTCCTTCATAAAATCGTAGCATCGAAAGTTGCTTTTGAGAAATCGATACCAATAAATTTTTGTTTTTTTGTTTCCATACTGTTTGGAGATGTAATGATTGTTATGTACTTTTGTAAAGGAATTAACCGAAAGCTGTAGATGCTGAGACTCTAAATAGGCTTTATGCTGAAAAATCTATCTAACATTTGCAGCTTGAGGGAGGGAATATTACGGAGACTAGTCTTTGGAGACTTGAAAGGGAATATTCTAATCCTCCCTCGGTTAATTCTATTCCTTTCTACAACAAAGGTAACAAAAATTAACCCTCATTATTATTTACTGCAAAAGTTAGAGAATGGAGAGGGGAGTGAAGAGGACCCTGGACCGGTGGTAGGATAGAAAACCTCAGTTCAAGAGGATGTGGCTATTTTTGGGACACCTCTCTTTGTTTGTTGATTATTGCTGTCAGTAAAACTTAAATAGCATAAGTAGGTCGTAGAGATTAGTGCTATACTAAGCTACATGGGTGAGATTAGTAAATGGCAACAAACAACAGCAGACACCTATTCTTACAACTCGTAGGTTCTGAATCATACCTACTTATATGTATTTTGTGAGATATAAACATATCCGAATACTTTGTATTACGCTACCTAACTGACCCCATAATTTAGTAATGCTTTGTCATTTATGAACGTTTTACAAACTAATTCACTAAACGTTTTACATAATAACAAAACAGACAATTAGTGAGCATGGAGAGGAGTTTACTGGTTTAAAGTGGCTTGATGAGTCAACATGCGTCCGGTTATACAGAGACAATTACTCGTTATGATGGTGATGCTTCTTTCCTTGAGAAACCAACCGAGGCTACTAATAAACTTTGGGGCATGCTCAAAGACCTTCAAAAGCAAGAGCGTGCTGAGGGGGCGTATTGGATATGGAGACAGGTCGTTTCTAGTATGACCGCACGAGTCCTGGATACTCAATGGCGAAGGACTAAAGATTTGGAAAAGGTCGTGGGTTTACAGACTGATAAGCCCTTAAACGTGCCTTTATGCCTTATGGTGGTATAAAGATGGCCGAACAAGCCTGCACTACTGTATGGCTATGAACCATCAGGAATACACGAGAATTTTCACAAAATACTGCAAGACACATGACGATAGGTCTTTGATGCTTACACTGATGAGATGAAGCTCGTCGACACAATCATATTCTTACAGGACTTCCCTGAGTACTTATGGGCGTGGTCGTATCGTTGGAGACTATCGTCGTGTGGCATTGTATGGTATCGACTTCCTCATCAATGAAAAGGCAAAAAGTACCACGCGATTGTGGCGATGGCACAATGACCGAAGAGGTGATTCAGCCTTCGTGAAGGGTCTCTATGCAGATTAAGGCATTGAAGGAAATGAAAGAAATGGCAGCTATCTATGGTTATGACATCTCTGAACCAGCAAAGCAATGCACATGAAGCTGTGCAGTGGTTATACTGGATTATCTTACAGCTATTAGACACAAGATGGTGCTGCAGTATCAGTGGGGCGTATTTCTACCTTCTTGAGATATCTATATTCAGCGCGATTTACGGAAGGAACACTAACAGAGGTTGAGGCACAGGAACTTATCGACCACATAGTTGTAGAGTTCCGCATGGTTAGTTTGCTCGTATTCCATCATATAACCAATTGTTCTCTGGCGATCGGTGTGAGGCTACGTTGGGTTGCAGGATTAAGGAATGGATGGTCGTTCAATGGTAACGAAAGAACGATTTCCGCTTCTTGCACTACACTTGAGAATATGGGTCCATCACCAGAGACCTAACCTCACCGTATTATATGGTTCACGTTTGCCAAAAGCCTTTCCAAGGATTATGCAGCATGAAATATCCATCTCAACAAGTTCTATCAATACGAGAATGATGACGTGATGCGCCTATGTGGAGATGATTATTCTATCTGCTGTTGCGTATCAATACACAGACAGGTAAGGAGATGCAGTTCTTTGGTGACGTGCTAACCTTGCAGTGCCTCACCTATGCTATTAGTGGCGGTGTGAGATAGCAAGACACGTGAGCAATGTGGTCCCGGCTTATCGCCTATATGAAGGCGATGTGGTAACCTACGAAGAGTTTATGCCACGCTTCATGGATGATGATGGAATGGCTTTCGAGAATCTATGTAAACACACTGAATCTCATTCATTATGTACGATAAAGTATTTCTACGAAACGCTGAGTTGGCGCTTATCGATACAGATGTGCGTCGCACTGCTACAGGTATTGCTGGTTTCAGCCATGTGGTCGACTCTGTTCAGCTATCAAGTATGCCAAAGTAAACATCATTCGCGATGAGACGAGGATTCCCAGATTGAGTTTAGACAGAGGTGACTTCCACGCTATGGAAACGACGACGACCGTGCTGATGATATTGCTGTTTGGTTGTTAAAAACCTTCATGAACATGATTCGTAAAGCATCACACCTACCATAACTCTGGGCCTACAACAAGTGTTCTTGCATCACTTCTAACGTCGTATATGGTAAGTTTGCAGGTAATATGCCTGATGGTCGTCCTGCCGGTGCCATTGGCTCCAGGTGCTAACCCATCTTGATGGCTGCTGAACAAAATGGTTTTGTTGGCATCGTTAAACTCAACGGCTAAGCTCATGACGAGTACGCTTTGGACGGAATATCTAACACTCAGACCATCGGTCCAGATGCTCTTGGGCATAACGATGAGAGAACGTTTCAGCACACTTGTGGGTGTGATGGACGGCTATTTCAGTCGTGGTGCACATCAGCTTGAATGTCAATGCTGTTGGTGTTGACAAACTAATCGATTGTATGGAGCACCCAGAAGGAGGAATATACCAACTTCACCATTCGTGTAAAGCGGTTATGCGGTGAGTTCATCGACCTTACTCGTGAGCAGCATTGGATGTTATCGCACGTCGTGCACACGGTTCAATGTAAAGTAAATAAATTGCAGACAGACAGTTCACAATTAACAACGCCCGAAACGATGCTCAAGAGTACACTCGGTTGAATCGTTGGATCGTGACGGACCTGGTATTCGCTTTGTTATCTTTCTGAAGGTGCTCAATGCGGTGCCAGTATTGTCACAATCCGGATACTTGGGACAGGCGAGGGCAACCTCCGCCCTGTTGATGATGTTCTTTCGCAAGCGTTACGCTATCGCACTTACTGGGAGAGAAGGCGGAATCACCGTGATGGTGGAGAAGCGTTGTCAAATACGCCCGATGACAGAGCTCTTCCGTAAGGCTAAAGGCATGAGGGGTTAACACTTGCCTCGACACTTCAGCACAACCTTTTACTCGAAAAAGAGCCCAATTTTTGTAGCTTTTGAAGCGTTGATGCAATCACCGATTTAGTATTATTGGATATAAAGCACATTGATAACCAGGCGCATAAGCGGCTTACGGGTTGGGAGAATGAGCATATACTTGATTGTGCACGTTATCTTTCCGACATCAAAAAGCCTGTTTGGATAAGATATGTGTTGGTTCCTGGGATTAATGATGACGATGACTATACAAGTTACGTGCTTTGCATGGTACATTAGATAATATAGAACGCATAGAAGTCCTCCCTATCACGACTTGGGTGTTTACAAATGGGAACAGTGTAAGGTTCCCTATCACTTTCTGACGTTAAACCACCTACGAAGAAAAGTGTGCTTCATGCACAGGAGATATAATGAAGTAATCGAATAAAATTTTTCAAGTAGTAGACAGGCAGTACCAATTCTTCAAGACACCCCTGTTTCCTATTCACAATCATAATATACTAAAGAAGGATTTGGCTGATTAATGCTAAAAAGGACTGCAGATGGTTGCTTTGAGAAAGACAAAATACTATATCTGCACCGAGTTCTACTATTAAATCTGCAACTAAATAATCTGAAGATGGTAGTAGATGTTGAAAAATAGTTTATATCATACTTTTTCGTACCTTTGTGGACATATAAAGAAAAGTACAACTATCGGAAAGATCAAGATTATAGAACTGACAGACAAAGAGCGTCTTCAGTTGAAGGAGGCTACTGTTATCGACCACCTAAGCCTTACGGCATTGTTAATGAGGCTGGAAGTTGCAGATACCAGTAATTGACGAGGGAGAAACAAGATGCTGTCAACAATCTTTGTCATCGATTGTCTGCGAGCTTAGCTTCAGCCGTTAGAGATAATATCACACGTGCTCAAGCGTTACAAAGATTGATGATAAGCGCACTTCCATCGTCCTCTTTTCATGAAATAATGTGGGATACTATCGACCTTCTGCAGGCTCAGCAACCTTGTAAAGTCCCCAGGTATTAACGAATGAAGCGGCTCCACGGAACAGTTCCGCAATATTATGTTCGTAATTGAATAGACGATGAGGATATATCACTGATTGCTTTCGATGCTGATGACACCCTTTGAGAATGTCAAACTTACTTTGCTTCAGTGGAAAGATTATTGTGACTTATTGAAACACTATGCTCCTGCTGAGGACATATCGCAGGCTTTGTTCGCTACCGAGACTGCCAATATGGAGTTGTTGGGCTATGGTAGTAAGGCATTCATCCTCTCCTTGCGAAAACGCTACACGTGGTGACGGAAACTGACTTCTGCGGAGGTGGCAGCCATCATCAAGATGGGAAAATCGCTCTTGCAATTACCAGGCAAAGCCGCTTGCAGAGGAGTAGAAGAAACCTTGCAGGAGCTACGCAAATCAGGCTTATATAAGATGGTAGTGTTTTACTAAAGGCGAGGCTATTAGACCAAGAGTCAAAGTTCAAACGATCGGGTTTGAGAATTGTTTCGACGATATTGTCGTGGTATCGGATAAGACTCTGCAGCTTACGAAGACTTTGTAAGCAATATGGAATCGGCATCGAGCAGCTCTTAATGGTGGTAATTCGTTCAAATCGGACGTTGAGCCAGTGCTAAAACTTGGTGGTTGGGCTGCCCATATACCCCTTTCCTACTATCTGGCAACACGAAGTTGTTGATGAATATGAACATCCTCATCTTTTTGAAGATGAAGTCATTTAGCGAAACTGGAAACGCTCGTGAATGGATGAAATCAGCATTAGAAAGAATACAGATAATAGATAACAGAGATTAAGAATATAACTAATCTACATGGCCAAAATGAAAAAGAAGTTTTTCATTGAAAATATCCTCAATTATGATCAACATGCCCTATTGGCAGTGAACAGACCACACAATCCTTATTGGGACTTGTTCATGGTTTCCGTTAAGTGGAAGCTCATCTAGCTACCCTAACAGTATATGTTGATTCTTGTGTTGCTCATACGTAATTTCACCTTCAAGGCAGTGTAGTCTGTTGGCAATCGGTGCAATGATACTCATAACAGACACTTTTGACAGCGCAGTGGATACGTCCGATGATAGGAAGAATGCGTCCAGTAACCTTAATTGTCCGATTGGTCATTTGGTACATGTCGTTAATAATTATCGAGGTGGGGCTTACGGCTTCCCTCCAATCATGCTGGTAATTGCTTCAGTTGGCTTTCTTCATCTGTTTCTGCTTCGGAAACGATGGTTGTCAGTGTTGATGATAGTTTAGGCAACCATAGTTTGCTATTCAAGGATGTATCTTGGCGTGCATTACCAGGTGATATCTTGGCGGATTAACCTTTGCTTTGATTGGTTCTGCACTCGTTTATCGCACCTTATTATATGGTAGGTCTTCATCATAGCCGTCAGCTCAAGGGACGCTCTTACCAGTTTGGGTGGGCTTTATATATCTGCTATATTGCCTCCTTGGTAGCTGTAGTATGAGTAGCAGACCATTCGGAGCAAAGATCGTATGCTCGAGATAATCTTTATAGTTTCTTCCTGATACCAAGACGATTATTAGAAGAATACCGATAATGAAGATAAAAGGCAAAGGACCAATACTTCCCCATGGAGACTGTCCTGGCATGCACCTCAATGCCGCATTCAAAGTGACATCAGGACGGTCTTCTACAAGTCGGAAAGGTTGGGCTGGGAAAAGGTGTACCCAGTGAAGTAATCAGCCCAACAGAGATGCCCTTTAAAATCTGAACTATAAGCTGATATAGTTTGTCCTGTTGGTGCTGTCCTGGTACGAGGACCCTGCATACAAAGGAGGCATCGCAGGGTTCAATATAATTTGTTTGTCTATTCCATCGGTAGAGACCATCAAACGAACCCACAAGCCCACGTCCCCGTCGATTCATGTTGCCGCTCGTTTTGCCCCATCACACTAACAGGTGGGTAGTGGTGAGACTTTCAGTTTGACTATTTAACGATGTCAAGGAATAGAAACCATCGGAGGTTGAAATCATCCAATCGTGTCTTTGGTCGTCATAACGTATCATCCTTAACTTGTCATACCATGCGTTCTCACTGTTCAATACCGTTCAGCAGTGGACGAGAGTGCTACATTTGGCAAGGAGAATCATAAGAGGTGGACGCAATGCCCAGCCTGTTATTTGCGATAAAGGGTGAGGAAGAAGTGGTAGATACCCACTTGTCTTATGCCATAAAACATCTTTACACTGCGAGGCGTGCCTACAAACCATATGCAGTGACGCTAGAAGGATGAGAACGAAGGGCTATTGCATCCATAAAGAGCTTTCCCAAGTACCAAATAAGCCTCCACAATGCAAAAGCCAAGCTGTCAAAAGAGACTAACCTTGCCATCGTAACCTGCAGGAGCATGCTAGTTGAAGGCGTTGAAATGGTTATAATGGAGCTAGGAGAAAGTATAGATACGATCTACTAAGCACTACCAGGTATCATCACGCATGCTTATATCCGATAAGGTTCGTCATCATCCGTTTTTCGGGAGCTCACTTGTTAAGTGTTGTGTTCCTTCAATCGGTGTAAGCCCATGATACCTAGCAGCGAAGAGTTCTCCTTGTGGGTTTGCACTCACTCCCCTTATCTGACGATAGTCGGCTCCTGTGGGTAAGCCGTTGTTAAATTCGGTAATAGAAAGGCGGTACTATCGGTTATACCAGCAGCACCATAAATGAGCACTTTCTCGGTCTTTGATTGTTGGTCTTTATAACGTAGCCGCACCACGTGATAAACCATTGTTCCAACGCGGTAAAGAATAAGAGGAAAGCAAAGAATTTCCTGCACGAATAGGTTTTGCAAAGGTGCTGCGATGGTTGAGAATAATGCGGATAGGCTGAACATTATCACAAAAAGCAAATGATTATTCCTAACCACTTATGGTACTTGTGCCCAAGTCTTGCGTTTCATTGATTACTATTGATTAGTGGAGATGTGGTGAGGTATATCTTTAAGTCTGCAAACTTACATAAAAGAGGAATAATCGGTATTTTCTGTTGCTAACTGCTTGACCTATGAGCTAGAAAAAGGTATTCTTTTCTGTTTGTTAATAAGCGTATATACTCGACGACAAAGATATTAACAGTAACTCAATCAATCACAGAATGGCGAGGGAGAGTAGAATGGCACCAGTGGTATTGGAGATAATGCTTCATAAAAGCAGAGAGAGTGCATGATACAATTTAAAGGAACGCCTCCTTCATATCGAGAGGGCGTTTTCCTTGATCGTCGAAAGAGCTCTCTTTGATGCCCAAGCAAACGCCCTCTTTATTTCGTTCGGAACATCCCCCTCCTGTAGGAGGCTTGGAGAGACTT
>BNJU01003586.1_pt1 | contig 28420 bp, 36 predicted proteins | sample 8539281 | NCBI WGS metagenome assembly BNJU01 (sample SAMD00202456, study PRJDB9452) | human saliva metagenome | isolation source: human saliva | place: Japan
AACAGGCAGTGGTACAATGAGTTTAATATTTCGATATAGAAATAAAAAGGAGACAAAATGGACAAGATGCAAGGGGGCTACCAAGCTTTACAGATTCGATTGTTAAACGGGCGGATCTTTCAAAAACTCTTGAGCAAAGAACCAGAAGCTCAATATAGAAGTGAACAAGGAAAAATTTTAACAGTGCTTTGGCAAAAAGAAGATGGTCGAGCAACTGCGACAGATATTGCCCTTGCTTCAGGACTAGCAAACAACACTCTGACTAGTATGATTAAGAAATTAGTTGACCAGGGCTTGGTTACGATTGAACAGAGTGACCAGGACAAGCGCAAGAAGTTTGTCGTTTTGACCGAACTTGGTTGGGCGCAAAAAGCAATTGGAGACCGTGTTAGCAAAGAACTGGGAGAGATTTTCTACCAAGGCTTTTCAAATCAAGAAATCCGAGAATTTGAAGCCTATCAGGAGCGTATTATCACAAATCTAAAAGCTAAAGAAAATGATATGTAGGGAAAGGGAGTAACAGTTATGATTGGAATAACAGGTGTAACAGGGAAATTAGGCTCTTATGTGGCTGATCTTGTCGATCAGCAAGGCATTTCTTCTATCCATCTGGCAAGAAGCCCAGAGCGTGCAAAAGTCTATGCGTCAGCGGAAATTCGTAAGATGGTGTATGCCAATACTCCAGAGGTGGTTGAGGCCTTAAAGGGTATCGATGTCTTATTGATGGTCTCTGCTCGGGAAAATCCAGTGCGTGTTGAGGAACACAAGAGTTTTTTAGATGCCGCAAAGCTTGCTGGAGTGCAGCATATCGTCTATACCTCCTTTTACGGAGCAGATGAAAAAGCAACCTTTACCTTGTCTCGAGATCATGCCCAGACGGAAGCCTATATCAAGAAGTTAGGATTCACCTATACATTTTTGAGAGATAATTTTTACTTGAACTTCTTTATTGATATTGCTCTTGAAAATGGAGAAATTCGTGGTCCGGCTGGCAGGGGCCGTGTGTCAGCTGTTGCCCGTAAGGACACTTCTAGAGTCGCAGCAGAGATTCTCTTAAACCCTAAGGAATGGGAAAATCAAACCTTGAATCTAACAGGACCAGAGAATCTTTCCATGGAAGAGATCGTAGAGCTTCTCTCAAAAGAGACCGGTAATGCCATCACGTATGTAGACGAATCGGTAGAAGAGGCCTATGAGTCACGGAAAAAATGGCCAGCACAAAACTGGGAGTACGATGCTTGGGTCAGTACCTATACAGCTATCAAAGTTGGGGAACAAGCTGGGGTTTCTACAGATGTCGAAAAAGTCCTAGACCATCCGGCAAGTAGCTTATTGGATATTCTTAGAGACAGAGAAATTATTGAGGAAGAACATGATTGAATACAAACATGTAGCCTTGCGCTACACGGATAAAAACATTTTAAAAGATGTCAATCTCCGCATTGAAAATGGAGAATTCATGGTGCTAGTGGGTCCTTCAGGATCTGGTAAGACCACCATGATCAAGATGATTAACCGTCTTTTGGAGCCGACAGATGGCAATATCTATATGGATGGAAAACGCATCAAGGACTATGATGAACGGGAGTTGCGTCTCAGTACCGGCTATATCCTTCAAGCCATTGCCCTATTTCCTAACTTGACCGTTGCTGAAATATAGCTCTGATTCCTGAGATGAAGGGCTGGAGCAAGGAACAAATCGCTTCTAAAACAGAAGAACTCTTGGATAAGGTTGGCCTGCCTGCTGCAGAGTATGCAAAGCGCATGCCTGGTGAATTATCGGGTGGAGAGCAACAACGGATTGGCATTGTGCGTGCCATCATTGGGGAACCAAAGATTCTATTGATGGACGAACCTTTTTCAGCCTTGGATGCCATCTCTCGCAAGCAGTTGCAAGAATTGACCAAGGCCTTACATAAAGAATTCGGCATGACGACCATCTTCGTAACACATGATACGGATGAGGCCTTAAAATTAGGGGATCGAATTGCAGTTTTGCAGGATGGAGAAATTCGTCAGGTCGCAGAACCTGAAACAATTTTACAAGATCCTGCGACAGAATTTGTAGCAAACTTGTTTGGAGGTAGCCTTCATGTCTAATTTGATTTCAACGTTTCAAGAGCGCTTTGGAGACTGGTTAACGGCCCTCGGACAGCACTTACAATTGTCTCTTTTGACCTTAATTATTGCAATTTTCCTTTCAATTCCTTTGGCCATTTATCTTAGCACGCGCGAACGTGCGAGTAACTGGGTTTTGCAACTCGCTGGTGTCTTTCAAACCATCCCTTCCATGGCCCTTCTAGGACTCTTTATCCCTATTATGGGAATTGGAACACTTCCTGCTTTAACAGCTCTAGTCATTTATGCGATATTCCCAATTTTGCAAAATACTATTACAGGATTGCGTGGGATTGACCCTAGTTTGGAAGAAGCTGGGATTGCCTTTGGGATGACCAAGTGGGAGCGACTCAAGAAGTTTGAAATTCCACTGGCTATGCCTGTGGTGATGTCAGGGGGTAAGGACTTCTGCGGTAATGATTATAGGGACTGCGACCTTGGCAGCCTTGATTGGGGCTGGAGGACTTGGTTCCTTTATCCTTCTAGGTATTGATCGAAGAAATTATAGCTTGATTCTGATTGGGGCCATTTCCTCAGCACTTCTTGCTATTTTATTCAATATTGTTCTAAAATGGTTGGAAAAGGCAAAGTTGCGTACGATTGTTGCGGCCTTTGCGGTGATGCTCCTTGGTTTGGGAGCGAGTTATGCTCCAAGCATGATTCCTCAGAAAGAAAAAGAAAACCTAGTCATAGCTGGGAAATTGGGGCCTGAGCCTGAAATTCTCATGAATATGTACAAACTTCTCATTGAGGAAAATAGTGACATGACAGTGACGGTTAAGCCTAACTTTGGGAAGACAGATTTCCTTTATCAAGCGCTTAAAAAGGGTGATATCGATATCTATCCAGAATTTACAGGGACCATTACAAGTTCTCTTTTGCAACCAGCTCCTAAAGTCAGCAACGACTCCAAAGAAGTTTTCGAGGTTGCGCGTGATGGTATAAGGAAACAAGATCATCTAGCCTTGCTCAAACCCATGGCTTATCAAAACACCTATGCGATTGCTGTTCCGAAAAGTATTGCGAAAGAGTATAATCTGAAGACGATTTCTGATCTCAAGAAAGTTCAGGACAAGCTCAAAGCTGGTTTCACGTTGGAATTTAACGACCGTGAGGACGGAAACAAAGGACTTCAATCAGTTTATGGACTAAATCTTAACGTAGCTACCATGGAGCCGGCACTTCGCTATGAGGCAATCCAACAAGGCAATATTCAAATAACAGATGCCTATTCAACAGACCCAGAAATTGCTCAATATGATTTAGTTGTTCTAGAGGATGACCAACACCTCTTCCCACCTTACCAAGGAGCACCCCTCATGAAAGAAGCTCTTCTTAAGAAACATCCAGAATTGGAAGGTATTCTTAATAAGTTATCTGGTAAAATCACAGAGAGCCAAATGAGCCAAATGAGCCAAATGAACTACCAAGTGGGAGTAGAAGGAAAACCTGCTACTCAAGTAGCGCGTGACTTTTTGGTCAAACAGGGATTATTGAAGAAATGATCAAGCAAGAAAAAATACAAGAAACTCTTCTGCGACTCTGTGAGCACTATGGAGAACAAAATTGGTGGCAATCGGATAATAAGATTGAAGACTTGGTATCGACCATTCTGATCCAGCGAACAACAGAGAAGAATGCTAAGTTGGCTTTAGCTGGTCTTATGGATGTCATGACAGTAGAGGAAATCCTGGCTTTACCGCTAGAAGAGTTACAGGAACGTATTCGACCTGCTGGATTTTTTAAGCAAAAATCTCAAACGATTAGGGGACTTTTGATCTGGTTAAGAGAAGTTGGTGGTTTTGAGGTTCTGTCCAAGATTGGAACAGAAGAGTTACGGAAGCAACTTTTGGAGTTAAAAGGGATTGGACCAGAGACTGCAGATGCACTTTTACTTTATCTTTTTGATCGTCCAGTATTTATTTCTGATGAATATGCGAGAAGACTTTTTCGACGCTTAGGATTTGGAAACTTTGATACCTATAATGAAATGCATACTGTTTACGGTAACGTCTTGGAAGGCCTCACTCTCAAACAATGTCAGGAGATTCATGCCGTCATTGATGAACATGGCAAAGCTTTTGGCAAAAGTAAAGGCCAGTTAGACGAAAGTTGGTTACGATAAAAAATTCTAAGACTTCTTGTCTTAGGTTTTTTTAGTTATCATTTGTCTGTTTTCTATCCTATTTTTAGTTATAATAAAGATAACAATTTAAGGAGCTGTTTATGTCAATGAGTCAATATACCATCCCACAATTTATCGTCGATGCTTTTACAGATACTGTTTTTAAAGGGAACCCGGCGGCTGTTTGTCTTCTTGATAAATGGTTGTCAGATAATACCTTACAGAATATTGCCAAAGAGAATAATCTTTCTGAGACAGCTTTTACGGTTAAAAATGGTGACCACTATGAATTACGTTGGTTCACTCCGGGTGGAGAAATCGATTTGTGTGGTCATGCTACCTTGGCAACAGCCTTTGTTCTCTTTCGATTTATTGAAAAGGATGTTGAAAATTTAACTTTTGCAACACAGAGTGGGGAACTTTTAGTTACCAAAAAAGGTGAGTACTTTGAGCTGAATTTTCCAGCATACTCCATGCGCCAGGTTGCAGTCACAAGTGAGATGGAAGAAGCAATAGGTATCCGTCCGCTTGAAGCATGGCTTGGAAGAGATCTAGTCTGTGTCTTACCTCATGAAAATGATGTCATTAATGCAAGTCCAGATTTTGATAAAGTAAAAGCTTTAGATGGGCTCCTCCTGAATATCACTGCCAAAGGAAGCAAGTATGATACTGTGACACGAAGTTTCGCTCCAAAATTATCAGTCAAGGAAGATCCAGTCTGTGGATCAGGACACTGTCATGTCATTCCTTTGTGGGCTAATAAGTTGGCACAAGCAGAATTTAGGGCTTACCAAGCCTCTGAAAGGAGTGGCATCCTCCTTTGTCGTATAGAGGGTGATAGGATTTACCTTGCAGGAAAGGCTGCCCTATATAGTCGTGGAGAAATTTATGTCATGGACTAAATTTTGGTCAATGACAACAGCGTAGAAGTATTTGTGACAGTAATGAAAACAAAATACCAGTCGAAAGATGTCTAGCTCTGCTAGGCATTTTAAATTTTACAACATTTTTTAAAGAATATTCAGAAAAGACTTGACAATTTTGAAAATAAGCGTATGATAAGACTATGAACTTTTAAAAAATAGTAATTTTACTATATTAACTCATGTCGACTACGGTTGGTATGGTGAAGTGACTATATGGTTCTAATAACTATGCTATAGAGCGTTGCGTCCGAAAGTCATTCCTGACACGGCTCTTTAAAAACAAAAGGAGAAGATTATGAAAACAGAACCGATTCATCGTACCAGTATGTGGAAATTTAAGTTAAGTGCTGCCACCATGACTTTGATTCCCGCTGCCGTGGGGATTAACTATGTTGCCAAAGCCTTGGCGGAGGGGTTAAAGTTACCCGTTTGGCTGGGGTCTTTGGGAACCTTTCTTGCCAGCATGTTGGCTGGGCCGGTTGCCGGTGCCATCAGTGGTTTCATCAACAACGTGATCTATGGGCTGACCTTATCGCCAATTTCAACCGTGTATGCGATTACCAGCATCGGAATTGGGATTGCTGTCGGAGTTTTGCACGCCAATGGGTGGTTCTCGTCAGCGCGACGAGTATTTGTTTCTGCTATTATTATTGCCTTCGTTTCAGCTGTCATTTCAACGCCACTCAACGTCATCTTTTGGGGTGGTCAGACCGGTATCGCTTGGGGTGACTCATTGTTTGCGGTAATGGTCGCCAATCATGCACCAGTGTGGCTGGCCTCATTTACCGATGAGTTTGTCTTGGATATTTTGGATAAAGTCTGCGTGGCCTACCTGGCATTCTTCATCTATCGTCAGCTGCCGAAGCGGATGGTGCACTTCTTTAGCGGTGATAAATGATGACTGATCAAACATTGATTTCTGGAGCGCCACGGGTCAAGCTCAAGTGGTACCAGGTGATCGATCCGATTACTAAGCTCTTGTTCATCTTGGACATGACGTTGTTGAGCTTTACCAGTATGAATTTATTGCTTCAGGCCGGATTAATTCTTGTCGCAACACTGCTATTGTTATTTTCCAAATTGAGTTCTACCATCTTTAAGGCGCTGGGATTCAGCCTGTTTCTGATTTGCACCATGCTGATCATCCAAGGGTTATTTTACAGTCGGAATCAAACTGTGCTGTTTTCTGTGCTTGGGGTGTCGTTCTACAAAGAAGGCCTGATTTACGCCACCACTCTGGGTTGTCGAGTATTGGTGATTATTTTGACCAGTGGCTTTTTTATGGTGACCACGAGTATTTCAGAAAACGCGGCCTATTTGGAAATGTCCGGATTGTCTTATAAAACCGTCTACGTTCTGATGTCGGTGTGTTATATTTTACCGGAAATGATGCGAAATATGCGGAAAATCCAGCAGGCTCAAAAAGTTCGCGGAACCAATCCGCAAAAAACGTTGATTCAGAAATTAAAGTCAGTCCTGCCGGTTCTAATTCCATTGGTGATTAAGACCTTGGATCAATCGATGACGCGGTCGATTTCTCTCCAACTGAGAGGTTTTGATAATCTCAACCGGACTGTCAGAACCTCCCAGCGCGTGTATCGCCTGTCGCGGACGCTGCACATTGGTCTGACTGGATTGGCAATTTTATTGATTGGGTGGAAGATATGGACGAAGATAAACGGATTGTAATTGAAAATTTGACTACCCGTTATCCGGGTACTGAGCAACCACAACTGCGTCAGATTAACGCGGAGGTTCATACCGGCCAGGTGGTTGGGATTATCGGGAATAGCCACTCCGGCAAATCGACTTTGTGCCATGTGCTAGCAGGGTCATTCCCAAAATTATGTCTGCTGAGATTGAGGGCGACTGGCACATGTTTGGCCAGCGAGTGTCCGACAATTGGCCCGTTTATAATGCCATGAATGGAGTTGTACTGCAAAATCCAGCTGGCCAACTAAGCGGGTTGGCAGACACGGTTGCCGATGAAAATCGCCTTTGACTTGATTAATCAGGGAATGGCTGAAGGACTGATTCAAAAACGGGTTGAAGAAGTTGCCACGCAAATGGGGCTGATTGAACAGCTGAATTTGCGTCCCGAGAGCCTTTCCGGTGGTCAGAGCCAGCGGTTGGCAATTGCCACGGCGATTGCGGCTAACCCGGCTGTTTTGATTATGGATGATCCGACCAGTCAGATGGATCCCCTTGGCCGCCGACAATTTTTCCAATGGCTGGCCCAAGTCAAAGAGACGACTGTCTTCATTGTCACCAGTGAAATTGACGATTTGTGCGAAGTCGCCGACGTTGTGTGGGTGCTGCACGAGGGTCAAATGGTAGCCCAGGGTAGGCCGGGTGAGGTGTTTAATCATTTGGCAGCTGACTGGCAGATTCCAGCCCCGACAATCCAGCAACTTGCTCAAAAAATGGATTGGCACTTGGCTGATGGCCGGTATCCGGTGAATGACGCTGATCTGAAGGAGGTTCGTTATGCCCAAAATTGAACTGAACCACCTGACGTTCACTTATCCGGAACGGTCCTTTAGCTTGGATGTTGAAGACAAACACTTCGCCGATCCGATGGTGGCGATTGTCGGCCAAAATGGTGCCGGAAAATCAACGCTCTTCAAATTGTTGACGGGCTTGCTGACACCACAAACCGGTGTGATTAAGATCGATGGAGAAAATTTTAATGATCTTAAACCAGTTGAAAAGTTACTGAAGGTTGGGATTACTTTTCAGAATCCTGACGATCAGCTTTTCAACCCGACCGTTCAACGAGAGGTGGAGTGGAGTGTCGCGCAGGTCATGGATGACCACGACACGATTACGAGGCGGGCTTTAGCGGCTCTAAAAAAAGAGTTGGCTTGGATGATAAAAACAGCTGAAAGTCCATATGACCTGTCATTGTCGGAACGCAAGCTGTTGAGCGTTGCCACAGTTTTGGCAGTGGATCCGGCGATTTATTTATTTGATGAGCCGATGATGTCGCTTGATTGGGAAAGCCGGCGCAAGTTGACCGCAATTTCCATCAGTTGGCTGATTCGGGCCACCAAGTTGTGACCATCACCCATGACATGGATTGGGTCGCAGCCGAGTTTGAGTCGGTGTATGTTATGGAACACGGGAAGTTTGGCTTCGCCGGCAGTCCACGGGAATTGTTCAGCGATCACGAACTTGTCCAGCGAGTGGGATTACTACCACCGCGGATTATGGACATAGCGGAGTCGCTGGGTGATTCACAGACATATTTATCGGTTAATGATTATTACCAGAAAAATCGAGATGTATAGAAAAAGTCACCTCTGCGGGTTTTCCAGGTTGAAGGATTAACTTCAGCTTCTGGCAAGAACTCACATGGGTGACTTTTGTGTTTAATAACGTTTCATGATCATCGGGTGCTTCCTCAGATCACTCGGTTTGATTTTACTTTGTTTCATGGTCATAATCATATACCATTTCTTTTGGATCTTTTGGGCTCTTTGTCAACTGTAGTGGGTGACGAAAAGCTAACATCTAGAGAGAACCTGATAGGTTTTCTCTTTTTGTATGTTCAGAGTGATGAAGACACGTTTCTTAAAGTTGATGAAGTTTCTAAAACCGAAGCCCAAGCGTTTGATGTCTTTGATCAACTTATTAGTTGCTTCAAGTTTTGCGTTTGAATAGTCTGTTTCTAGTGCGTTTTTGATGTATTGTTTGTGTCTAAGAAAAGTCCTAAAGACAGTTTGAAAATAATGATTGACGACATTTAAGTTTTCTTGAATGAGCTCAAAAAACTCATCTACTCTTTTCTCCTGAAAGTGAAAAAGCAAAAGCTGATAAAGAGAATAGTAGTCGGTAAGCTCTTCTGAAAGGCCTAGTGTCTTCTCAATGATTTCATGTGGTACTAAAGTTTGTCGGAAGGTTTGTGAGTAAAAAGAATTGAGAGATAACTTACGGCTGTCCTTTTGAAAGAGTCTCCAGTGATTTTTCAAGGCTCGATAGGGTAGTGACTTCTTATCAAACTGGTTCATAATCGCAATTCTTGTCTTTAAAAAGGCTCGACTAAGGTGCTGAATAATGTGGAAACGATCAAGAACGATTTTAGCGTTTGGAAAAAGCCTTTTGGCAAGTGGAATATAAGCCCCAGACATATCCATAGTGATAAACTGCACCTATTGACGAGCTTCATTTTGTCCTGCTGTCATTTCGCACAAAGGCTGTTGTACCATGAAAAGCTAGATTTGTAAAGGGATTTTACGGTTTATTTCAAACTAAGGCTGAATGTAAACTTGCTTCCTAAGCCATACTGACTTTCTGCTGTGATTTCGCCACCAAGCTGATGGGCTAGTTCTCGTGCAATTGCAAGGCCTAAGCCATGACCACCTGTTTTCATATTGCGCGAAGTTTCGACACGATAAAGGCGTTTATAGATCTTTTCCAAATCTTCAGGAAGGATCCCCTGACCCTCGTCTTTCACACTGATTGTCAGCTCTTGTTCTGTTAATTGGGCAAGAACCTCGATTCTGGTTCCTGGTTCTGAATATTTAAAGGCATTGTTTAACAAATTGACCAGAATGCGAGAAAGTTTGTCAGAATGGCTCTTGATTTTCGCCGACTCAGGTGACACTTGAATGTAAACATCTCGCTCTTCTTGTTCAATCTGGAGCTGGAATTCACTCATTGACTCAATCAACAGCTGATCTAAAAAGATCTCTTCGACTTCTTCATCAGCAGTATCTTGAGGTTGTGTATTAAGAGTCAAAACATCCAATTCCTCCACTAGCTTGTTTAGACGATCAGTTTGCCGACCAATCGTGGATAAGTAGTGGAGCCACTCCTCTTCCTTAATCACTCCATCTAGAATTCCCTCCACAGTAACCTGAATGGAGGTAATGGGAGTTTTAATATCGTGAGAGAGCTGCGCAATCATCATTCTCTTTTCTTGCTCGCTCTCATCAAGTGATTGAAAGGTAGCCTGCAATTTGTGGGACATGTCATTAAAAGCCTGGTCCAGCTCTTGAAATTCTAATGGGCCTTTGGTTTCAATTTCTGTGCTGAAATCCTTGCTTGCTATATTCTGAGCTTGTTTTTTCAAATGTTTCAGAGAGGAAAAAACAGGTGACAAAAGAAAGATGCTCACTGCAGCGCCAATGAAACTAGCAATCAAGGTCATTCCAACTAGAAAGTAAACTTCACTTTTATCAATCAACATTCGTTGGACTGCCCAGAAAACGACCAAAATAGTTAGTATAGTAGACACTAGATAACCCACTAAAATATAGTTTTTTAATTTCATTTTCTACCTTTTGGTTTTTCCATCTTATAGCCCAAACCCCAGACAGTTTTGATAGCAGGAGCATTTGAATTCGTATACTTGGTCAATTTTTGCCTCAAAGCATGAATATGAACATTGAGTGTATTGGTATCATCCACATAGTCCTCTTGCCATACCTTCTCGTAAAGTTCCGTCTTTGAAAGACTCTCTCAGGATTGCTGGCCAATACCCATAGAAGTTCAAAGGATTTTACTGTCAATTCCAAAGGTTGCTCCCCAAGGCGGACCTCATGAGTCACATGGTTGATTACCAAGTCACCAAACTCGATCTGTTCTATCTCTCCCCCACGGCTAAGGCGACGCAAGATATTATTCACTCTTAAAACTAATTCGCGTGGGCTAAAGGGTTTGACTATAAAATCATCTGCCCCCAAACTTAATCCATAAATCTTATCCTGTTCGCTTGTCTTAGCAGTTGTGAAGAGGAAGGGTTGATTCGGGGCGATATACTGAACTTCACTGATAAAATCATAACCGTCCATATTGGGCATCATGATATCTGTGATAATAAGGTCGATAGATTTTTTTCTAAAAAGCTCTAATCCCTCTTTACCATCATGGGCGACTAAAACGTCATAACCAGCCTGTATAAGATAGCGGTTTTGAATATCTAGAATATTTATCTCATCATCAACCAGCAAAATTGTCTTTTTCATTTGACACTCCTTCGATAAAAACAGTGTTACACTTGCTTTAGTATAACACTGTTTTCTCTAATGTTTAAGTGATTTGAATCTTAATCTTCTCGTTTGGTTGTCAAACCCAAAAGTCCAACAAGCCCTGCCAAGGTTAGACCAAAGATACCAAGGCCAGCTGTAGCTGTTTTAGCTTCCCCAGTATTTGGTAGCATCGCTTTATCATCTTTTTTCATCATATTAGCCATTGGGCTAGAAGCTGGTTGATCTACTTTCATATCTGACATATAATGATTTGTACCCATCATACCCTCAGTCGTACCTGTAGAGCCTGTTTCAGAAGGCTTCGTATTCATCTGACCTTGTTGAGATGGTATTGTCGCCATTTCTTTTCCACGAAGCTGAATCGTTACTTGACGAGTAGCAATCAGATTGGTCAAATCAGGTTTGCCGTCTTTAGCGCCATAGACTTTAACAGTAGCTAGATACGTATGGGTTCCGTTAGCTCGAACTTGCTCCAGCAAGGCCTGACCATCTTTGCCAACCGTATTGCCATTCAAATCCACTTCGTAGAAATATTGGCCTTTAGCCAAGCCTTCAAGTGGCAATAAAGCAGGATTTTTATCCATTCCATTGTCTGACCAAGGGGCCTTGTCAGATGATTTCAAGATAAGGCGAGTTAACATCCCATCTCCACCAAAAGCTTCGTATGGTATAACTTGGTTGACTCCGGCCAAGAAAGGTCCAGGAACCTTAGCCTTATCAAGGTAGCTAGCCGGAACATCAATCATGTCTTTGACATTGTTAACAATAGACTCTTTAATCTGAGTTGGAGTGGTTGAAGCGTTCAAATTAACAGTCAAATCTTTAGTCGCTACAAGATTTGTTAAGTCAGGTTTGCCATCTTTAGCTCCGTACACTTTAATAGTAGCTTTATAACTTTGAGTACCATTTTGTTTCAAGAGGTCAAGAAGCTCTTTATCTGATTTTCCTTGGGTATCTGCCAAGTCTACTTCATAGAAGTAGAGGCCTTTGCCCAATTTCTCTACTGGTGGAAGGACAGGATTTTTAGCCGAACCGTTGTCTGACCATGGAGCCTTGTCTGATGCTTTCAAGATAAGGCGAGTTAACATACCGTCACCAGCGAAGAATTCATATGGAATGACTTGGTTAACACCGGCTGTGAATGGACCAGGGAAATTGGCCTTGTCCAAGTATGTAGCTGGAACATCAACCGTATCTTTAGTGTTGTCGGCCACACCTTTTTGAACTTCAGCTGAGGTAGTCAAGCCGTTCAAGTTAACATCCAAATCTTTAGTTGCTACCAGATTGGTTAAGTCAGGTTTGCCATCTTTAGCTCCGTACACCTTGATGGTAGTTTTATAACTTTGAGTGCCGTTTTGTTTTAAGAGGTCAAGCAACTCTTTATCTGATTTTCCTTGGGTGCCTGCTAAATCCACTTCATAGAAGTAAAGACCTTTGCCCAATTTCTCTACTGGTGGGAGAGCAGGATTTTTAGCTGAACCATTGTCTGACCATGGAGCCTTGTCTGAGGCTTTCAAAATCAAACGAGTTAACATACCGTCACCAGCGAAGAATTCATATGGAATGACTTGGTTAACACCGGCTGTGAATGGACCAGGGAAATTGGCCTTGTCCAAGTATGTAGCTGGAACATCAACCGTATCTTTAGTGTTGTCGGCCACACCTTTTTGTACTTCAGCTGGGGAGGTTGCTGGTTGAGCTTCACTTGCTTCACGGTCTTGTCCAGAGACGGCAGGCGCAGGATTTGTCGCAGGTTCAACCACATCTTCTGTTTCTTTCTTAGATTCTGATTTTTCTTGCACTTCTTCTTTTGGTGCTACTACATGGTCTTCAGCAGTCACATCCGATTTTTCTGGAGAGCTTGTAGTATCCAAGTTTGCTTTAGGTGCTGAGTTTACCTGTTCTGAAGGAAGAGCTGTATCGACTGCTTCTTTGAGAAGTTCAGCTGGTAAGTCGCTCTTTTCACTCACCGAAGCAGCGTCTGGTACGACTTGAGCAGGGGTCGGATTGACGACATCGGCATGTGCAGAACTTGGTTGCCCAACTAGGACAAAGAAGCCACTAGCCACAACAACTGAGGCAACACCGACACTGAGACGGCGAATAGACCAACGAGTATATCTTTGATTTTGATTGAATTTCATAGGATTCTCCTTAGAGTTTTTCTTTATTTGATGGCTCTAGTATAATATCCTAAAATAAAAAAAGGCTTAAGGCAAAGTTAAATTTTTTTCCTTAAATCCCTCTTAAAAATACTTATATTGATTCATTAATCATTGGGGAAGAAAGCAGCCCTTCCTCTCCAACTCACTCAGCTCTGTTAGAGTATCCAAATGTTAGTTATTAATCACCGCCATGATATAGGTATCTGCCTGTAAGAGGTCATAGTGCTTTCTAAGTTCTTGAGAGTATGAAAGCAGTTTTTCTAAAATCTCTTTATTGGTCAAGTGTGAGTAAAAAGTCGGGCGATAAAAACGTCTATCGCTGAGTTTACTACTATCCTGTTGAATGAGTTTCCAGTTACGAATGACTGTCGAAGTAGAGACAGATAGACTGTCTGCGATAGCCGTCATAGGGACTTTCTCGATTAATTTTTGAGTGATTTTCTGGTTGACGATGGTCGCGATTTGGTGATTCTTTTTGACTAAGGAAGTCTCTGAGAAAGCCATTTTCCCGCAGACTTTACAACGGAAACGACGTTTTCTTAATCGAATGAGTATCTTATAGCCTGCACACTCTAGATAGGGGATTTTAGATTCTTTTTGGAAGTCATATTTAGCCATTTGTCCTAAGCAGCGAGGGCACATAGGTGCAGGATAATCATCTAGCTTATCGATGACTTCTTTATGTGTTCCAGCATCAAAATAATCAAAAATCTTGATGTTCTTGTCTTTAGATTCTTTCTAATGTTGGTTTGGTCACTTTTCATTATAGGTCTTATGGGACTTTTTTTCTACAACAAAATAGGCTCCATAATTCCTATGGTGGTTTTACCCACTACAGAAATTATAGAGCCTTTTATTGCAGTGTACAAAGACTTTTTAAGGATTTTAATTGCATTTTCTTCAGTCTTACTTGTATAATGAATAAAAAAGTAAAAATAGTATTATGAAAAAGAAATGGAAGGTAGAGGCCAATTTCTCCAGCAGTGCAACGATTTCTTATATGCATGGAAGAGAAGTTTTCTGGATTGCTAAAGACAACGCCTTGATACTTCGTCAGCTTTTGGTACAATAGTACAAATTTACAAGAGGTGATTTATGATTTAGCAACACACGATTCCCATTTTAGAGTTTGACAACAAGTCACATGGCCTGATCATTTAAAAAAAGTGAAGTAAGGAAGTCTTGCTTTACATATCCTAATGATGATTAGTAAGAGCAAGGAGTCATTGCGTTCTAAAGCACTAGCAACTAGCGTTGGCACCAATGCTAGTCACATTCGAAAGGTAATCGCTTTTTTGAAAAATGCAGTTTTGATTCGTTCCTGGCAAGAAAAAACAGTCCTCACTTTTAAAAAATAGAAAATAGGGGAGTTAAAAAGGATATAAACTGTAAAAGGTATAGCATTTTGGATGATGTATAGAATAATAAAAGAGCTCAAGTTTTCATTGATAAAACTTGAGCTTTTTTTATAGTAAGGCTAACAAGATAGTAAGTAACAGTACGGTTCCAATTCGAATCAGGTGGTGGGCTGGGTGGAAGTTTTCTTTGTGTTTCCCATTCCAATAGGCCCCGTAGCAAATCAAACCACAGCCGATCAGCCAAAGGACTAGAGCGACAATCGGTAAAAAGAAGTAGAGGATGAGAGATAAGGTCGCAAGGCTACTTCCGATGAGGAGAATTGTATTTCCTAGAGTGTGATTCCCTTTTTTAACTTCAGAAAGAGAAGCCAATAAGTGAAGAAGAGCAAAAGCAAGGCCAAAGAAGGCTGTAAAAAAGCCGAGAAGAATGTGGAAAAACATACGGTTTCCTTTCTAAGATATGATTGCCTGAGTACTATTTTTTATGACTGATTTTATGAAGAATCATAAATGATACTACAAGATTTAAAAATAATAACCAATAAGGTAAAAAGAGAGTAACTATAAAGTTTAATTGGAAATTCATTTTTGAGATTGTATAGAGCAAACAAACTCGTTAGAATCCCTGTTAACAACCCAGGCACATATTTTCTAATAACGATTGTCTGAATCAGATGTCCTAATACATGGTAGATATAAGCGATTATGATGCTTGCGTAAATGCTATAGTTATTAAACTGGTAACTAAGATATAACGACGTCATTAGGATGAGAAATTGCTCCAAGACAATGGCATTGAAAGCAAAAGGAGTGTAATAAGATAGGATTCGATTGTTTGGATACTGGATTGATATTTTTTTGATAAAGGATGGCATCCAAACGATTTCTTCCAGTTCGTGAAGCATGAAGAGTGATGGAAATAGAAAGTAAATTGCACGCTGGTCATTGAAAATACTCCCTTCTAGTTCGACCCCACTTTTAAAATCTTCAAATAAAATTGGATCACTTCTTGTTCGGTGTAGGACTTGCCTTTTTTCAACCACCAGCTGAGGGTTTCGATGAAATGGCTGACGACCAGGTGTTTGAGATAGGAGTGAGGAATGTTAGGGTACGATTGGATGAGTTCGTCGGCTACCATTGGGTAGACATCGTGTTGTAGTTCTTTTCGCAGTTGCCGTATAAAATAATCATTTTTAGAGAGCAAGAGACTGGTCACATGATCTTGATTTTTCTTGAAATGCTGAAAGATATGAGCTAGATAGTCTTGTGGTGAGAGGTGTTCAGCACGCTCAAAGAGATGGTGAAAGAGCTTTTGACAGAGTTCATCTAGCAATAATTCCTTACTCTCGTAATGGCTGTAAAAGGTTGATCGCCCCACATCGGCTAAGTCAATGATTTCTTGAACCGTGATGGCCTCGTAGTCTTTTTGGTTGAGTAAGTGTAAGAAAGCCTGATAGATAGCTTTTCGAGTTTTGGTGATGCGACGATCCTGTGCTGTCATATGGACACTTTGAACAAACTGTTCAGTAACGTACACCCTAAACGGTTTGCTCCTATCCTTTCTGTTGATAGTAGTGGATAATAGATAATGAAGGGAAGAGATAGTAGTCTCATCTCTCAGAAAATCTATAGAAATAAATGTTTGACGCAGTAGCTGATTGGTCTCTTTTTCGCTCTTTAACTCCACTCCAAAGAGTACCTAATCAGCTTTTGCAGGGTGGGAATACGAATAAATTTTTTTATAAAAAAATTTATTCTGTCCCACTCCCATTATAACAAAGGATTAAGGATTATGAAGACAAAACATGCGGTCTGGATCGCTTTTTTCTTGAATTTGAGTTATGCCATTGTTGAGTTTATTGCAGGAGGGATTTTTGGATCCAGTGCAGTCCTTGCGGATTCGGTCCATGACTTGGGAGATGCGATCGCTATTGGGATCTCCGCCTTTCTGGAGAGTATTTCCAACCGTGAAGAAGACAGCCACTATACCTTGGGCTACAAGCGCTTTAGCCTTTTAGGGGCCATGGTAACAGCTGTGATTCTCATGACAGGATCCGTTTTAGTCATTTGGAAAATATAACGAAACTCTTTCATCCACAACCTGTCAACGATGAGGGCATCCTCTGGCTTGGAATTATTGCCGTCAGCATCAATGTGCTAGCGAGTCTGGTCATTCGCAAGGGGCAAACCAAGAACGAATCCATTCTTAGCCTGCATTTTCTGGAAGATACTCTGGGCTGGGTGGCTGTCATCCTAATGGCTATTGTTCTCCGATTTACCGATTGGTATATTCTGGATCCTCTCTTATCACTTGCTATTTCCATCTTTATTCTATCAAAAGCCATTCCACGTTTTTGGAGCACGCTCAGGATTTTCCTGGATGCCGTGCCAGAAGGAGTAGATATCCAGCAAGTCAAGAGTGATTTGGAGCGGTTGGACCATGTCGCTAGTATCAATCAGCTTAATCTTTGGACCATGGATGGCTTGGAAAAGAATGCCATTGTCCATGTTTGTCTAGAGCATGTCAACCACATGGAGGTTTGTAAAGAAGCGATTCGTACCTTGCTCAAAGATTGTGGTTTTCAAAACGTTACCATTGAGGTTGATGAAGACCTAGCCACCCACCGAGCCCATAAACGTAATATTGAGGAGTTGGAAGTGGGTCAAAATCAAGGACATGGTCACCATCATTAAGAAACGTTATTTAAACTCTTAGAGTTTGTGTCTAGGAGTTTTTTTGATACTAAGTTAACTAAAGTAAGCCTTTTCATGATAAAATAGAACAAACGTGGAACAAGGAGTAATTATGAGTAAAAGAGCTGTATTGATGATGACCTTTGGGTCCCCAGAAGAGATTACCTATGAAGGAGTAGCTGAATTTTTCACTAATATACGACGTGGAGTTCGTCCCGAACCACATGAAATTCAGACCTTATATGACCATTACCTACGAATCGGTGGAACGCCGCTCCAAAGGATAACAAAAGAAAGAAGTTGACTTGGTTGCTTCGCTCTTGGAGAACAAGTGTCGGTTTACTTTTGCCAATAAATTTTTCCCTGACCCTTTCATCATAGATGCGATTAAAGAGATGGAGAATGACGGAATTGAAGAGTGTTTGTGTTTGATTTTAGAGCCCCATTATTCTTACTATTCTGTTATGGGCTATGAAAAATTTTTAGAAAGTGATCAAATTAAGTTCCAAATTATCAAGGATTGGTACCGCGAACCTTCTCTACTTGACTATTGGGCTGATGAAATCCGAAAGATTTTAGATCAGATTGGAGACGATAGCTATAAGGTGATTTTTTCAGCTCACAGTGTCCCAGTTTTGGCACTAGATTTTGGTGACCCCTATATCGACCAGATTTATGACAATAGTCGATTGATTGCGGAGAATTTAGGACTTAGGGAAGAGCAGTACACCAATACTTGGCAGAGTGAGAGTGATATAGGTATTCCTTGGATTAAGCCTGATGTTTTAGAATATCTGCGAGATGAGAGTGACCACCCTGACCACTATATTTTTGTTCCTATTGCTTTTATTAGTGAGCATATTGAGGTTCTTTTTGACAATGATGTGGAATGTAAGGAGCTTTGCCAAGAGCTAGGTGTAGCCTATCACAGACCTCCTATGCCAAATAGCGATCCTCGTTTAATCAAGGCACTTCTTTCGACAATTCAGTCTCATATAGACGGTGACTATAGTTACTATCAGCCTAAGCTAGAGACTTTTGATGAGTTGGAAGCTCCATCAAGTACGAGTCAGATTTTGGAAGAAGAGAATGATATCCAAATGCCAGATTTTGTGAAGAAGTTAATTGCCAAGAAAGGCCGCGAAAATGTCAAAATGCCTTATCTGGTCAAGAAAATGCTAGAAAAGAAGTATGGGAAAAAATATGATTAGTTGCTATTGTTTGAAAGTAATTTGGAGGGCTTGATTTGAGCCAGAGCTTAATTAAAAGTGTATACTAATAGTAACTAAAGAAAAAGAGGTAAACATATGAAATCAGCAGTTTACACCAAAGCTGGTCAGGTTGGTCTAGCAGATATTGATCGACCGCAAATTGAGGCTCCAGATGATGCTATTATCCGCATTGTCCGTACCTGCGTTTGTGGTTCAGACCTTTGGAGTTACCGTAATCCTGAAATCGAAGAAGGACATAGTAATAGCGGTCATGAGGCTATCGGAATCGTCGAAGAAGTTGGTGAGGCTGTCACTACTGTAAAACCAGGTGACTTTGTTATCGCGCCTTTCACTCATGGTTGTGGGAGAGTGTGATGCCTGCCGTGCCGGCTACGATGGGACTTGTGACCGCCATATTGGCACCAACTGGTCAGGTGGTGTTCAGGCTGAGTATATCCGTTTCCATTTTGCCAATTGGGCACTTGTGAAAATTCCAGGTCAACCTTCAGATTACAGCGAAGGCATGCTTAAGTCACTTTTTGACTCTTGCTGATGTCATGCCGACCGGTTACCATGCAGCGCGTGTGGCTAATGTGCAAAAAGGGTGACAAGGTAGTCGTTATTGGTGACGGTGCTGTAGGTCAATGTGCGGTTATCGCAGCCAAAATGCGTGGTGCATCGCAAATCGTCCTCATGAGTCGCCACGAAGACCGTCAAACAGATGGCCTTGGAGTCAGGTGCGACAGCTGTTGTCGCTGAGCGTGGTGAAGAAGGCATTGCCAAGGTCCGTGAAATCCTTGGAGGAGGAGCGGATGCAGCTCTCGAATGTGTCGGTACTGAAGCAGCGGTGGACCAAGCTCTTGGAGTCCTTCACAATGGGGGGCGTATGGGATTTGTTGGTGTTCCACATTATGAAAATCGTGCCATTGGATCAACCTTTGGACAAAATACAACGATTGGTGGCGGACCAGCCTCTGTTACTACCTACAACAAACAACTCTTGCTCAAGGCTGTATTGGATGGAGATATCAATCCAGGCCGAGTTTTTACGACAAGTTATAAATTGGAAGATATTAATCAAGCCTATAAAGATATGGATGAACGCAAGTCTATTAAATCTATGATTGTGATTGACTAATGAGAAAAATTCTAGTAGATGATTTCTGCTGTTATACTTGATAAAATAGTATTTGTCTAAAGACCTTTGATCTCTGAAGGAGGGTGTCATGGTGAGAAAATTATCTGTTGAAGAAGTTGCAAGAAGACGGACTTTATTGTTTGGGGTTCTTGCCGTCATTTTTGGGATCCTCATTTTTCGAAACGGTGTTGGTTTCACAAAATTTTCCTTGGATCTATTAGCCATTTACTTTTTAGTTGATGGACTAGGAAGCTTTCTTCTTCGCTTTTTGTTACGTAGCAAGTCTATTTCCTATAGCCACTCTATTTGGTTTATTTTTCTTTCACTTGCGTTGATCTGGTTGAATCGACTGAGTAGTCTGCCCGTAAACTTAGTTGTGATTTGTTTAGGGGCATATCAGTTGGGGAGTGCCATTGTCTATGGGATCACATTTTGGCTTTATAAGGCCAATCGGGTAAAAGGAGGCTGGCTCTATTTATGGGATGCGCTTTTAAACGGTGGGATTGGTCTAGCAACTGTCTTGGAACCTGGTTCAGATGGGCACTTCCAATTTATCCTCTTGGGGGCTTATCTGGTCTTGTTGGGGATTTCTAATATTCGAGATGGTATTTTTATTTGACAAAAGACCAACAAGGCCAAGAGTTAAAACGTCGCTTTCGTATTAGCCTACCGGTTATCTTTTGCAGCCTTTATCCCTGCTAAGGAGTTAAAACGGTTTAACCAGTTTCTTCAAAAAAAGGGAGCTCGGCGGGACACACAGGCCCTTATCGATTGGTGAAAAAAAGAAGAAGAGGCAAGGGAATTAGAAATTTTTGGTTCATACTTCTGACAGCAACTTATTTGGAGCGATTGGGCATGTAGATATTTGTTATCAGGGGAAGGTCATTTCTTACGGAAGTTACGATCCCTTTTCAGAGCGTCTATTTGGGACGATTGGGGATGGCGTACTGTTTAAAGTGGATAAGGAACCATACATCGAACTATGTAAAAAAGAGAGTCAAAAGACGCTGTTTGGCTACAGCCTATCCCTTACCGAAGAAGAGAATCAGGCAGTAGAGAAGCGTCTAGCTGAAATTGATCAGTTGTTAGAACCTTGGGATCCACCTAGTAGGTTACTGGAAGACGGTCAGCCGACCTACGCTTACAAATTGAAATATGATTTAGGGGCTGAGCTATATAAATTTACTTCTTCGCGTTTTAAATCTTACTTTGTTCTGTCTACGAATTGCTGCCTGTTAGCAGATTCCATTGTGGGACAGGCGGGAACGGCTGTATTAGATGTGCGTGGAGTGATTGCACCAGGGACCTATCAGGATTACTTAGAATACGAATTTGAAGCTCCAAACGGGCGGGTCCATACACGAACAGTATATTAAGTAAAGAAAGACAGATTCAAAATTTTGAGAAATCTGTCTTTTTTGCACAAGATTTCTTGTAAAAAAAAAGAAAATCTTTTAAAATCTCTCAATACCTTGATACAATTGTGATTGAGTATGGTGCATAATGACTGTTACTCTATACATTAAAAAAACAATAGCCACCTTTCGAACACAAAAATCAGACTTGTTGAGTTCAAATTTTTCCAAAAATATTCTCATTGTACTGTAGAATGTTTTACACAAAAATCGTACATCACCATAAAATTACGCTTTCATTTTACCACCTTTGTCTTATCCTTTATATGTAATGAGGTAGTCATACATTGTATGTTGGTGATTTTTTATCTCTTGAATATACAATATAAGTGCAATAAAAAACTCATAGCGTTTCATTGGTGTAAACTGTAAGTAACCACACAAACAGAATCCGAGGAAAAACTATGAGCTACTTCTATCTTAACATAACCGACCGATTAGGGATTTAGTTTGATAAGCGATGGTGAGGGAATTAAAAAACTCAACAGGAGATTGTCCCTGTTGACCAGCGACAAAAAGAGCATGCTTGTATGGTTATGCTCTTTTTTAATATCAATTATTATTCAAAATATCCCAGAGTTCTTGGACAGTATCAGCTACAAAATCAGGATTTTCTGCCAAGAGGGTTTCGTTTGTCCCAAATCCCCAGGTAACAGCCAAGGTCTTGATACCAACTGTTTTTCCGCCAATCATGTCATACTTGGTGTCGCCAACAATGACAGACTGGTCCTTATTCGCATTATTTTCAGCAATAGCACGCTGCAAGACGTCAGCCTTGTGGAAAGCAGCAGGTGTGGCCCCATAGATGCCGTCAAAAAACTCAGTGATGCCAAGGTACTCGCACATTTCTAGAGCAGTAGGCTCATTTTTGGAAGTCGTGATATAGATTTTCTTGTTAGGATCTTGACTAAGGTACTCGAGAACCTCTTTTATACCATCATAGAGGTGAGCCTCCAATTGTCCTTTAGTCTCATAATAGTCACGATAAATTTTGACAGCTTGGTCAGCACCTTCTTCGCTAATCTCTTCTTTAAAGGTTACCTCGAGAGGTGGTCCCATAAAGGTGCGAATTTTCTTGTCACTAGGAACAGGGAGGCCTAGTCTTTCAAAGGTTTGAACAAAACCATTGTGGATTCCCTCAGAACTATCAACGAGAGTACCATCAAGGTCGAAAAAAATGTGTGTGAGTGTCATAAAATTCTCCAATATAGTGTCGTTGGTTTATTATAACATGATAAAAACGGTTTAAGTGGTTAGGTCTATTTATCATTCTAAAGTTGACATAACTTTTTTATGTGTAACGGTACGTTCTTGCTTATTTCCAAGCGCTTTGATACGAGCTTCCAGAAGAATAGGACGACCTTGAACACTTCGCGTATAAATGAGGTTATATTTTCCTACACTTTTTTGGATGTGTCGGAGGAAAGACTCTGCATCTGCCTTACGCTTTTCAAACATACTTGGAACGGCAAAAAATTCGGTTTGATCTTTCACCTTGTGACAAGACTTTAAGATATAGCGTTGATTTTCGATAGGAGCGAAAAACTCAGTCAAAGCCTGAGCAAAGATTTCTTTCTCCCTCATGGTAGCACCCTTGAGATAGATAGCGTTATAAATCGCCTGTTTACTATCTTTTACCACTCTAGGAGCAGACTCTTCAGTCTCAATCTGACCTGAATCAAGAAGGGCTTGGTGGATAGCTTTACCAAAAGTTTCCAAACGTTTATAGGGACTCCTATAGATAAAATATCTTCCCCAGAAGACGGCCAGTAGAAGAAGCGCAAGTAATAATATCGGTAGACTATGAACAAACGGCTTTCCAACAATAAAGTATCTTGTTACATCAATGATAAAATAAGTGGCAGCAAAGGCTTGGAAAATAAGAAAGGCCTTCATCCAATCATTAAGGTATGCTAACGGTAAAAATTGTTTGTCGACTTCAACCTCATTAGCAACTTCCATGTCTTCGTTAAGCGGTAGAGCTTCTTGCCAACGGTCCTTAAGCTCCTGACGTTTTTGAGAAAGTGTAATGGCATTTTGATTAAGTTTTTCTAGACCCTTTTGACTAAAAGTTATTTGATTGAGGTCAAGGCGATCAATGCCTGATTCGATAGTGAGCTCTGTATAATGCAGACCTAGAAACTGTGTCATACGCCTATCTAACAAGTCTAGGTCAGGACTAAGTCCATATAACTGTAGCTCTAATGTCTCGTCATATTTTTCTTCGGCATTTTGAATTTCAAACCATTTCTTTGGTGATAAATTAATAGAAACTAAATGCCAGATATTACTCGTTTTATTAGGATTATCAGGCCAGACACGGATGGCACGGCCTCGCATCTGATTGCTTAGCATGAAACTTCCAACAAAACTAGCTAAAATAAGTGAGTTAACACAAGGTGCATCCCAACCTTCGCCCAATAAAGACTTTGTCCCAATAATCACTTGGATATACCCATCTTGGAAAAGCTGAGTAAGGGCTGTAACCAAATCATGATAGGAACCAGAAATACTGACCTTAAGATAGTCCTCTTGGCTCAACTGTCCAATAACATCATAGGATAAACGAGAATTAGGAATGAGTCGCTCTAGATGTTCTTTAGCTGAAGTTGGAATAATCACTAAACTTCCTGTCAATACAGCTACAGGTACTGTCCAAGACTGTTCAATTATTTCTCTACGAATAGATTCAAAGTAAGAGAGAACACCTAGTTGAGTAAACTGTGCATTGTTATCACCTAGATGAATTTGAAAATCCTTACGTATAAAGTCTGTCAAAACAAGTTGACGAAGATTACTTCCTAGAGACTGGTATTCTGCCTTAAAAATATCTCTAACAGCATTGAGTTTTCCCAATGATTGATTGAGCAAGACATCTTGCTTCTTATTCCGGATAAGTTTAACTTGATTTCTTTCGATAAGACCGTTTGCTTTCAAGTCACTTTTCAATTGGTTTAAGGCTTCCTCAGTAAATCCAAACCAATTTGGAACCTGAAAAATAATGCCATTAAGCAAGGTTTCAAACCACTCAAGCGTAAAAGTTGGCAAGGTTTTTGCAGCGAGAAGTTCTTGAAAACGTTGAGGAAAAGGTAATTCTTTAGACCGTAAAAAAATCAGAATAGCGGAAAGATATTTAGGATTAGCCAATAGGTCATCATCGCTAATTTGGTTTCTTAGTGCCGGACTAGACTGAATGGTGTTTGAGAAGTTCATATCTGTAGACAGTTTAGTTAGAAAGTTAAGTTTCTGCTTTTCAAACTGATCTAATTGTGTTCGTTCTTCCTTAGTTGGAAAGGCGAAGTAGACATAGTCCTGGTGAGGACAGAGCGTCCCTTCCTTAACCAGTTCAGGCACTGTAATTTCTTCATCAATCTCACCACACATGCTGATGTAACGCTCCCAAAGAGCAGGTTCTCCTTCGTATGGAGGGGTCGCTGTCAAGGAAATCATCTTAATTTTAGGAAAGGATTTACGAAAAATCTCTAAACTCTTCCACCATTCATTTCTTAAATGATGGCACTCATCCAAACAAAGAGTCCCTAAATCTTTATCCTCAAATGTTTTTCGGATATCGAAATCTTGAAAATTAAAATGCTCTTGTTGAGCTGTATCATCTGTGTCTTCGATAAGACTATCACCAACAACTTGGTTCATGGCACTATGTAATGCCTGATAAGTCGCAACCGTAATCATTTTAGGCCTCTTTAAGTCTTGTGAAATGAGTTGTTCTGCTTGGTTAGCATCACTTAAAAAAGCTTGTTTGATCCGGTCCACCCATTGTTGGCGGATAGTAACTGTCGGAACTAGAATTAAAGTTGGATTACCAAAACGCCGTATGAATTCAATTCCTAAGGTCGTTTTTCCAGAGCCAGGAGCAGCGACCAAGTGAATCTTTCCATCATCCATAAAACTTTCTGATTTATCAAGAACACGTTGTTGATACTGTCGCCATTGTCCTTTAAATGAAAGCTGATCTAACATAATTTCCCTCCAATGTTACTAACTATTATATCATAGTGAAGATAAATAGAACTGGCCATATGGATGGTATGAAAAGTATAGTTTTTTTATGGTATACGTGTCACATACCAATCCAAAAAAACACCCCAAAACTGTACTGACCCCAAAAAAAGTTAGACAATTAATTTATCCAAAGGATTTAGTTCTGTATTGCACAGGGACTGAGTCCTTTTTCTACCATTTGTCAAGTATATCAAGGTATTTGATGAAAAAAATAGTTTGAGTTCCATAGTCAAACTAAGGAAATTATCTTTTTGAACTAAAGTTTAGTGTAAAAAGTGTACACTAAACCAACACCTTATATGGTGATTTTTTTGATAAGGCGTTACAATAATATGGCATAAACAATTTTTACCGATTTTTGGATAGAAGTATAATCGTAAAGTTTGTTATGCGTTATGAGGTAATACATTGTTCTAATGAGACGATGTATAGAGGCAATCGTGTGTGGTTTGGTTGAAGTCACTTGCGATTGTCTTTTCCGTTTCTCATAGAAGTCTGCGATATGACAAGGATTGGTGTGGCTAGCTGAAGCTATGTTATGAATGCACTTAAAGAGAATCTTTCTGGCATAGGGATTCCCACGTTTGGTGATATGTTCCTTGGCTAGAAAGTTTCCAGATTCATAGTGTCTGAGGTCAATACCGATAAAAGCATTGATTTGATTGGCAGAGTGAAATCGACGAATGTCACCAAGTTCGCCAATAATACTTGTCGCTGTGGTTTCAGCTATTCCAGGGATAGAGAGAAGAATCTCATATTCTGGCAAAGATTGAGCCAATGTTACCATCTCCTCTACAACACCTTGTCTGTGTTCAGAAAGCCTAAGTAACTCCCCTGCATAGTATTTGACCTCTTCTATCACTGGAGAGGTTTTCTTGACCGCACAATAAGACTGATTAGCTAGTTTTGTAAGCTTATCTACTAAGTAAGTCACACGTTTTTCAGAGATACGTTTTGCCGTAGACTGACGGATGATAGCTGTTAATGTGGCGTCATCCGACTCCAGTACAAAACTATTACATGGGAAAGTTATTACCAAGTTCCAATATTGTTCCCCAGTTGGTGCTGACAAGATGTTTTCTAATTCAGGAAAAGTGATCTGTAAAACCTTGTGCAGACGGTTTTTAGCGCAGACAATATCCTCAGTAAGATTCTGATAGAAACGGCTGAGGTCGCGTAATTCTTGGTAAAGCGCTTCTTGGACATAGCTTGGTTTACGATTGAGGATGAACTGAGACATAGCTAGTTTTTCAGCGTCAATCTTATCGGTTTTACGTACTCGTAAGCTATCTAGTTGTTTTTTGGATTCTAAAGGATTGAGCCGTGTATAAGTGTAACTATTATCCTCAAAGAAGGCCTGAAGACGACGAGAATAGACACCAGTCGCCTCGAAGACAATCTCTGGCTGGTGAACAGTCTTCAAGTCCCCAAGTAGTCGATTAAATCCGATGGCATCATTGGGTATGGTATAGCCATGTACTTTTTCTCCATTGACCAAGATGGCCACTTCTGAACTTGCTTTACTCACGTCAATACCAAAAACTACTCGCATGATATTACCTCTTTGTCTTGAATGATTCCTTGCTTTAGTGATGCCATTTTCAATACTCGACGTTTTTCGTCCCACATACTTTGATAACATTCTTCCTAAAACAGGTGTCTTGTCAGTTTTAGTTACGACGTCTAGCGCCAAAGGACTCATCGACTTAACAAGACACCTCTACTTTAACATAACGAAAAAGTAGTGAGTACTTTCTCCCGTCGGAGATTTCCTCACTACTAATCTTAGTATGTTTTATTTGACTCTAATTCGTTTAATGTTGTAGTAATTAATATAGTCTACAATAGCTCGTTCTAATTGATTAAGTGATTTAAACGTCTTCTCGTAACCATAAAACATTTCCGATTTCAAAATGCCAAAGAAAGATTCCATCATGCCGTTGTCTGGGCTGTTACCCTTACGTGACATGGACGGTTGGATCCCTTTATCCTCTAAAAATCGATGATAATACTGATGTTGATATTGCCATCCCTGGTCACTATGGAGAATTGTATTTTTATAATGCTCCTCTGTGAAGGCCTGGTTTAACATAGCTTTCACTTGTTCTAAGTTTGGTGAAGTTGAAAGATTATAGGCGATAATTTCACTATTAAAGCCATCTAAAACTGGTGATAAGTAAAGTTTTTGACTGCTTGCTGGAATGGCAAATTCTGTCACATCTGTATAGCACTTTTCCATTGGTTTGGTTGCTTCAAATTGGCGTTGAATGAGATTTTCTGCTTTCTTGCCAATCTCTCCTTGGTAAGAAGAATACTTCCGTTTACGACGAATTCGAGCACTTAAACCAAGAACCTTCATCAGACGTTGCACTTTCTTATGATTTACCATGAAGCCACGATTTCTCAATTCAAGAGTCATTCGACGATAGCCGTAATTTCCTTTATGCTCACAATAAATTGATTGAATTTCAGCTTTAAGCTCTTTATCTTTGTCAAATCCATCTAGTTGTTTCAACTGATAGTAGTAAGTTGAGCGAGCTAAACCAGCCGTTTCAAGAAGTAAATCTAGTCGAAATCCTCCTGTGACCATTTCTCTAATTGTCTCTGCCTTTCTCGCTGTAAGGCTTCGTCCCTGTCTTCTAGTTCTTTTAACTTTTTTAGGTAAGACACCTCGGTACGTAAGCGTTCATTCTCCTCTTGGAGTCGTTCTAGTTCTGTCATTTCTTCCCAAGTTTTCTTACGTTTACGTCCCATTTTAGGTACTCTCTCTCTTGTTTTTTCAACAATAGTATACCCATTTTTCTTGTATTGTGCTATCCAATTTTTCAACAGAGAAGGATTGGGTAGAGCATAATCTAAAGATACACTTTTTTTCGTGAACGACCTTTAAGCAAAACTTTATTAATTATTTCTTCCTTTAATTCGGGAGAATAGTAACGATTCTTCCCTTTTTGACGATTTCTATTCCGTAACGTTCAATCAACCTCACCATATATTTTAGTCCAGAAACATCCACACCAAATCTTTTTTTGAAAGCTCTTTTGAAGCTTCTCCCTGTTTTCTCAGTATATATATCTGAATCTTGTCCTCATAAGTTAATTTCATAATAAAAACACCTCAAAAAGTTAGATTTTTTTCTGTCTAACTTTTTGGGGTGCAGTTCAAACCTTAATTTTTGGGGTGTAAATCACGGGGTGCAATAATTAAGTGTTTAACTCAAACGAGGAGTTAGTTTTACGACTGCTGCCTAGGCT
>BNJU01002709.1_pt1 | contig 28419 bp, 27 predicted proteins | sample 8539281 | NCBI WGS metagenome assembly BNJU01 (sample SAMD00202456, study PRJDB9452) | human saliva metagenome | isolation source: human saliva | place: Japan
CTAAATCGACCCTATCGGTTGTTACATTCAATGATTATCATTGTCGTATATTTTTTAAGAAATTTCTACAAAATCATTGATTTTACTGAATTGTCGTAATTCTCATTTCTCAATTAGAATATTTGATGTATTGGCTTCTGATCTAGTGTAGATATTGTTAACAAGCTGCTATCAGGTATTATGCGTAATATATTACGCACTCCTTCCCACACCCTGGTGGTAAGTATAAAAGTAATTAGAGATAATTATGCGGTAACCATCAATACGCTCGCCTGTGCGCATGTGTGTAAAGCCCTGACCTTTGGGCACGCATGGTGGAACAGGCGCCTGTTGGTTGTGCGCCATATAATATATCCCTATGAGGAGGGCCTATATGGCTGGCCACAATTGATGTGTTTTTCCTGTGTACGGCGGACTAAAACCTCTGTATCCACGATAGCGGGGTGTCCCCACGATTGTACATTTTGACCACTTTATCCACATTTTGTAATTCTATAATACATTTTTGATACCTATCCACAAAATTTTGGACTTATTCACAGACTTATCCACAGGCTGTGATTGATGTCTATAGGACGGAATAATCTAGCCACGGAGTCTCTTTTCCCTTAGGATTTACTTCGTAATGGATACATCAGCGCACCGTTCCATATGAAAGATCTTCATCAGCTTCTACGATGCTGCCTTCCACAGTAACCGCCACCACTTTTCAAAGGTATTATCATCCATTGCTGTTGATAAGGAACTTTCGATAATCACTTTGTAATCACAATACAACCGTTGTATCTCTATCTAAGCGATTCAAAAACGTACCTTTCGGCAATGCCATGTTCTTTAAAGTAGTAAGCCACACCATTGGCAAAAGTACTTGGTCTGGGTTTACTGTCACTGGCCAGCTTATACAATGAAACGGTCGTCATCTTCATATAAGATATGCCGATTCATTTTCAATTGGTTCGTGATACATTTTTCCTTCGCCGCGCGTCAAATCGTCACCTTCGATAACATCGCTGGCGTCATATGTCCGTTGATGTGGATTAGTTTTTCCTCAAATAACTTTACTAAGGATTTTGAGGATATTTTTGTGTCTAACCGCCCATGTCTGCAACATACTGTTTTTCACTACATTGCGCGTCTATATCTGCAGTAGTTACAGTCCACAAAATATCGTCAGGACGATGTGTTTTCTCGCCATTAGTATCTCCTCTACGGTTCATTGTCTCGTGGCATATAGTTCAGTAGCAGCTTGGTTGAACCGCTCGGCCACGTATGGTTTTGTTCAAAGTAGCCGTAACTCTTGCCGGGCGCGTTAGCAACCACATAGAACAGCGCTTTTTCTTCATCTTCACGCCGCTTCTGCGGCGCTTGAAGCGGGCTTGAAGGTGCCTTCGTTGAGGGCACACTGGGAATACATGGTCAAACCAACCAGCGGTGGATGGTAATAGAATTCGGTCTGTTTGCGTACCTGTTGGTGGCTCACCTGCGGTAAGGAGCCGCCATCTGCAAGATTTGATTTAATCGACTAGCCAGCGGGCCTTCGCCAGGCAGCATCTAATTTTTCCATAATGCGATAGCGATCCGTATGCTCTGCCTTGCCGCTTCCCCATGGGATTGCAGGTATTCGAACACCCATTTGATTCATAATATAGGCCAATAACTTCGTTGTAATTCCGTATAGGCCTTTCACCACATAACGTTGCCATTTGGGACGCAATATTGGTGAGCAATATATCTTATTGATTGCCACCATTACGACCTGTTGTTGTAGGTGCGATATTTTCTTCTGCATAGATTAAAGCTGTGTAGTGGCAATATATCGTCCATCGTTGTGCGTGGGCTCGCGATTGATAGGGATCATGGTGCTGAAGCCTGGTTTGTGATTTGGCAAGTGGGATAGATGAAGGTAAATATCGAGTGTATCGTAGATGGGTTTTGGTTACCTGAGTTATGGCGTGCCGTTCATTGTAAAGATTGTTGTCACGTTTACATTTGTCTACGATGATCAGCATTCTTGAAATTTCATAAGGCGTAGAACTATAGGTGGCTTTTCTTGTGTTCCTGTAATGATCGGAAGCCGTGACCTCTTCGGATTGTCCTGGGTATGCTGGGGTTGATAAAGGGTTTGAAGGTTTATGGACACGCTTGTTTTCATCGATGCGGATAGCGCAATTTGAATGATACGATCGTGGACGTATCGTTGCAGTAATTTCTGTACACCACGACTTCATGTTTTCTGGAAACACTGACGAGTTTTTAGCAAGGCTCTGCGCTTCAAAGATGGGTATATGCATAAGTCCGTCATTTTGCCATTGACGCGTCCAGGGGCTTTCAGCGCGCGGCGTACGAGCGTCACCGATGCGTTAAACGTAGCGTTTTATAATGCGCTTAGCGCTGACGGAGTCATTTGGGTTCATAAGTAGTTTAAAGTAAGCCATAACGTCTTTGATTTCTTGCGTCTAGATTAAACTGATCAATAATCGTAAGTGACGGCGTTCATCTTCAGGTTTTTCATTGTTGAGGCGTTCAAAGGTCGCTCAGCTGTTGTTGCTTTTTTATTATCCCGTACTAAACGCCAATATTAGTATCCGTGGCAAGTGTGGGAGGCTTTGAATATCTTCGCTTCAAGATGCTGTTTTTCTGCCTTTTGAGAATGGTTTGTCTTTTCTTTTGCATTGTGAGGGGTTCAGTATATGGATACCTGGTTAGAACATATTCTGTTTTGCGAGCCATGTAAAGAGCCAGTTAGAGAGGTGGTTTTCATAGTAATTTTAAAGGCTTAGTCGCGTAACTGTTGATAAAATCTGAATTGATCGAGATGCTATTCGTATATGGTTTTAAATAGTCCCAAATAATAGGACGTGATTGCCTTCCCAGCATTTTTTGCTTGTACACTGTGTTTTACATTTCATGTGAGGTTTTTGTAGCTATATAGCGCTCTGAACCTGGGTCTTGAAATGGGGTGAAAGATAAGGGTGTAGATCTGGGGAATGTACAGAGCTAAGCTTTCATCATAGGCGGCAATCATTCGTGACCATGGTTCAAAGTCATGGAGTTCATAGAGCACATTGCAAACTAGAAAACTGCTTTGCTCAATTGCGGCACGTTGTTCCTTCTGCAAACGGTCAATCGTTCGTTTATAATCGCTACGGATCAGGAATAGAACCCATGAGGCGATATTCTTTTTCATGCCGATGATGTTGGCAAAGGACATTCTCGCAACCTGGACGATACGGTTCAGATAAAGACGCCTTCTTATCAAAGATAGTTACATCCAGGTATACGGGGTTTCATTGCGCTTCCCCTCTTGTTGGGTACTGAAAAGTAGCTGTGGGATGTACTAACCTCCACAGCCTTGCAGGACTGCCACCAGGCGATTGAATGCGGTCTTTCATCTCATTTGCCGCCTTGTTCGTAAAGGTCATGCACAAGATGTTCTCCGCCTTCGCATAGCCGTCCTCGATGAGGTGAGCCACTCGATAAGCAAGTGTATTCGTTTTTCCCGTCCCAGCGGACGCTAACAAGAGGATATTCTGCTTCATCAATAACGCGTTGTGTTCACGATTGATAAGCAAGGTCTCCTATTTAAAAAGCCGTACCATCCGCGGCAATGAGCATTGGAATAGGGCCCTAGAATTGCTACAAAACCATACACCAAACCAATATCCATAGGAATATGAAAGAACGCATATCTCGTAAGTAAATACCAGTTACCGCATTCATAGCTACTCGTTTAATGGTGAAAAATGCTACTTTGAAAGCAATGTAGGCTACAGCAACGGATACAACCGCCGAAATAATCGGTGATGCTAATAAAGCTTCCATATTATCCTTTCATTTCTTGGCGGTTCACAGCACCGCCTAACGTTAATTCATCGGCATATTCAATATCGCCACCCACAGGAACACGCGGGCAATGCGCGTTACGCCATACCACGTAGGCAATAAACGCGCCAAATAGAGGCTGTCGCCTCCCTTCTACATCTGGGTCAGTAGCGAGGATAACCTCTTGTACGGCACCATCGAGGCGGCAATCAATTTTTTACGCGAATATCGTCAGCACCGATGCCTCCATGAGGACAGGCGCCTTCAATACGTGATATAATGTATAGTCACCACTGCGCTCGATAGAATGACATCGAGAGTTTCAACGACCATAATCGTCCGTTTGATCGCGGTTCGGATTGTACAGAATTCTGAGGGTCTATAGCTGATAAATTCGCGATAGAACAGTGACGCGTGCCCCTTCCTTCCACGATGGTTTCACGAGACGGTCTACTCTTCCTTCGTTCTGCCAAATGATAGGCCAAGCGTCTAGCCGACTTCGGGCCGATGCCGGCAACGGCGCAGGCGCGCTTTGAAGCCGTTCTAAAGCGTTTGTCATTAGAATAAACCTGTTGGCAGTTAGGACCACCAGTTACTTTGTTTCTTGAGCAGAGGTCGTCTACTTTTTGCTATGCTCAGTTGCACCATCACTAAATCTTCTAACATTTCTACGTCTTCGGATCCGACTGCGGTTGGGTTCAATTTCAAACTCGATGATTTTCACGTTCATCACAACTGTTGCAGTCGCCACCAACGGAAGCCTCTACTGTAAGGTTTCTTCTTCTTGATTTTCTTCATATCTGCTCATTTTTGAACTTTTTTCATCATGCCAGCCATATGCCCATACCTTTACCAAACATTGTAATTCCTCCTTTGGATCACGTCTATACTAATATTCATTGATTTATTCTTCAATGACCTCGACATTAATGTGTGATCTTCAGATAGTTTCTCCTAATGTTTCTGCAAGTTGTTTCGTTCCTCTTCCGTCATGTTTGATGGGTCCATGCATATTCAAGCCACCGTCACACTGTCGATAGGTGCGACCTCAATAGGTGGCAGTGAAGTATAGCATTGCCATCACTGTGTGGGGTTCCCTGTTGCTGTTCGCCCCATCAGACTTGGACAGCCACTTCGTATGTGCACCGCTGTCAGGGCGTTCTAAACTTCCCCATCATCGCTGATAAGGTGACGCTTATCTAGTGGATGTGGCGGTATATCATCTAAAGGATGATACGAGATTCCTCCATATCCTCTCTGAGCATCATCAAAGGAATGAACTGAATATCATCACGTTGTGGCGCTCAGCAGCACTGCCCGTCTTCTTCTTGCCAAAGCTGGCGCTGCGGCCATCTACCGCCGGAATCAGACTTGAGTTGCTCATGTAGTTAAATCCATTGCGTTGGATTGACCTCAGGGTCTTCGCACATCAACCATTTGGCTCTTGCGGTCGTTGCGGCGCTTTGCCAACGGCGCGTCGTACTGCCAAGAGACCTTTTATGAGTCTTGTAAATTGTGTGAGCATCAACGGTTTCTGTGCCGGATGGCCCAGTGTATGGGTGAAGCATCTGCCGCTGCTAAGTTTATTCTTGGTCGATACATTGGTGCAATGTATTTTAAAAAACCCTGCTTTGTTGAATTCTGCGTATACAAGTGACCTTAGCCGATAACGGTAGAGGTCATATTACGATGCTGTCCTTCAAGTATTTAATGACATTGGACTGTACATTGCGATACTCTGAGCAGACAAGATTTGATCGCTGTGATAGCGTGACTAATACCTTTTTACCAGACCTTTGGCATTTCTGGGTCGTTCTAATTTCTCTTGCTTGGTGGCGCCATACCTCTCGCCCATCGGCGGAGAATACTCTCATTCACTAGGAGGCGGTGTACTCGGGTAGCCATGGGTGGAGCGTCATCTGCACCCGCAGCGATGGTCATGCTACATTGTGGTCGGTGGTGTCGTGCCAGCGCCGCGGATTGGCACTGTACCAACCGTAGCATTGATTATAACTTGATGGGCATCGATACCAGCAGCCACATTATCAACAGGAACAAGTTATTAGCGCAACCACAGGCGGGCCGAGCATTGGCCCCGTGGCGGTCGGTTGACACGCTGGCCTCGTTGTTCTAATTGAGTTGAGGTTCAATAAATCGTTTCGTTCAGATCGTTCTGAAGACTCTAATGCATACACGGTCTTCTAAGCTTTCATCAACAGAACTAATTGCTAAAGCATAAAATCCACATTTCGATAATGTTCGTGGATTATCCTTGTTTTGCATCATTCATGATGGATTGCGCACTCGCACATACTGGTTAAGTTCATTAAATCGATGCTTTCAGCTGAGCTAAACTCGGTCTTAAGCATCATACATGAGCTCGTCCATCAGGTGCGACCACCAACCAGCGCGGCCGCATGCTGGATGATTCCATAATTCGCGTCGCATCGACCTTCTGCTAAGGCATCGTGGATATGGGACAGCAATTTGGGACCACCCGTTGCGCAACGCATCTCGGGTAGATAATCCATTTCTTTGCTATAGACTGATGAGTTCTTCTACTACGTGGCGTAATAGTACCTGTTGCATACCGCGTTGGTCTAAGATACCAACGCATCGCGCAAACCGCCGTCGCGGACAGCGATGAGCTGTCTTTGCTGCAGATCAATAAAACCTTCCTTTTCGCTACATAGGATAAACGCTGGGCGATATCATCAGACGTAATGCGTCTAGGTATAGCGCGACAACAGGTTTACGATAGTGAGCAATTTTTCAATTCTGTGTGAGATCGATAACGTGAGTGGTGGCTCTTGATAGTTTAAAGCTTCACGCTTCGTCGTAAGACATGTGACTTCGTCGATGATGAACTTTTTACGGCCTTCAACAGGCATGGTTGACGCTTTCACGAAGGCCGCACCTCATCAATACCACGATTGGATGCAGCGTCGGTTCAAGATAATCCATGGACTGGCCGCTCAAATCGTTACAAGCACTACCTCGTTACAAGGATGATCCGTTGGCCCATGCTCGCGAATTGATAGCGCGCGCGAAATCTTGGCCTACTGTCTTACCGGTCCCTCGCGGACAGCAAACAAATACGCGCAGAGCCACCTTATCCTCGCGGATGGCTGCGTCAACGTATCAGACACCTGATGCTGTCAACTTGTCAGTGGTGATCTGTGGACGATGCCACGATATAACGCAACAACCATTGGAACGCCTTCCGAAAATTAATGCTATTATACCATGAAATTCTGACTTCGTAATAATTGTACCTCTATTAGACATAAAAGCGGCCCTCAGGCCGCCTGTGTTCGATGAAACAGCCCCGGGGTCCCCGTGGCACATAGAGGTTACCGCTTAGTGCTGCCTCTCGGTCTGACAGTTCACAGGCTTCATTGCAGGCTGAGAACTATGATCCTATTGCAATACAAATATACGTAAATACCTATAGTCAAAACACTTTACTCCACCGTTCTTCATTTATATTTATTTCATTTTACACAAATTCAGTATATTATATATAAATCTTATATACCAATACAAACTTATTTTACAGAAAGGATATTATCATTATGAGACGTTGTTCTAATTGTGATGCATTCTGACCAATCAGTATTCTGTAAATTGTGGTTTAAATAAGAACCTAAACGAAAAATATGCTCAAATGTAGTAAACCAATGCCTGTTGAAAATAATTTTGTCCGCATTGTGGTATTTCTACAATAAGTTCTAGAAATGGCTGATACATCTACAAAAATCCACCAACAGGATCCTAGTAGTCCTCAAATTAATTTAAAAACAACGAACTCTAATAACGCTATCCTTTAAAACACATATGGTTTAATACTTTTCCTAATGAAATAGATAATTTTAAATTTTCCTACTCAAAAATACGAGAGTTTAATGGCCGAGCAAGGAGGGTGAATATTGTCGTTATATATTAATAGAAATTTGCTACTTGTTTTAATATAGCTATCGGTTTATTAATTACATATAGTTAAAAACCTGAATATATCTTTATGGTATAGTCTTATTTAACAGTATGTTTTTTACCAACACTTGCCATCTCCACGCGAGAGCTCACGACTTAAACAATCCTGGTTGGACATCTATAATTTATTCATTCCTTATTAATACACATTACTGTATCTACTTCTAAAAAGGATACTACACCTAATAGTTATGGTTACCAACTTCGTTTGAGATTATAACCCCTCAAATATGTGAGGAAAAAAGATATTCAACTATCTCCAGATTCAGGTTCGGCAACAAAATTTGTAATCATTGTTCTGCAAATTGGCCGTGCTTTGCATTCGTATCAATGGATTCAAATTCTTAACAATACAACAAAGTCAAACCATCCAAGTCTGCTACAACAGTAATACATCAAAACATTATCACTATCAAGTAATCCTCAGTCCACTTCAACACCTCAACCTGCTGTACAACCCGAAAATAATTATATAGAACAAAAGCACAATGCATTACGCTCTTATTACGATAGACTAAACCAAAAAACTTTAATGGGCTTATGCACTATTATCCGAGTCAACAACAAGCTAGCGTAGGTTATTACAACATGAATGGATATAATACAGCCCTTAATGTTACCTTAACTTAACAAAGGTATTATCTTCAATCAAATCAGGTAATTTACGAATATCAGTTACATGCAAAAGATTCAATTTGGTGAGGTTAAACATCAGTTTTTGCGGGTAATGTAATGTGGAGAAGTTAATTCAACATGGTATATTAAAGATCAAATAGGCGTTTAGTCAGCTCTATGAATAATCCTAGTATTATCAAGCAGGCTATAGGACAAAAGTGTGTAAAAAGCCTTATAACACTAGATATTTACTAGTGTTATAAGGGGTTCATCTTTGGGAAGTTTGAGGGTGGACAAAAGTGTGGTGAGAAGCATCAATTTACTGTAATCACTGACTAAAATGAGGTTATATCTTCCTATATATAAACAAATATGGAGGGAAGAGTTTATGCGACAAATAAAATGTCTGATTGTAATGAAACATGTAATGTTACACGGTGTTTTAAAATCTGGTTCTCAGCGTTGGTTTTATGCATTGTAAGGTGGCATTTACCGTTAAAATTAATAATTTAAGTAGAGTTAAGCCTATTCTTAATTAGTTATTCAGCACCAATATTCAAGCTGATATGCCGTGAGTCGTACATTCAGGCGTAAAACCAAATTTTTAGTCTATATCATTACCACCAAAAGTGAAGTACATGTGTGGTATATCTTGATGGAATTTATTTATTAGGAATTTATGTGTGTTGATTTGTTGCAATGATACACATGTTCTAGGATGGTGTCGTGGTTATGAGCATGCAGACTGGCAGTGTTTAATGGAACGGATTACGAACCTAAAGTCGTTGTGTCTGATGGTGCTAATGGTTTGCCTAAAGCATTTCATGGGATTGACCCTCACTCGCGGTCACAAAGATGCCTGTTTCCATTTTTTGTCAGGTTAGACGATATACGACAAGTAGACCCTAAAAAACGTTGGTCTGGAAGGGACTTTATAGTCTTTTCAAAACTTTTAATGGAAAACAATGGTCAGCCTTTATATGGATTAATGAGCTTTCAGCGTGGCGAATGACATATTCTGATTTTTTACGAGAAATGACGATTGATGAATTCGGAAACAAACGCTCTACACATGAGCGTTTGCTTAAGGCTGAATCATCATTATGGCGTCTGATTAGGCAACAAACTTTATTTACTTTTTGGAATGTTTTGATATCTGTACCGTAAATAATCGTATTGAAGGTGGAGTAAATGCTCAACTAAGAGTATGTTTGAAATGTCAGGGTTTTCACTTGAAAGAAGACTAAAAGCGGTCTATTGGTGGTGCTATATTACTCTCCAAGACCGCTCTATTCGAATATATTAAATTGTATGCCTACTGATGAATCGATTGCTGCTATCTACAAACGGTTATCTGATTATTGCCAAATAGATCGTTCAATCCCTCAATGGGGTGATGCTCCTGTTTGGAATGAGCTACATATGTCTACAGATTTTCCAACTTATTGGGATTAGTCACACTTTTGTCCTATGTAAACTATATTACAAAAACTCCCACTAGTTTTTAATCAACTAGTGGGAGTTTTTGTAATATCGTGTTTTAACTCTATTATGCATATTTTTGATTGATATGCAGCTGTGCGCCTTCCTAAGGATAAGCCTTGTGCTTTAGAGCGTTCAATATCGTGCATTTCTTCATATGCTACTGGTACCTTTTGTGATCTATTACAATTTATTCCAGTTTTCTAGAATATGACTACCTTTAGCAGAGTTCGTTATGCAATACATGTTCTAATTCTTTAATGCGTTTAAGGTCATCATTATTAGCAGGACGTAATTCTACAAGACCTGTATTGACATGCATTCATCACAATCGAGATATACGCAGCCACCGGACATTGCCGCGGTTCGGCCGGTTGCCGAGTACGAACTACATACACCTCATGTGTATTCCTTTCGCGATGCAACCAACAACAGCAGTAGCCACTATTACGAACGGCGAACTGTTCACCAGTACACCGTTGATGTGGGATGTTTCCAAGTAGCGCCGCTAGAAACTAACGTTACCGATAAGGATATTTTCGTCACCAAAGATGAATCTTTGGAGATGGCGGTGATAGTACCACGGACAAGCCTTTACCGAGTCGTCGTTCGCATCGCCTTCAGGTTCTAAAGTCATGCCTTTAGGAATGAAAGCACCGAAGTTGATTCGCAGGCCTTCAAAGTTCAACTTGATTGTGTTATCTGCGTGCGCTTTCACCGTAACGACAGGTCACCTCAGGAGCCAACCAAAAGTACCTACAACACGGTTAATATTTGCAATAGCCAATTTAGCGCGAATAGGTTTTGATCCTAATACGGGACGATACATACGCAAGGCTGGACATATCAATGTGCGTTCAATTCGTGATCTTGGTCAACAGTGCATGTGACCTGCAGGGAATCGATGTATGGACGGAACAAAAGCGTTGGTCAACGCGAGTTAGTCGGTATCGTGAGATTTTTGACGAACGAGGTCTATACTGACCGAGAGTTCAGCTGGAGCGAATACTAACGAGCCATGATTTCACGCAACTCGATGAAAATCATCAAGTTTCTACATACTCAGGTTTACCTGTAAAGCGTACGAATTTTCATCTTGTGTAGCTGCGCCAGGACATATATTGGAGTTACATACACGGTATTTCAGCCTACTGCAACGGTGGCAATGTACCAAAACCGAAGCTCAGCACCTGGCATAGCTGCTACTGCTACGTCGAACCGGTCATCAACGAGTCTGCTTCTAACTGAACGCGGTCACGCAATCTGTTGGACATCAATGTTTGATGCGTTTCGGACAAACCTAATTCAGGCACTTGCGTGTTTTACAGACGTACGGCCTGCCGCGCATGTACCTGCGTCGTAACCAGGTCGAGGATATTGTCTGCTTTTGCTCGCAACGCCAGCAAGGATAGTACCAACGCTAGCTTCAGATGTTAATTTAACGGAAATAGTGCATCTTTGCTGGCATTTCAAATCGTAATCAACTCAGCCAAATCTTCGATGGAGTAATATCGTGATGAGGTGGTGAGATGAACTCAACCCCGGGTAAGTGACGAGCTTTGGATTTCAGGGTACACCTTTTTCACGGCAATTGACCACCTTCACCCGGTTTTACCTGAGCAAATTTTGTTGCAACTCTTTTGGTGGATGAGGTATTCGCAGTTACAGAAACGACCAGAGGCGATCTGCACTTCGGATTTTGGTATCGCCGTTTGGCAATGGTTTAGCGAACTGCGTCTTCACCGCTACCGGAGTTGGATGTAGACCAAGAGTTCATAGCGATAGCAATCGGTTCATGCGCCTCTTTACTGATGGCACCATACTCAGCACCTGCTTTAAAGCGTTTGATAGATTCTTCAATTCAACCTCTTCAATAGAGATGCCGCCACCCCTGGGTAGTTCAATTCCATCAGAACGCAGTAACAACATGGTAATCATTGCGAATAGCTAGAATATAACACTGTAGCTGGTCGCTTTTGATAAGGATTCTTGTAACAAATCAATCGTCTTAGGGGTTAAACATATGTCCCATCTTTTACCGGACCATACCAACCGCCTGGTTCGAGTACAGTTTCGTCGGATTTGAAAGCACGTTCATAACGAGCTAATGCTTCGTGTGCTACACCGCCAAGACCGATACCACCGATACGTGTTGGTGTATTTACGAAGAACTTGTTGATGAAGTTAGTATGCCCAAAGCTTCAAAAGATTTGTGCGCCATGGTAGGAGCGAACTAAATCCCATTTTGGACATAACCTTCATGATGCCGCCTACAGTCGTGATGTAGTTCTTTCTGCTTCTTCAACCGTAATATCGCCCAGGCGTTTACGAGCTTATGGGGTAGCATGCTGTTTCAAGGTCTTTAAGTATGGGTTGATAGCCACCCATATCAATTAGCGCAAGTGATGAACTTCGCGTGGCTCACAGATTCGAATAAGACCGTTTCTGTGCGCAACGCTCATTGATCAGTGATTATGGACAGCCGCCACAGCCAACAATGCGGAGATTGGTGCAAGTTTTCATCGACGCCACGGTCGGATAAATCAACATTTTGTTCTGCGTCTTGCCTCTTCTGCTTTTTCCTGTAATTCATTAACATGCACCAGCAACCCAGCGCCCATTTGGATGAAAGGATTGGCAATTAACTGTTTCATGCGACGGCAGTCAAGACCTGATAGATGCCAACTCTTGGTTGCCGGGTGGTGTACGCATAGATAACGCATAAGTACCAGCTTTGTTTGGATCGGTTAGTTACCAGAGTTACCAGCATACGCGCGTAGATGCTAATATTTCTCCGAATGGAATCGATTGGAGGATTTGTTAGGCGAACATTTGTAGTAGCTATATAACAATTGTGGTTTATCAGACAAGATAGCAGAGTGAGCATCGGCACCTCATGGCACTTAGGGTCTTTACCATCCTTTTGCCAAGCACGTCATTGAACAAGGTCTTCTTGGTATAACCAAAGCTTGTTGATGTTTGAATAAATCTTCAACTTTTGAATATCACTTTCATCAGCTTGTGTAATTTCAGACAAGTGAATAACGTGTTCCTTTACCCATTCATCATATGGCAATTCAGTAGCAACGCGTTGTTTGATTTCTTCGTCAGAGATAATACGTTGTTCCTCTGTATCGATGAGCAGCATTATGCCTGGTTCCAAACGACCTTTAGCACGAATATTTTCAGCATTTTCGTTTACTACACCCACTTCGGACGCCATGATAACGCGATCATCAGTTGTTACATAGTAACGAGCAGGACGCAAACCGTTACGGTCCAAGTACGCCACCGATAACAGTACCATCAGTGAAGCCCATAGCGAGGCCATCCTTGGTTCCATCATGAGCTGGTTTAGGAATCATCATCATGATTGCATGAGGCAAGGAACGACCTGTCATGTGCAAGAATTCCAAAGTGTTGTCGAACATAGCGGAGTCAGAACCGCTGTCATCTACTACAGGGAATACCTTTTTAATATCTGGGAATAATGGAGATTCTGCTTTACCTTTACGAGCATTGATCCAGTTTACGTTACCGCGGATAGTGTTGATTTCACCATTATGCACTAAGAAACGGTTGATGCGCCTGGAGCTCGCTTGGGAAATGTATTTCGTGCCTAGACACGGAGTGAACCATTGCCAACGCAGATGTAAAGTCAGTCGCCCAAATCAAGGTAGAAGTCACGCACTGACCAGGTGTTAACATACCTTTCATATACGATTGTTTGAAGACAAAGATGCGATATAGAAATCGCTAGATACCCTTACTCAACGGAATGATGCGTCAGCCAATTTACGGATGATGTACAATTTTACGTTCGAATTCTTTTATTATTCGTTACATCTGGACCTCTTACCGATGAGGATTTTGAATCATCCAAGGGCGAATAGTAGCCGCCTCTTGACCAACCTTGTACCATCAACTGGTACTTCACGCCAGTCGAGAACAACTTAGCCTTTCGCGAACAACCTCTTCAAAAATACGTTTTTGCTCGTTACGGAGACTTTCTATGTTGTAGGGCAAAGACCATACCTACGCGCCGTAATCACCAGCGGAAGGCAGTGTTAATGCCAAGCACTCCGCATTCAGCTAAAGAACTCATGGGAATTTGTACCAAAATACCGGCACCATCCCTGTGTCCTTATCGGCGCCTGCACCACCGCGAGTGTTCAAGACGCCTAAAATACGCAAACCGTCATCGATAATATGATGATTTTTACCTTAATATTAACGACAAAGCCCATGCCGCACGCATCCTTTTCAAATTGGTACGCTTACATAGCATTGGCTTCGAGTCTAGCTTTGATTCAGACGTTGTTGCTCAATTGTGCTCTGATTCATATCCATAACGTCACTCTTCATCATCGCCAGTCGTCCCAAGCCTTTCGCGTTCTCGTTCGGGCTTGGTGAAAGTATAACTAAAACTACTTTCATGATAAAATCATAAACTTTCTATAGTCTAGCTGAATTTTATGTCTACCATAGTATACACCTGTCCTCAGTGAATTAGATATAAAGAAAAACATAGTCCATGTTTTGAGTGCATAGACTATGCGTTTTTATCACTATTGTTTTTGTACAGCGAAATGCACAATCATCAATAGCCATATTTGTTTATCATCGTTGGCTGTTTTTCGTGGCACGCTCTGTGATCCACATCTAGCGATTGAGCTTTTCTTTTATTTTTACGTGGCATGCTCTACGGCCACATCATCATGTAGATTATAGTTGATGCTACTTAGAGCAATTACTATTTTCATCGACAGTCGTACCCTACTTCACAGGTTACGTCATAGGCTCATCCTCGCAAAAGGCACAAAGGTTAATTCTGATGCAGTAAGCGATTGTGTGTAAGGTTTTATTAGCGTGCCATACATAGCGTCGCCAACGATGGGATGTCGATATGCTCCATGTGCACGAATTTGATGAAGTTCGACCCTGTGATCAATTTAAATCGCAGTAGTATGAGCACATCGTGACTAAAGACGGTATGTTGCGTTTGTGCCGGTTGACCAAATTCATCGATGACACGGCGGTTTATCAAATACGTGATCCAATCACCGTGCGCGTCGACAACACCCATCTGAGTCAATGCGACCTTCTACCTAGGCTATGTGGAGATGCGATCGATGACCAGACTGTAGTTCATCTGTGTAATATCACGCGCTTCCTGTTTTGCCAAAGAGAATACAACCCGATGTGTCGCGGTCGAGAGCGATGCACAGGGCGCACTGTATGGACGCCGCCCTTTTTCGCATAATAACCTGCCACATGGTTGCTCAATGACTTATGAGACTTTGTTTGACCCGCTGGATGAACGAGCATAAAAGGATCCTTATTAACCACCAAGGTATGAGCATCTTCGTAGAGAACGGTAATAGGACCCTTTTCTACATCACGCCATAATCCTTATCCTGTGGCAGTTTCAAATGTTGAGACATCACCTGAGGGACGCTGAGAATGAGCTACACGGCTATTTACTGTCCGTTTCTTACGGAACATCATTTGGATATCTCGAGAGGATAGAAAATCGTTCCTTTACATATTTAGAGACGCTAATTCTGTCGGTTCTGCCCTACCGTATATGTTTTTCCAGCTCATATTACCACCACTCGTTAATATATGTTTTTGTTCAGGATAGGGGATATCGAAATAATCTAACCACTCTTCCCCGACTGAAAGTTTACCTTCAAAGGCAAGATCCCGTGCTGTTAATGTGCCCATCAAAAGTTGGCTCAAAGCGCCCACTTCAACAGTAAGAATCTGCTTCACCTTCAAGCGTATCAGATGCTTTCTTAACAGTTGGCGTTAATGCATGCACGTATTATACTTCATAGCGACCTTCATTCCAGGCGCAAAGGCTATCTTTAACGCCAAAGGTCAAAGTAATGCATCATCAATGCCTCTGGATTTACAGGAATCGCTTCAGAGCCGCTTTCACATCAACAATACGACTCATGCCTGTACGGCATAGTGAGCATGTCGCTTTTACCATCTGGATAGAAGCGATGGTATGTATCGTGAAGACCTTCATTCCAACGGATAGAAGTGCCTTGGGAGCGATGATTGTGGAAAGTGATCGACAATGCCGTTATGTGCACGGCGTGTAGTATACACCTAATTCAGAAACAGGGATTTCAGGTTGGCCTAAACGATATACAGCGTACCCCTTCGATAATATTTTCATCATTGCGCACAACAGCGATGTTTACGCCTTCTGCAGAAGCTGCCAAGCAAGCGTTTCCGTCTTTTCACCGCGCTCTGCATACACCAGATAAACGCGCTGTCATGCTTTATAAACTGGATCTAGCAATGTCCATTGGTCTACGCTATTAAGCAAAGCCAAAAGCTCAACGTTTTATCCGTCATAGGGCGCAAGTCTTCAAGAGACATGGTGTTCACCCGGTGATGAGCATAGAGTTCCCAACCATATTGTTGGTAAAAGCCGCTTTGGGGGCATCAAAATCGTCAGACCGACCGCGCTTACGAAGTTCCTCTAATGTAGCAGTCAACAACGCACCACCTACACCTCCACGGCGTCTTGCCGGATGTGGCAACACCTACCATATAACGCTGTAGGCGTACAGCACCGCGTACATTAAGATTATATTGACGCAAATGAACGGTACTTAACAACTGGTCTTGTTCTAGACCAACCATTGATGTTCTGGTTCATAGCAATTTGTAAAATAACATTGGAAGAATGGATCTTCATAGGGTTCAGCAGTACGCCCATAGATTTTCCACATGTGCGTATCTTTGAGCCGTTACAAATTCTAAATTCCATAATTATGTCCTCGTTATATCATAAAGGCCTCTATCTATAGCATCGCATCGCATCGCATCGCATCGCATCGCATCGCATCGCATCGCCATGATGATACGCAGTTACATACAAATGAGATGAGCTAACACTTCTATTACTAACAAAATGAGCTATGAAGCACATCGGCTTCGCAGCTCGATTTTTATTTACCGCCTGTCGCATTATTCGCTTCGTTAGCATATACCGCGTCGTATTTTTCAGCAAAGTGATCTGGGTTCTAGATTCCTTTTAGCTTGACGAAGCGCAGCAATCCCATATCTTCTTCACGGTTGATGAATTCAACTCGCTAAAATTCATGACAGAATGAATTCATTGTTAATCGCTTGGTACAAACCGCGAATATCTCGATTTGCTTTTTCAATATGAATCAAAGCAATTCTATCATTTAAGATTTCACCGATCTGAAAGCTTCACACGGCCAAACAATTTAATGGCTGCCGCTTTTAAGGCTCAAAGGTCACCAGTTATCGAACAACAAATTGATTGGCTGTAATTCGTCTTCGATACCTTCTTCGCTGGTGAGTTTCCACCCAAGATGCTGCTGTTTCGCGACACTAATGGAATGATATCTTCCGTAATTGGCAAGTACTCATAGTTAGAATATTGCATGCGGAATTGGTTTCAAATGGTTTTCTTTTGACGGAATTTCTTACCGGACAAATTGATAAGATCTTCGAGACTTGTAAATATATTCGTGAGTTATCACGGTCAGGCGTGAACTCATAGCGACCAGGACAGAGGTCTTCCATGCTCTTTTGACAGCTTTGCTAACACCTTTAAAACGGAATGGCAATTTTATTTTCTACGAACCATTCTTTAGCGCACAATAAACCATCAAGAGATTTTGCATCTTTTACCAGCAAGCAGAGCAATAGAATGGTTCCGCTTACCGCCACCTTGAATGTACAACCGCCATCTTCTTCAGCCCAACGGATGCCGTACGGATCTTGCCGCAGAACAATGTGGTGAAACAGTTATCAGATGCTTCATACGATGTTGTTCAAAATACTTGTCGATTAATGGTTTATCTCTTAATTTAAAACGTTTAAATTCCAAAATAATCCCTCCTATCAGATTCCTCTTGACGGGGTTCCTTTTGCACAGTGTGTGAAAAGTTTTCTTGCCATCATGCATTCAACTATACATTAAAACTCTGGTATAGAACCTTACGGTTCGTAATTACAATTTACAGATTCGCCTAACACAAAGGTTCCATCAGTTGTGATAACCTTATCACCTGCGTTTGAGCCAGAAATAATAGCTTCAGCATCATCACCTTCTGTGATGCTACCTCGACGCGTACGTCCACTGTGTTAGTTTTCAGGTCAATACAGAGAACGTATTTGCCGTCAGAGTTTCTCGCGAACCGCCTTAGATGGAACGGTCAGCATTTTTGCTTTTCACGATGTAGATTCGATAACGAGTGTATAGAATTCAGCCCTCATATATGAGGACGCTTGTCATTGTTGAAAGTTGCTTTCACCAATACGCTGAGGCACCGTTTCAGGTTGCGTAATATCTACATAAGTCAATTCACCTGGTGATTCTTGTTCTGCCACCGCTGGAGGAGCGCTTTCATGCCATTTTTTGCCTCTGGTGTGCCCAGTTTCATCGCCGCATCACGAGGGATGCTAAAGGATGCTACCATCGGTGTTGTTTGTTGTATCATCGCATGACGGACGATCGCAATCGCCATTTGACGTGTCTTCGTTATAAATAGCCGTCACCGGCACCTGCTATAGGAGCTACAATTGTGGATGCGACCATTTGAGCCGATGCTGAGCGATTTGTGAGCCTCGATAGCCTGCCGTATTGGCGCACTGCCACCACCGCCAGTTGTTACCTGTCGTAGTTTATGGTCGAGATCGTTCCACAATGCGATCGTATTCTTTTTGTGTAATCATGCCCGCTCGCGCATTTTCCGGGCCTGTGCTAATTGAGCACTATCTCACGGACGCTGCCGTCGTAGTCGTCAGCAGATGTCGCATATGATTGCGATTGAGCTTGCGCTAACTGACCTTATGGGATACCGCTGTTGTGAAAGCCGATGTATCTACGGTTGCTAAGGTTTGGCCTTGCTGTACTTGGTCGCCTACTTTCCACAGCATATGACCTGCCCTGTTAAGGTCGGCGTTACTGTCGCCTTGTACTAGGGGCCGTTACATTGGCGTCATTATGTTCTGCAACGGCATGATCGCTTGTATGTTACCTCTGCAACGGATACAGTTTTGGGACACGCAACCGGCAATGGCAAAGCGCCATTATCATAACACCAAGCATAGCAATTACAGAACATAAACGATTGACTTTTTCATTCTGTCACTTCCTATCATATTGATTTTATCAATACCTTAGTATATCATAAAATCAATTAGAATTGTATAAAAAGCAAATTCCTTTAATTTATGGATATAACGGAGTTTCTCATGGAAGAACGGATGGACTTTAGAATATTAAACAACAGCGACTTTATTCCCTCTATCAGTTGTGGCACTTATAAAACAGGCACCCGAAGGACTGAAAGCCAGAGCAGGCCGTTGCTGATGCCGCAGGAGGTGGGTCTGCCTCGATGCAGTGCCTACTACAGCAGCGAAAGAGGCCGTTGTCAGAGTATCAAAGCATCTGGCGTCCCGTCGTGCTGAGATATCATTATTTACTACAAAATTTGGCGCACCGATGCGAGCTACGATAATACAGATGCGCGCTGTGAAAGCTTCCTCTAAAAATTGGAGCACCAATTATATCGACGTCGTATGCTCGGCCACCAACGCTGGGCGATTACTACCGGCTCGCGAGCGTGCTATGGAGGTTATACACGACCAAAACGTATTGCCGTGGTCTGGGTCTCTCTAACTTCTAGAAATCGCCTCATCGACTTGCTATACCGCTGCAATGTAAAACCTGTGGTGAACCAAATCGAGTACAGCCATTCAACCAACGTCGGTCTTATTACAGATAGTGCGTAAACATCAAGTAGCTAGGCATGGCGTGGTCTCCATTTACTCGTGATCGCCAACCGATTTTCGACCACCCGATCATTAAAAAGCGGCTGAAAAATACGGTGTCACAAAACACCAAATCATCTTACGTTGGCATATCCAACGAGGCATCATTCCATTGCCCAAAGGCAAATACCGTAAACCATATGAGCTGCTTTTGATGTATTCGACTTCAAGCTTACTAACATCGACATGGACGTTATGGAATTATTAGATCAACAAGACTTCTTGGAAGATCACACAGCCTCAGTCTAGAAAGATTGTACAACTAAGATAAAGAAAACCACTTATATCTCTGCTCTAAGGATAGATATAAGTGGTTTATATTATTAATTTATTTAGGACATTAAAAGACAGCTAGCTATAAGTATCATGTACCTACAGTGCCGCACCAATAGACATGAACATATTTCCTTCCATGGGTGCATGCCAACAGTTACTAATAAAAGCAATAAGTTCTGGAATGCCAGTAAGGATGAAATCAGTGTATCTTTAAAAGGTATATACAACAAAGCATGCCACTGCTGCTTTGCAGGCAGTACCCAGCAATACTGTACAAAATCTGGTGCCCTTTTTACAGGTGGAAAAATAAGAAAAAGCGGAAAAGCAAGTAATATGGCTGCTACAACAATAGCAACGGTAATGACCATTTCAAAACTAGTCCAGATTTACACCTCTCACTTATACGCAATATAACATACTGTGAGCATCGCATAGCGACAAGCATAAACAAGTTTTCCCGTCAACAGAAGCATGGCTAGGGGCTACAACGGCTCCAACTAGCACAAAAGCCTCGAATATTATTCTTAGCATTAAATAACATTTTCAAAGGAATATAACAATAAATAAGCCAGGTAATACATAATACCGCAAATCTACAGATGCTAATAAATCATCAAACAATCCCCTAAAGGTACTCACCACCCAAAGGTATAATTAATCACGATACTGATGAACATTTTTTCATCCACATCATCAGGGCAACTTCGTAGAATACATTGGTGCAAAAGCTTTCGTCACACATCCAGGCAACGGTAGGAAACCATTTACCACCATATTCCACTATCTCTGTAATGCAGATAAAACCATAGATGAGCGCCCATTAACAAACAAGGTCAGCATACAAAAGCATTTACAGGATCGTAGCACATATCAGCGGCCCAATAGTTACACGAAGACTCCGTCGGGCACCGCAGTGTGACTCGCCAAGAGCAGGGGCGTATCTGGCAAGGCAATCATTTGACTGGTAACGCACACAAGCGAGCCTAATCCGGGAAAGGCTGAGCCCAGGCCTATAGTCGTGCGCCACAGGAGAAAGGCGCGAAAAGCGCTTCGATGTTTTATTTCATTTCGAGGATCTCGGCGCCCAAATCGCTTCATTATATATTACATGAAGCGATAGTTCAAACCTAATCTTTGGTCCTCTTCTGGACGAGTGGAAAACTGAGATTTGGACAATGATAAAAGACTACACCATATAGTGTGTACCATATAGCACCTATTATAATATACATTGCTTATATAATTAGTGTCAAATTTTGATGAAAAGCTTTTAAGCAAAATGTATTGTTATAAAGCGCGTTAAAATTTCACGACTTTCGCCGCTACTGGTGTTCCATCGCTTTTTCACGCAAAGTCAGTGTCATACCATGAGCTTCTAATTGTTTCACAATTTTATCACTTTCTTTCTTCGCCCAGACCATAGTCTTTCAAATGTGTGGATACATAGGGACTCAGAATTCACGCGTAGCGATAAACCTTATCTGCTCTTTTTCTTGTTTTGTACCTTCTGTAATATGCCATACACGTGTAGCATATTGTGCCAATTTTTCAAGCTTGTCTGCTCACTTCCCACAATGCAGGCAACATGATAGCCCTAATGTAATCCCATGGTCAAAGATGGCACGCTGACCCAGTCAACCCACTGACCGATAAGATGTGTTGCTCCAGTCTTAGGGCTCGCCGGCACCGATCAGACCGTTTACTACCAAGGCAGAGGCCCACACGTGGTTAGTACTTTGAATATCGGCCAGTTGGTTTCTGGTTCTCTACCGTGTTTCTTTGCCGACTTTCAATCATGGTTTTCAAAATACCTTCTGCTGAAACGGTCTTGAATACGGCCTCATGCAGGACGCTCGCATTGCTCTGTAGTATATGTGCAGAGGCATCGATATCGCCATTCTTAACTGGTTTTTCTTTGTGGCAATGGAAAGTCATCATGGGATCGTCAAGCATGGAAACTTAGGAATACTGTTCTCTGAACACAGGATATTTACCGTCACCATAAGTACTAACGGCACTACTGTTCACTCCCCAGAACCGTGGCAGTAGTGTCCTCTTCAACATGTACCAAATGGTAATGGACTGGCAACTATGTCCACTGGAACCTCTGCACACCAGCTTTCATAACTTCAATGACAGGGACCACGATCAAAGTAGCGCCTATAACGATAAGTTTGGCAGCGTCTACTACAGAACTGCCGCCACAGCGAGAACGAAATCTCACGCCATGTTCACATAATGAGTTAGCGCAAAGCGTCTACCACGTTCACGTTTGCAGATGGGTTTGGCCTCAATACCTGCCGAATTGCTCCTACCTTGCAGTGGTTGCAAGGGTCTGTCATGATGCGGTCAATCAGGCCACTCACGCACAGCGCAGTATCCACCCGCCGTGCGTAGTGAGCACCTTTGCATCCTTTTGGTACCAATGCAGCTAATTCATCTAAACGGTCTTGCCGACACGATATAGTGTTGGATTATAAAATCAAAGTTAAGCATGGTAGCCTCTATATGACCTCGCTGCAGTTATTAATTGCCAATACTTATATTCCACCGTTTAATTGTAATACTAATACTTATTACTGATACTAATATCACTATTATGATGTTTAAGCTGTAACATCTAGATTAGCTGCTTATAAAACAATTTATCTTATATACCACTCTCGAGCTTCTAGACATGCGTAGGAGCTATAGCTTTAATCCTATAGCTCACTCTATGTATTTCTCTATATGCAAAACCCCACTCACATGATATAGTCTTCTACATTACGTATGTAGAAAGGATGTCATGATGAAATTGACGAAATTTATTGCCCTCCCTCCGTTGGTGTGCTTTAGCATTCGCCATCGCAGGTTGTGGCACACAATACAAATCATCAGGCGGAGCAGGAGGGCAAACGCGCCTAAAGTAAAATCGTGCTGCGGGTCCTCATGCGCAAGTAGCTGAAGCTAGTGTGCAGAGCTCACAGCACAGGTATCACCTTAAGGCTGTGTAGAATCGCTCGATTATGTAACAGCGGATAAAGCCCTGCTGATGGTGACATCCAACCAACGCGTACCAACACGTGCCATTTCATGGAAAACTTTAACAACACAAACGGTTCCTTGACCTGGCTGGCTATTGGCAAAACGATTTAATGATGCCTATGGGATTGTCTGGTAACTTCTGTACACAGTGCGCAAATGATGTGCCAGAGATGGCGCTATCGTAGCGATTCCAAACGGTCCGGCATAAACGGCGTCGTGGTCTTGCATGCTAGCCAGGCAGGTCCATGTGCATGAAAAGATGGCGTTGGTCTTTAAACGAACAGCAGCAGATATTACGTCTAACCCTACCTTCAAATCCAAGAGCTGAAGGCGGCTCAATTTGCCGCGTCAGCCTAGATGACGTTGCCAGTGGCGAGCGATTCACCGCGAACTACGTTCCGTGGCGCGGGTGCACGTAGAAAACAAGGTTTTCTTCTTAGAACCTAGATGACGAACCTTTAGCGTTACGATCATCGCGTATCGTGAGCCAAGACAAAGACAACGCAGTCGACGCTGTAGTGCAGATACATCTACAAATCTGGTGCCCATCAAACAATCTCATCAACGATACTTTCGAGTACCATTACATCTGCAAACTAAAGCTCAGAACCGATCTCTATCATTCGGTCGGTTCTTTTATTACTAATGCCAAAAGCGATACCGAACTCAATTTAGAGTATCGCTTTTGATCGTCTCTTTCCGTATCGATCACGTGTATTTCAGCATCTGATGACCGTATCGACGGTTTACGCCCACTGGGTCATTGCGTGGTGTCGAACGCTGATAGCCTGCATCAAGATAGTTCACCAGCGATGATCTTTATCGTCCGGCACACCTATCAGCTCCAACACTGGTTCGTATTCCTGCTTCCCCTGCATGTTCGAAGAGCCTGCCCAACAAGTACCTAGACCTAAATGTTGGTACATAAAACCTGCATAAAGACAAGCAAGAATGCTCGACTATCGTAGTACGATGAATATCCTTTTAGAACCGATCAGCCACTAACGCAGGCGCATCGCGAATGATATTCCTTTTATCCACTTCAGCTTGTGCGGCACGAGCATAAAGACGCATGATCGAGTTGCTGTTTTTGCCGCTCAAAGTGCATCCACTCAAGAACGAGATCGACAATGCGACGCAATTTTGTTGTCACGTACTACGATATACGAAATATCCTTGTGTATTTGTCGCTGTTGGGCCATACTGAGCCACACGTTTCAATACCTTGCGAATAGGCTCAGCGAGAACTGGTTTTATTTTTGATAGTTACGAGATAGAGCGACGACGCGTAAAAGAATAACTCAGCTTGCTCAAGCTAATTGCAGGCTCCTGTGTAATATCGATTTGCTCCTTACGCGGTGTCATGTCGCTGTCGAGTAGCAAGCGTTGGGACATACGGAAATACAATACCCACAGGAGATGCAACCTCCTTGCCAGTTATAGGCCCATCATCTCGGACATCACCAGCAATCCTGTCGGACGAGTCAGCTACGCAAAGGCCGCATCGTGTCACGAGACTTCTGTATTGACGGTAAATAACATCTGATAAATCCTCCAAAAACTAGCTATAAAGGTTTATTATAACAGTTAATCAAGGGTTATCTAGGCAACATACTCTTTTTGCAGTAATAGCTCCCCATGTTTGATGGGGGCCCCGTTACATTTCTACATCCCTAGTAAAAGTACGAATATACTTGCTTGCTCCGTTCTTCGCAAAAGTCGCTGCACAAGTATATTGGTGCTATACTCTGTTATAAAGACGTCCATCAAAATACCGTATGCCGACCATTAATACGCCTAGATAACCCGGTTACTCTATAAAAGCTTTATAGTGGTAGCTTATACTCCCTCACATTTGGAGAAAGCTTAGCCTGCCGCTGAATACAGGTTAGTTTAAGCTGTTTTAGTCCAAACTGCCCAGCCTTTCCGCTTACCAAAAGCAGATTGAGTAAATATCTAATGTAGCTTGTGATGGGCGTCATCAACTATATAAGGAGATTAGTCGCTTACTATGGGACTGGTTAACAGCAGGTGTTATATAAAACTAGGTATTTCTGCAGCGACTTTTACGAAGGACGGGCAAGGAGATACCTAGTTTTATTTTGAATAATGAGTTGTCGTAATGAAACGGGGCCCTATGAGCGACTTAACTACAACTTATGGTGGGGCCCCATCACAAGCGGAAGCATTTACTCAAATGCTTTCTCAATTCATATGTTCCCCTTTGTGTCAGTCTCCAGGTCCCAAAGTCAGGTTCTGATGCTTCGTTTGGTTTGTTGCTAGTGCTTCCATAAATTCAGGGATTTTGTAGCCACTGTGCCCTGCCATTTGCCAAAGTTTTCAGATCCATGTGTTTCAGGCCACCATCAACCAGCATAAAAAAGAAAGCTGGTGGGTTTTTATCTACTCAGTTTAACAGAGCCGTGGATCCGATTTCACCAATGGGTGTGTACCACAAGAGTGCGGACAGCCAGAGATGTGTGTAAAGCGTGGGAGTTTTCTAGTGTCTACGCGCCGCTTCCAAGGTGTGGAAAGTGGCTTTTAATAGACCATTCGAGTCTTGAATCCGATTTGGCATACCGTAGAACCTACTGAGATACGGAACGACGGAATTCATTGATAGCACTATCGTCTGTCAAGTCTGCGATTTTACGTGCTTCATCAGCAGTGAATTAATGAAATACATTGATTGATCGGGTGCACTACGAGCTTCAACGGTCTAATGTCAGCACGTAATCAAGAGCAGATAAGAGATGCTCAACGTTTGCATCGCCACCGACTGGATGGTATTCCACATAGTAAAGGCCTTCTTGTTTTGCCGATAAATACGATGGTTCACCACAAGTCGTCGCGTTTACCCGTTTTGTAATTTCGAAAGGCGTAATCGGCAGGAGTTTATCTGGCTGTTCTGCCTCTTTACCATAAGCAAGGTTTCTTCATGAGGTTTGATGAAAGCTTCGGCTCCACCAGCTTTCAGCCGGCATGTCAACGTGTACGAGCTTTGCACGGTTCTTGAAATTACCGTGATTAGCAAATACCATAAGCATAGCTTTCATATGCAATACATCCTCCAGGTTGCATCGTGAGCCACAGGAATACCCATGCGAGGTTTGGTCTAGTCCACCACAACGCAAGACATCAAAAGGTATTATGTTTGTTAAATTAAATCAAGATCTTTTAAACTGGTGGTGTGGCGTACTATCAAAACCATTGTCGTTAGCCATTTTAGAATTTGCAGGAAGCGATATAAAACACTTTTGCTCCACAAAGGGAACTCGCTAATAGCCGCCCGCTGCATGTGTAATATCTGGGGTTTCTCGGATCGATGCGCCCTAGAATACTGGCACTTGGGGTTATCACCACCAGCACCACGATTATCATACCATGTTCAGCCTCTTTAAAAAGATTTAGTATTGTGTCACCATCAAGACCATGCATTTATGGTATTGAGTCGTAAAGTGCACATGCTGTAAATTATATTTACAGATGAGGTCCGCTAAAAACTGCATATGCTCACGCGTCATGCGGCCTCATTAAAACGCCAACAGCTCATACTAGAGTTCTTACCCCGTTCCGCGTAGCTACCAAAGCACCAGATTCTGCTTTATAATCTGCGATAGACATTTCTCATAAAACTTTGTCAGTCATATCTTTAAACTTTGGATAATCACAATTAATCAATCTTTCAACTCTTGTGTAATCGCCTATTACCCTCTTGGCTTATATTTATCAGCATAATTCATAACTGTAAGGTTAGTATACCATGCACGAGATGACATGTTGTGTAGCTCAGCTCACAAATTTAAATGCTAAATACTAATACCATAATTTACAATCTGTAATGGTGTACTTTTAAAATTAATATCTCTAGAACATTAAAGACAAAGAACGTGGCTGTTCTCTTATAAATTCTGAAATTATAGTAACGGTATAGATTAACTATTCAGGTCATACACTTGAGGATTATGCGACCTTCGTTAGGGTTATTATAAGCCTCTTTATCGATAGTACCCATGATTTTATCTACTACGAGAGCATTTGTTAAGGAACCAGATACGTTCAAGCATGTACGGCCCATGTCGATCAACGGATCGATAGCAAGGAATGGACTGATAGATGTGAAGTACGCACCAAGGCCTGTACCACTAAGAGATACGGATGCAGCCATTGTAGCTGTACCAGGAACACCTGCGATACCAACGGAACCGATTGCGATAACGATAACACTCATGATGTACATAGTCATATCGAATGGAATATTCGCTGCGTTAAAATGTACACTACAACAAGTGCTGGGAATACGCGCTGCATGCCTGCAGTAGTACCGAAGGATGTACTGTATTAGCAGTTGTGGCATTTACGCCAAGACGTTTTGTCAATGTTTCAACAGTTAACGGCAATACGCCCATAGAGGAACGGGATGTGAAAGCCAACAATAATGGAGCTTTCGCTTTCTTGAAGTATGTAATCGGGTTGTAACAAAGCTAGCAATCAAGATAGCTTGAACAACGAACATAATCAAGATACCAACGTAAAGTAATACTACGAATAAGCCCATATCAAGAATAGCTTGTAGGCCACGAGTTGCTAATGTAGATGCTAACAATGCCTTCGCCGTAGGCATAAGGCCGATGATGATCTGCTACCAAGATCGATTGATGAAGCTCATCAAGTTTAGTGAACATCCATGGGTTTGTACCAGTTGTTTTAGCGGACAGGCTACGCTACCTAAAATTATGCAAAACTACGATGCCAATAACATTTGTTTCAGTGCAGCTGATTGGATTGCTTGGAATCAAAGCAGGATGTTATCAACCATCGGTTTGTTCCGAATCTTTACCAGACTCAACGATATCGAAACGTGGCCTGACCAAAGCATTACAAAATAAAAGGCCTACATAGCAACAACTGCTACCATGCCGAGGTTTAGGAAACCATTGCAACCTACTTTAAGATTAGCACCTGCTTCCTAGTGAAGATAACGTGTACCAATGGAGATAAAAACGATAGAATAACAAGCATGCGGATTAAGTCGATGAAGCACTTCGCAGAGAGAACCATTGTACTTTCTTTGTAAACAACTTTAGATGGATCATCAGGAGGCGCAATATTTGAATTACTAAAGTGGCACCGACAATAGTACCAATAACGAGATTACCGAGAGGATGTGCCGTTTGCAACACAAAATACCAATTAACGGTACAAACACTGCGATAATACCAATACTTGGTGGATTGCTTAACATGAGGGTAATCTGTAAAATGGAATATTCATAATACACCTCTTTAATTCATATCACAATAATAGGTTATGAATTTAGTATGCATATATCAGAAAAATACAAATTCAATATGATGATTTTATAATAAA
>BNJU01001274.1_pt1 | contig 28400 bp, 48 predicted proteins | sample 8539281 | NCBI WGS metagenome assembly BNJU01 (sample SAMD00202456, study PRJDB9452) | human saliva metagenome | isolation source: human saliva | place: Japan
GGGGCATCACACAAGGACATGGCCTGGAACATACCGTTGATAGTAGTTTCCTTCGCTTTCATTACAGCTGCTACAAGTGTATTATGGGACCAGCCGGGCGCCAATAAGTTACCTGGAATTAAGCCAAAGCGAGGAATACTTCATTGATAAGCTCCAAACCCTTGCGTTTTGCACCTTCTGTATCACGCTGCCTACGATGTCATCTGCAGTTACCATAGATGGATCTCACATAATCGTAAGTCACCCAAACAGATGTTGCGCTTTTGAGTGCACCGGTAGCTACGATGCCAATCAACAATTTGCCTTCGTCGTTAAATACCGCTGTATAATCAACATTGATAGTTGAAGCCGCGTCGCCATTTGTGGCGAGATACCTTTAATGTATTGAGCAATACTGGGTCTTCAATTGTTACGACTTTATCCTGGATTTGTTTTTGCGTAGACGCTTAACGTCTTCTTTATGTTTCTTCGGATCAAGAACATTGATAAAAACTACTGGCGCCATCGAATAAAGAAAAATTGGGAATACATCGCTTCACACAATGTGTTGTCCCATTCTTTAGAATACCCAAATTGAGTAGTGGCAGATGCGTAGTTGTAGCATAATACGGCTTTATTGGCTTCCGCTGGGTCCGTAGCTAAGTGCACAGGCGCAGTGCCGACATAAACCGGTGAAAAGGCTGCCGTAGCTTCTGTCATAGAAATAGAGAAGTAGGGACCTCTCTTGTATAAATTCCGTGTCTATAGTTTCCCACTATCTACGACCTCCTTTTTAAATTCAAGGTAAGCGGTGTTCATCGCTGTACCTTCTGTTGCTAATTCTTGTTGTGCTTCTGCAATCTTATTAATCGGCACAAACAATAATCGTAGCATTGCTTTATCTTCACCTACTACAGCAGGAATACCGTCAATATAAACGGTACCTGTTGTAAGACCTAGTTCAGCACTATTAGGTCCTAAGTAGATTACTTGTTTAGCATCTTTAGTTTTAACTGTTGTTTCCACAATTTCTGTTGTTTCATTTACAACTTCAACTGGTGCATCAGCTTTTGCCATTAAATAATCATCTCCTCTCGTATTTGTTCGATATCATATTTAACCGTCATAAATCCTCCCAATACGGATAGGCTTGATCCGGAGGATGTCGGTATCAATTCCGTGTTTATCATCCATTACTAAACGGTGTCGCTTAGCAATAACGGGGTGGGCCAGTAGCGCTTGCCGTGTTGTCTCCAAAAAGTTAGTAATCTCCATCCAACCCTTTTCCACATCTTCGGAGTATACCCCGTGGATTAGAAATAGTTGGACAGTTGACCCCTGCAAGGTATCCTCTATCTTATTGATTCGAATAACAAGGTGCGGATATTGGTCCTCCTTGGATGATTCTTTCATTTTTAAAAATCCAGGTACAACTAATAAAGGGTTCCCCTTTACTTGTGCATCATCGCTAAAATAGTTAGCGTGCACCTGTTTTAGGAACGCCCCCAAATCGGTTGCTAATTGCGTAGGTGTCATCGATTACCCTCCTATTAATGCGTCGAGCGCGAGTTCCATTTGCTTTTGCAATTCCTGCTCTGCTTTATTCCCAACGAAAGCGGATATCTTGGCGCTACCAAGCATGCTCGGTACCGACGGGCCATGAAATTGCCCTATCGGATACCTATCAGCACCTTTACGATACATCGCCCCAATATGTCCACTTCTCATACGAGCAATAAAAAGCATTAGGGATTGTTCCTCCGCCACCGTTCCGCATCACTTGTGCTATAACGGTACGACCTTTTCCGCCCTAGGGTGGGCGCTTTGGTGTAACTCTGAATTTAGTAAGGGCCATTGGTCTACCTTTCGAACGAATAAAGGCAGATAAAGTCGTTCCCGCCTTATCTACCTTTATGGTTTTATTAATATTCGATTTAGTAACTAAGTATTCTTCGTTAACACGATCAACTGTAGCCTTTTTTGATTTTTAGGCAACGCTTTGTTGATAGCTTTTGCAGTAGTCTTCGGTGTTCCAACGACTAGCGCGTCTATCTTAGCTAGCCCCTCCTTTAACCCTTTTACATCAATAGTTACACTCACGAGTTATTCCCCCTAAGGACAATATTTAGCATGCCCATATCATCTTCACACGATTGAACCAGCATGATGCGGCCGTTGAATCGAAAGATTTGACCGTACTCTGGCACTTCAGGTAAAATCCTGCGGCCGCATGTACTACAATCGTATCGTATATCAACCCGTCAACATCCTGGCCCATAATTTCGACATGCTGCTTATCGGTAAGTCCTTCCCGCCACTGCATAGCACTGCGTACCGTTTTAGATTATGCACTTCGGCAAATTCATTTGTATTGATAAACACATTTTCAATATCATTTTTGCACAAAGTCCTTAAATCCCATGATTATTCACCTAAAACGTCGATGAGTTCTTCACGGTAGCGTCGCCAGGGAACATCCAATTGTTCAGCGATTGCCATTACGCGAAGTGCTTCATCGGATAAAAGTTCAAGTTAACATCTGCATCAGACGCAAGGATATCGGAAATCATGCTCGCCTTTGTAGCTTTACTTTCGCAAAAGTCAAGGCCAATAGATTTTTCCGTATTTGTTGATATCCGCATTTGTCATAACGCCAAGAGCCTCAGCAAAAAGAGTCCCCGTCGTTACTTTTTATTATCTCCACTGACTACAATCGCGGCACCCTAAATGAATTAGGCGCTGTTCTTCTTCTTCTGTAGTTAAATCGGAGATAATATCACCAGGATTATACACATAATCGCCGGTATTAATTGTGTGCTTCGCTTGTACGGGCATCAGTCTTACCTCCTTTCAATTACAACACGTCCGCTACAAAGTAGGAATCTACGTCAAATGGAACGTAAATAGGGCGAGATTGTAATTCTAAGAACGCCGCGTCAGGATCACGCGTAACCAATCGACGCATTACGTATTCCCCTTCATAGGTTACAAAGTCCATACCTTCGCCAGGGATGATTGTATTTGCGCCATACAATTTAGTGAGTGGCCATATCAAAGCAACCAACAATTTACCTGTAGCCACTATTTCCTTTTCTTGGCCATCCGTAGGGTCTACGTAATAGTTATCATATGTAAATACGTTACATTGGATTTGACCGCCCATGAAGCCTACATATACAGCGCCTTCCGCCATTTGTTCAAATTGCAAAAGACCCATTTCTGTACGACGATTATCGAACAATGCCAATATTTTTTTATCAGAAAAGCATTACTTCTAATGTTTCAGAGTTCATAACCAATGTATTAGGGTTAAAGCCAGATGCTTTCAAGCATTTCTTTTTCCACTTAATAATATTGGCCACAATTTCTGCTGCAGATTGACCCCAGCGGGCGCTTCCTGCCAAAGTTTCTTTATTTGTAAAGTTAAAGTCTACAACATCGTCAATACCTTCACCTTTGATATGTGCTTGGCCATTGAATAATACATCGGCCGCCATAACTTCTTGAGAGCGCACCAGTTATCTTTCAATTCTTGTGTATCTTGCGCTAAAAAGTTGGATAGCACGTTCTTCAGGAGATACCGTACCAACAAATGGTTGCTCACCTGCTAAACGAACCTTGATATCGTTTTTCAGTAATGGAGCGTTTTTCTTTCTTTTGTGCCGGTTTGTAAGTAGTTGTAGTCACGCCAGTGCGTTGAGATAAAAGGCGCTGTAGAGTTTGGCGCTACCCAAGGCGTAATAGTACGGCGGCCTTTTACAATGTCAAAAGAAACTGTTTCTGTTAAGAATGTTTTTGTATCTTTGAAAAAAATAAGTCTTTCAAAAAGGATGGCACATCAGGGAGTACGACGAACCACCGCAGCTAGTGTTTGAGGTGTGTAAATATTATCCATGTGTCCTCCTTATTATCGGAAATAAATGTTGCGGGCTTCCGCTTTTGCCGCGAAGTCTTCCGCTTTTTTTACCAGATTTGAATACTAAATTAGCCGTAGCAAATTCACCGGTTGCGGCAATTTCTGCAACTACATCACCTTTTGTAGCGTCAATATCTGCTAATGCTACGCCGTACACATCAGTATCAGCACGTTTAGCTTTTTAGTTGCAGCTTCAAATTCTAATACTGTGCCCGCCTTAATTACTGCGGCGTCTTGGCCGATTGTTACTTTTTTGTAACGACTGGCATCTGTGTGCCAGCGATTAGAGGTTTGTACTCTAACTTTTTGTTCTTCCACGTATGGCATATTATCTGCCCTCCTTATTTTTAACGCGTGCTTTCATTACACGATCAACAATTTGCATTGTCTTTTCAGAATCATTGATATCCTCGTCAAGTACTTGACCAGGGAATCGTATCAACTGATTAGATGCATTGTTAGCATCTTGCATTAGTTGTTGTAAATGATTAGTTGGTTGTTCAGGTTGTGGCATGTTAAGTAATTCAACAGCTACATCTTGAACAGTAGCATATGTTTCATATTTAGCGCGATTGATGACTTCTGCACGTGCTTCGTTATTAATCCCATCAAGGGCTATGTAAGCGCGCACGTTCAGCAGCAACGCCAGCATTAAATACTTCATCATATACTTCCGCATAATCTGTACGCAACAATTCAGCAGTTACTTCCATTGGCTCCTCTCCTTTCTCTTCATATTTATCAACAGGGCAACCCTTTGAGTACATCCATACTCATCGGTAAGCCATTGACAATTAAGTCAGCGCCTTTGACGGCAGCAACCATTGCAAGGATTTGTCCACGCTAGTACAGAAGCCCTTTTCCAAGCTTCTCGGGCTGTAAGCCACGTTTCATCATCCATCATGGTAGCGATTTCTTCACGAGTTAACCCTGTGCGGGCTTCGTAAATATCGATAAGGTTTTCTTTGGTTTTGCGTAGAGATTCGGCGGCTTTTTCAAAATCCTCTGCTTCACCATATGCGTAAGAGCTAGGGTTATGAATCATCATTTCACTCCCCAGAGCCATATGAATTTCATCGCCTGCCATTGAAATAATAGAAGCAATGGATGCCGCTAGGCCCTCGATAATAACAGATTTCTTATTTTTGTAAAAGCTCGCAATCGGTTGTAGATTGTAACGCCCGCCGATACTTCGCCGCCTACAGAGTTAACATGTAGAACGATGTTTTGAGATGGATCCAACCCTTGGAGTTGTGATAGTACGTTTGAAACGCCAGTATCTTCGCCCCAATAATCGATTCCATTCATGACTACGCCGTAAATATCGACGTCAATCGTCTCCGCTTCCTGAATCAGATTTAGCGGAGTTCGAATTTTGAACTGAAATTTGTTGTCCTTGTTCATTCAACAAGCCTCCTTCATCCATAGATTGGTGTTCTCGAATACGTTGCGGTAAGATTTCATTTTCATAATCCATGCCTGTAAGCTCTGCCGCTTCCTTAGCACGAGTACTAAATGCATTCTTAACACGAATTTCTGCCGCAGTAGCTTCCTTCTGTGGGTCTAATTGGCCTTGTGAAGGTCCGTACCACTCAGCACCTAGCCACGCCTCTCTGATGATTGGATCATCTAAAGAAACCTGGTGCATCAATGCGACCTAATAGAATGGCCATTGTAAGCCACTCCTCGTAAATAGGATTGCAAAATTGAGTAATAAATTCGGCACGTTGCGTTTCAACAGACTTCCAATATTCGAGTAGCGCCGCTCTTGATGCGGAGTAACTTTGTCCAAAGTGCTTAACTAAAATTTCATATGGAATTTCTAGTGCCGCACCTACGTGGCTAATAAGAGAAGACGTAAAATCTGCAAAGCTCGTTGGTATCGGCGTTTTTTCAGCCACATTCACTTTTTCACCAGGTGCCAAGACATTTACTGTGCCATTGCCTAATTCGATTGTTTCGTCGTTTTCAGCATCCACTTGATCGTCTTCGTCAATAGCAGTCCCTAGTGACATATCATCTGGTGCCTCCGATTCAATGAAGATGGCCATCAAGGCATTGACTAATACCTTCATGACTTCCGCGTCATTATACCGGCTAAGTACTTTCAAGTCCTCGATTACCGGAGACAATATAGGGATGCCACGCAACTGGCCACTTCGCTCAATCGTCATAACCTGGATAATATTACGCCGCCCGGTTTGGTGTGCCGTACTTCGGAATATATGTGTAGTCATGATCATCGTTAAAGCCGTTGTACAGTTTATTTAGTACATAAAAGCCGACCGCGGCGCCATATTTATTGAACTTAACGCCGTGAATTACGTCGTTATTCTCATCTTCTTCTCGCCCCCTATATTTAGGCGGAGAAGCTACAAGAATCGATTCAACAATCTGCAACCGTAAAGGGTACGGGTTCTTATCCGTTCGAGTAAATAGTAGCGGTAAATTTACAAATGAATCGCCGTACAATAGCTTTTCATAGTACACTAGGGCCTGAATTCCGTAGAAGTCAGTCTGTTCACGTGCATCGCAGTGCTTGGCCCACATCGCAAACTCTCGTTCGGTCTTACGTTCCCATGCGTTCTTTTCTTCAAACGTCAGCCCCAATTCCTCATAACGGATATTAGCTTTAAACCTTAGGCCCGGACCGATAACATTGGTTTTATTCGTCTTTAGTGCACCAGCTGCAATTGGTGTACCTTGTTGAAGGTCTACAGACCTTGCCCGTAGCATCCTAAAGTTAGCATCGATATCGTGCCTTGCATCTTGAGAGTTAACCTGGTACCCTTTGGCGCTAGATTTAAAACTATTAGCGCCGTGATTAGAATAGCCTGAGTTTGTTTTACTCCCAGAATATTGCGTTGCTTTGTGCCTACCTGCTGCGGTTTTCATAAACTGTTTCTTACGTTTACTCATATATCCCGCGGAATGACACGATATGCACGACGTCGAGGTCTATTCTCGAGCCTTGCTACTTCATTACGCCAAAAGTTGATGCGGTCTTTCACCTCTTGCACATTCGCACGAGTTAACCGGCGATTACCAATGGTGTACTCTTTGCCCGTTGCCAGCGCTAAATCTGCTTCTAGCCAAGCTTGTAAATGCTCTTTTGCCTCATATATTGTCCATTCTGCCATCCTTTCACCTCCTTTCACGCATTAAAAAAGCGCCCATATTGAGCGCTTAGACTTGTGCCATGCATAGATTGGAACACCATGCTTATTAAAGCCTGCGTTTCCACATCCGTGTGGCACAATATCTCCATATGTTTGATGTCATGGGCTGATATATTTAGTCCTTGCCTATATGTATATAAAAAAATTCTGGCATTGCCTTTTCTATCATCAAATATAAATAATAAGGGATTACGTTTCGTGGTTGAGTCACCACATATTTAGCATCAACCTGTTGCGCTTCTTTTTAAATATAGCAATTCACCTTTGCTCGCAGATACTTGCAAGCAAATGCAGCCTTCTGGATATATTTGATTCTTTTTAGGCCTACCTAATATATCTGCAACTTCCGTAATTTTAACTCTTTTGTAATTTCTTAACATTACACAAACATCTTTTGAAGTAAATACTTCTTAACATCTTCTATTTTTTTTATCACAGCTTCTTGCTCCTCGACTGTACACGCGCTATCAGAAGATACCAAAAATTCTGTAAATTCTTTTACAAATTCATCATGCTCTTTCTGCGCGTCAGGATCTGTACAGACTAATTGCTTTAACATCTCCGCAATTTCTAAGCCCGTCGCCCGACTTTCTCGATTAATTTCGTTTTAAGTCTTTAGCGAGCTGTACCGCATCTGGTATTTCTTCAGGTTCAAAGCTGTCAATGTAGCGAGGAATATTCAGATTATAGTCATTATCTAAAATAGTAGACACGCTAATGTTACTAGAATATCGCTCTATTTCTGCTCTGTCCTTGTACGCTTTAATTACTTTTTCCACCTGTTCGGTGGTCATTATATTTTTATTTTTGTTCTTAACAAAATCTTTTTGCGCATCGATAAATAATATATCCGTGTGAGTTCGATTTTTCTTAAATACCAATATACACACAGGAATCCCTGTATTCGTAAACAGATTAGAAGGTAGCCCAATGACCGCATCTAATAGATTATCCTCAATCAGCTTACGTCGTATATCGCCCTCTGCTTGCCCTCTGAATAATACGCCATGTGGCAATATAAAGGCCGCTGTACCTGTCGCGTTTAACGAATGAATCCCATCGAGTATAAAAAGCAAAATCGGCTTTTACTCTTTGGTGCCAACTTATAACCTTCAAAACGTGCATCCATTTGTGGAACCCATGATTGACTATATGGCGGATTGCTTATCACGGTGTCATATTTTTTACTCCCTAGCATATCTACTTTAGCTACTTGGCCAAAGACAGATGCTGCGGATTCCACTTTATAGTACGCAAGCTCTTCACCAGTAAGAACGTTCTTCTCTACTACTTCCGCATCTATATTAGCTATTAACAGATTAAGCAGCATAAAGGCTATCGCATTTTTTGAATACTCTTCAAGCCTTAGTGTCACGGTATTATCTGACTTAAATTTAGCCAAAGACAATCCACCTATTCCTGCACACACATCGCGAACATTACCGCCAGGGTAATACCTCCGATTATATCTAGCACGCATTGTGGCGTGTAATCTTGCATATAGTTTTTTCTATCCGCACTATGTTCTTCAAATTCAGCAAGTAACGCTTCATATGAATAGTACGGTTTTATCGCCTTCAATAGTACCGAACAGGTATTCGAATCTAGCAACGCCTTTGTTAGAGCGGTAGGTATTTCGTGTACTTCACGAATATTTAGTTCTTCCATAATCCTTTGTAGGATTGTCATAATCGTATTCCTCCGCCTCTAACACGTCGTCTCGTTCGTTTCTTTGGTGTATCGCCAGCCTTGACTACTCGCGCCGTATTCTGATACGGCGTATACTCGTCCTTACTATTCCGAGCCTCTAATGCATCGAAATTTGGATTCATAATAGCAATAGCAGCTTGATTGTAGTTTCTAATATCGAATGGTTCATTTCTTTTACGCCCTGGTCGCAGTACCCATTGCTCTTTGAAATGGCCATTAACTAATTTAGACACTTTCATTTCTGCTAATAGACCCTCAAAGTATTTCTTCCCATACCCTTTTTCATGGTCTTTTGGGAAATGGCAATACCTAGGTTGACCTTTTTCTTGGTTTAAATCGCTATAAATTTGTTCCTTGCCAGTATCTACGCCAAGCTTAAATAATTTAGTTTTGTACTTCTTCAGCTTTGTAGGCAAGCCGTCAATCAGGTCTTTACCTGCACCGCCTACGCCTTTGATAGGGTACACGCGCTTATGCCATCTAGTCGAGCAGTACTTATATACCGATTGGGTCTTACTACCACCGGAGTCAATACACGTAACGGATACACCTCGTTTTCTACCATCAGCATAAGACCATGTACGATTTAAAATAATATCGTCTAATTCTTTCCATACGGCATCATAGGCAGGGTCTCCGTACAGTCTGAAGTATTGTATACCCCAGCTCTCATAATCTTTCCCCCAGCCGACGATTTCACACTCTAAGCGGTCATCCTGAGTATCGACACCGCATGTTAAGAGTAGAACTCCATCCGGCAACTCTGCGCCGTAGTCTTCTCTGCGTTCATAGAGCACTTCAGACTGTAATGTTTCTGTATCCTCTTCATAAGGAATACCCATTTCAGTGTTGAAGAACGTCTTAACGCCGGCCGTCCCGAGTTTGGTTGCTTCCTCGTATTTATCTTGCAGTTTTCCCCAAGATGCCCAAGGCGAGCCAAACGCGTTCATGTGAAAGCTACGGCAATTATACTTCTTTAAATTCTCCGGTGCTTCCGCAATCCATTTGCCCTCTCGATACAGTTTCTTCCACTCGAACTCTTCGGATAGTGTTCCGCAATGATCACATGCCAAGTAGTACTTGCCGGTATCCTCGTCCGCGTGGAATTTATCCCATGACGGATATACATATTCACCACAAGCAGGGCACTTAATATGCCACACCTCTTGCGTACCGCCTAGATACAATTTCTCTATCCGGCTGGTACCTTTGGCCAATGGTGTAGATGCGTACACATGCTTTCGATTGTAGAACGTATTAGTACGCTTTTCTGCTAGGCTCAAAGGGTCGCCTTCCGTGCCTGCTGATGCTGGATAGCGGTCAATTTCGTCCGCTAGTAATACACGAATTGGCCTGGATGCCAAATCTGCTGGAGCGTTCGCACCGACTAATGTCAGGTAACCGCCTGGAAAGGTCTTATTCAATACCGTATTGCCACTGTCCCGAGATTTTACATCGGCCATTTTATCGTTCAGTACTTTTGTGTCACGAATAAAGGGAGCAATACGAGTTTTGGAAAACTCTTTAGCTATATCTTTTGTTGGCTGCATAAACATAATTGGTGACGGAAAGTAATCAATAAAATAACCCAACACATTTTTAATGAGCTGGGTTTTACCAATTTGCGAGCCTGTCATATAGACTACTTTTTCAACGTCAGGGTCACTTACCGCATCAAGCATTTCCTTTTGATAAGGCGCCCTATCGGTGGAATACTTCCCCGGTTCGGCGCTATCCTCAGTGGAAAGCACCACATTAGCGTTGGCCCATTCCGACGCAGTAAACTTTGGCGGTGGCTTTAATACACTGGCCAATCCTTTAAACAGGTTGCATGTGTGCTTCAATCACCTTCACCTGCCTCGTCGTCGTCCACGATGATGTCATCAGATTCATCGTGGAACATGTTAGGGTCATATTCTGACAATTCTGTTAAGCATTCATTGACTTCATCCAAAAGCGCATCTTGAATGACTAACAAATTCGTCTCACCTAGCACTTTAGGCGCTGCTTTTAATGGTAACGCCTGGAGCTTACTTTTAAAATTATTCAACATTCGATTCATTACGGCTTTAACTGTATTCGAGCGGTGCAATTCTCCATTCATGATCTTCAGTTTGTTTTCTTCAATCATCCGTTTAGTTCGAGTTAACAAAGTTCGTTCTGCATCATATCCGCCTTCTCGTGCTTTCTTTTCGAGTTTACTTTCTCCGGTTTTATACGCAATAAATGCTTGTACTGCTTTCGCGATATTGTACTGTCCGCGTTTTTCCTTTTCGAATATACCATCCTCAGTCAACTGCTGAACTCGTCGAGAGCTGATTCCGAGTACTTTTGCCACAATTTTAGATGATACTAATTCGTCAACGATTGTTACGTTCGTCACAGTCTCGCCTCCTTTCAAAAGTTGACAGTTTTGAAGCCGAACAGCAGTTCGGAAAAATAACTAACTAGCTATTCCGCGGGGTTCGGATGACCCACGCAAAATATTTTTCATTTGGAGTACCTTATAGGCCCCCTATTGGGGCTGAGGCCCTAGCCCCCATACATGCCCCCTCGCCAGTGCTGTTTACGTGAATGTTTCATCATATCTTTGGCAAAGGCTTTGGCTTTGCAATTACCTTTACTGCCAAGGACAATAGCATTAGCAGTACATTTATTACGTTTGTTATGTAAACAATCTTTAATATGGCAAGTAATATCTGTCATACTATTCTCTCCTTTCTATTGGCAGTTAGATTCTATTTTATTTGTAGGCTTAATCAATATCATCATAGGAGTAGTGATTTGATATAGTTAAGTATTCAAGGAAATCTCTTACATTATGTATTGGTTGTAGTTAAACAATGCTATTCTATTTTGCACGAAAACATCTCAGAAGTGTCGCGAATTTATTTTGGTACAGTGTGTTATTTAAGTAGGATTACATTTGCCTTATGAGTAGGTACCCCCTATGATGATATTGATTAAACCTGCATAATACAAAAGGACGCCAAGTACATTTGGCGTCCTTTCCTTATTCACTTCCTGTGGAGTTTCCCAACTTTCACACCTACAGTATACCACATGTTGATGTACTGTTTTGTATCGTTTTGTATTGTCCACGCTATTTCAATCTAGCACGTATACGTCCTACCTCTACTAGGGCCCTATCGTGTAGCTCACCACGTACTCTTGCCTCGCTATAGAATAAGATACCTGCTAGCTCTTTCCAACTCTTCCCTTGTACGTATCGTTCAGTCAATAGAACTGCCAGCTCATTTGGTCGTACTTGGCTAATCACCCAACGGACCTCGGCCTTGATGCCTTTAAGCCTTTCGATTTCCTTTCGTTGCAATTCAACACATTGCTCGATACCAGCTACTATACCGGATAAATCACCGCAATGCCCGCCCGATATCCTATCCTTGCTGTAGTCCGTGGCGGACAACGTGTCCGCCTTACGTTCTATCTGTGCCTCAATATCACGCTTAATTGAATCTATGCGGTCATCAATTCGTAATATTTGTTGCATGTACTCTTTATCGGTCACTCTTCCACCCCTTTGCAATAGCTCCATATCTCGTACAGTTTGTATTGGTCCTCGTGCTTACGGCTTACTGTCCCCGGGCTTTTACCTTCAGCATACACAAGCGCCTTACCGGTACCACCCCATACATCATCAATACGATAGAAGTGTCTATGATACCAATGCTTATTATCATTCGATACTAACACGCAGTCCCCTTGTTTAAAGTGTTCCATTCCCCATCACCTCATTGATGTATCTATCCAAATACCACCGTGCTTTTTTTAGGTCTTCGAGTTTATCACCCTTGTACCCTGCACGTGCGATGTACTTGATGACATTACCAAGATGATACGGAAGTTGTTGATCTTCAATAAAGTCAATTACTTCAATCTTACCTCTGGTGTAATGTGATGGATGATTCACGGCATCGTGCTTGATATCGCCATACATCTTATCCTTATCTTCAACAGTTGGCACATATACAGTTAACTTTTTACTGTCTTCCTTCTGTCTATCTTCTGTCTTGTTACTGTCTACTGTAGTCATATTTGCTTCCTCCTCAACTTCCTTCTTGGATTTATGACAGAATTTAATCGCACAATCAGGGCTGTATTTACGCGGTCGGCCCTGTGGCTTTCTAAAATATTCAAACGGCTCTCCGCAACCTTCGCACTCTCTAACTTCTAATTTAGTGCCTGCTGGCGGAGGAGTCATAACTTCCATGCACTCCGGACAATAATCTTCCGAAGTTTTAACCGTAAACTTCGTGCCGCACTTTCTACATTTTTTTGCATAACTTACTCCTTATACAACTCTTTACGATATTTGATAGCTTCGAGTAGGGCATCTTGCCCTACTTCCTTCCGCTCTAATGCTTTCATCACTTGCTCGTCCATCGTTCCTTTTGTTACTAGATGATGGATAATAACCGGTTGCGTTTGGCCCTGCCTATGAAGTCTTGCGTTAGCTTGTTGATATTGCTCCAAGCTCCACGTTAATCCATACCAGACTATGATATTGCCACCTGCTTGAAGGTTTAGTCCGTATCCTGCTGATGCGGGGTGTGCCAATAACATTTGAATATTTCCTTTGTTCCACTCGGCCACATCGTCATCGGTCTTTAATTCGACAGCTTTGGAAAGGCCTCTTTAATCGCTTGCAGGTCATGTTTGAAATTGTAGAATACTAACATCGGTTTACCCTCATTTGTTTCTACCAATTCTTTTAACCGCTCAACCTTTTCATTGTGGACGATAATGGTTTCACCATCATCGGTATAGATGGCCCCGTTGGCCAGTTGTAATAATTTACCGGCCAGGGATGCTGCATTGAGTGCGCTTACATCGTCATCATCAACTAAGCTTAGAACATGATCGCGTTCCATTTCTTTGTATAGCGCCCATTCTTTGGGATTCATTTCCACTGTGATGACATTTTCGATACGTTCTGGCAGTGTTAGATAATCTTTAGCTTTTAAGCTCATACAGATATCTTGCATCTTACTGAATATCGCCTTATCACCTCCTGGTAGCAGTCGGTAGCTATACACGACGTGCCCGTTTGTTTTGTCCGGTGTAAAATACCGGGTACGATATTCGGTAAGGGTTTTCCCCAATCGTTCACCACCATCTAATAAATACATCTGCGCCCACACATCCATTAATGTATTCGGTGCCGGTGTTCCTGTTAGAATCACTACTCGTTTGAAGAAAGGCCTCATCTTACGCATAGCCTTAAACCGTTTAGCCTGTGGATTCTTAAACGATGAACTTTCATCAATGACAAGCATGTCAAAAGGGAACGACTTCTTACGATAGTATTCATACAACCATTGCACATTCTCACGATTCATCACATAGATATCAGAATCACTTTCAAGGGCTTTGATGCGGTCCTTTTCAGGACCTAGCACAGAGGCTATTTTCAAATAGCTTGTTTCACTCCATTTGTTAGCCTCTTGCATCCAGGTCGATTCGGCTACTTTCTTAGGTGCAATAAGCAGCACTTTCTTAATATCGAATTGATCATACATTAACTGCTCGATAGCGATTAGCGTAGAAACGGTCTTGCCTAAGCCCATATCAAGTAACAGCCCATAATGTGTATGGTCAATGATTCTTTGAATTGCTATCCTTTGGTATTCGTGTGGATGAAAGTTCATGAATCGCCCTTCTTATGTCATCAACAAACAATGTAGCCCCTAATTTACCAGTAACTACGGAAACGCTGGCGCCTAGCTTTCGCATCCGTTCTATCTGCACACGTTGATTAGGCCTTAATCGCCCTTTCTCGTCCTTTAGTTCAGCGAACACGACTAGGCCCCCCGGTAAGATTACAATCCGATCAGGCACCCCGTCATTTCCAGGTGATACGAATTTCATATATATGCACCCCAGATTTTTGAGTTGATTTCCCAACCAACGCTCAATGTCTTTTTCCACGTTCTCACTCCATTCCCAATAAATAATCGGCAACACGCACGAACCTATATGAATACTGGCTTCATCGGGGTTGTGTTGCCGGTGTTGGCGTTTTTTTTCGTAAACATATATATACGCGTATTCGCGTTTTTTACGTGTATACGTATACGCCCATTTATTCATATATTTATTATTTATTATTAATTGTAAATAATTGAAACATCGGCAACAAATCGTATTTAGAATAGCAATTATCTGCATTTTTTCGTGTTGCCGATTTTGTTGCCACACGTGTTGCCGTTGCCGATTATTTTCACTGTATCAAAATATATCGATGTATAGGTCTGTATAAAAACTATTTCGATGTATTTCGATATTTCAAAATTAGCTAATCGGCAACAAAAATCGGCAACATCATTTTTTACCCTTTTTCTTTGCCATTTCGGTAAGCTTCGTGTCTTCTCTTATAAACGCTCTTTGCACGCCATACATCTTTCCAAATCGCATTTTACCAACGCTCTTTTGAATAAGGGCTCCACCCTTTTATGGATTGCAAGATATCAATGATTTCTCTGGCCTTCGCGTTCTGCAGGTTCTTCCTGTCCCCCTCCATCACTTCGCACCATATCTCAAGGGCGCACACCCGTTCCCGCTGCACTGAGCCACAATGATCGTCATCGCCATAATTCCTGATATAATCGCGTCTATCAAAGATATCTAGCGACTCCCAGTTCTCAGGTAATAACATATCAAGGTATTCTTCAATGAGACCTACGAGTTCACCACCTTCTGTGTGTGATAATTGGATTCTTAAGGCTTCTTCCTCAAGGTCTCCCTCGAGTACTAACGATTCACCATTAGACCAGTAATAGTAAGCCTCCGCCCATAATTGGTCGATGTCATCTTGCGTTATGTCCCAGGCGTTTTTCGTCTTACGATCTTTGTCGCCTGTGATAGGCCAGAATCGGCGGTTACCTGTACGGTCTTTAAGGAACATCAAATTATTCGTGGAACCAGCGAATACACACTGGCGAGGGTACTCTTCGGTACGCCTGCCATAGGGTGACCTGAACCGGTCGGATGTACGGCTAATAAAGGCTTTTACAATTTCATTATCATTCTTGTAGGTAGGTGCCAGTTCCGCGAGTTCATTAATCCAAGAGCCCTGGATTTGTTCAAGGGCATCTTTTGTTTTGATATCAACTAATGAGTTGTTGAACCATTTACGCCCCAAACGCTCCAAGATAAGGGATTTCCCTAAGCCTTGCGCACCGTATAATACGATAGCCGTATCGAACTTGATACCAGGCACCATAACACGTGCAACAGCGCCACACATCCATTTACGTGTAACGGCCCTGATGTATTCGGTATCCTCTGCGCCGATGTAGTCGATAAAGAGAGTATCGACTCTACAAGTACCGTCCCAGGTTAGTCCCGTTAGGTACTCACGCACAGGGTGGAATTTGTTGGCTTGTGTTACTTCCTGGAGAGCATCGTCGATAATACCTTTACCTTTGATTAGGTATTTCGTAGCAAAGTAATTACGTAAGCACGCATCGTCTGTATCAGTCCAGTAAGGAGTTTCGTCTTTACCACGCCAAGGAAGGTCGTCAATCACGACTAAGCGGTGTGCGAATTCGTCAAGGCGGATTTTACCTTTTAACGCTGGGTCGTATTTAAGAACGATTAAGCAGTTGAATACATCAGATTCAGGTGTACCACGGCGGTCACGTTTGAGCTTTTCAAGGAAGTCTTCTTCCTCGTCCGTGATATCCTCAAACTCCATATCCGCCATACGTTCCTTATCGAGCAGGACAGGTGCGGCGCCGTCTTCATTAACAAAATCAAGCATTGCCTTATAGCTCGGTAGGTCTGTTACTTTGGTGCGCGGATCAGCGTCAGCATCTTCGGCACCAAATAAGTGAATTCGTACTAGGTCAAAGGCATTGACGAGCTTACCACTTATAGGGTCTGTTGCATGGTTCGAGTATGCAAACGTGTCATTGTCGTAAATAACAAGACCAGCTACTGAGCTGCCTTCTGTATACGTGTACCGGTCCTCGTGCTGCGTTGGCGCATAGACTACAGGGAGAAACTTATGTATTGCTTCTGTGATACTGTAGCATCTACAAAAGGCACCAAGTAGGCCTTTTTTCTCTAATGGGTTACCTTGCTTCTTCGCCGCATCAAGTCTGATTTGAGATTCTTTACTTGATGTTGGCCAAAGGCTCGTATCACGCCAGTCTCTGTAGGTACTCAAATACGTATCGACTGAGATAAGATTCCCCTCATTATGTTGGTATACATACTCAACATCTTTAGGGCAACTTGGCCAATACATAAGACGCTCCGCTTGATGCGTTGAGGAATCGAAGGATTCAATACCAATATCATCGGCAATGCGTCTTGATACCGCCTGGTATTCATCAGGTGTCATCACTCTATCAGTAGGAATGATGACGCGGTATCGCGGATTGTCAGGGGTGTGGCTGTGCGTACTGTATAGCACGTATTCCATATCTCCTAGTTCCAAATCAAGGTTTGAAATAAAATCCTCGCTAGGTGAATCCGCATCAAGGGTAATCAAATATCTTTCTTTAACTTCCTCTCTGATTCGTCTACCATTATTGGGGATATAACCACCTACGAAACCGCCTACATCTTTTCGCCGGCCCTTTTCGTCCTTAGGCATTTTAACGTATTCAGCAGCCGTTTCATTGGTTACAGTTGGTTCGGCCAATTTCTTGGCCAAGGCACTCCAAGTCATTTTCTTAGACTTCCAGCTACGGGCGGAGCGACTTTTGCCCGTAGCTATGATGATTTGTGTATCTATATTACATCGCTCCTCCCTTCGCAAATTGGATGTCTCTTATAAATTGAGGTACTTGTAATTTATGCTTTTTAACCCATTGGCATACAGCATAATTGACATCGTGGTTATCGCTAACACATCTGTTATTTTTTAACTTAGCCTGGTGTATTTCAACGAAGTTATCTGTATCTTTGTTAGGATTAACTTCAATACATGCTACAGGCTTATCGCTTTTATAGACACCTACGATGGCACACGTTCCAGCTTTTACCTTATCGACATAAGTACCAACACAATTATTCAATTGCACACCTAATCGGATGATGCCGTGTGTTGATTTGATCACATTGAAAGTTAGCCCTTCAACTGAATCTGCTAACTTTTTATGGCGTAAGCTCTGTTGCACTGGTAAGTTTTCGGCTTCTTCAAATTTAGATAAGCACACAATCTCGTCATGCAGGTCTTTAATTTGAATTCGTCTAGCCCAAACTTCCTTCTTCTTGCTTCTTGATAATCTAAGATACATATCAGATGTATCTTTAATTTCAGAATAAGAATCGGCGTTTTTAATGAACAATAGAGTACGCCGCTCACCGTATTGGTGCATCATGATGGATAAGAATTTTGTAAACATAAGCAAGGCCTGTTCGCTATTCCATATTGGCCACGATTGAATATATCCCGTGCCGCCGCCTTCCTCCGCTACGAGGTCTGTAAAAGCCTTTTGATAATCCATACTTTTGAATAGCTTGCTGGCCGTCTTAATTACTTTCACATAAAAGAAAGGACGTATTGACAGTAATCTACGAACCCAGCGCTTATCTGGTAATTCATAAAGCTGGATTAGAGCTTTAATAAATGGGATACCGGCGCTCGTTAATTCCGTAATACTTAAAGTGCCCACCTTGTCAGAACCGAAAGGCCTAAAATAGGTGTCATAGTCTTTAACTAATGTATCGTTTAGAGCAGGCGCATCTGGTGCATGCATTTTCCAAATTAAGTTATGGAGTAAGTTATCAAGTGCTCCATACTTAGAGGATAGTAATACGCCTTGTCTAATTACCTTAACTTTGTAACCTACCTTTTTAGATAACTTAGTAAAATAGGCTTCCTTTAGCACTTTGGCAAAAGTCTTTAGCTCGTTTTTATGCTCCGCTAATCGACAATTTGGAGTTGTTACAAGCCATCGTAAGGGTAATGACTTTGAATAAAAGCACGATATATTAGGCTCGATTTCAGATACTATATCGGCGCGAGTGCGTTTCTTTTGAACCAGGAATACTTTTCCTTGTTTAAAATCAAAACGCAATATGTCGATAAGATGCGGTTTGTATCCGGGGTAAATCGACTGCATATCATTATCGACATACACTGTGTGGTAGTCGAATTTAACGTCTAATATTGATCCCCTATCGATGATTGAAAGTTCAATATCAAGCGGAATATTATCATTACTCGAAACCTCAGCAACACAATCATCATTTGTGTGAATGAGTTCACCACATTGCGGGCAATAAAACTCATTTGACATATAGGGGTCTACGATTTTGCCCATACCGGATGACACGGAAGGCCACAAGCAGGCAAAGGATTGCCCGCAATCTACGTGGTAATGTACAGCAGGTGACCAAGAGTTCGCTGCTTGCGCCGTACTAGGTCATACAGCTTTTTGACTGACAAACTAAATAATACCTTCATAAAGGCGCTAACCTCTTTCTTATAACAAATCGTCTAAATCGTCTTCTTCATCAACTACGGGAGCATCTTCACAGGAAGGACTTCCTCTACTGGAGCTTTCTTCTTAGAAGTACGTTTGCGTTTTGGCTTTTTCAGCAGTTGCTCTTCTACTTTAGGAACGTCATCTACTGTTGGCGTTTCTTCAGTCTTTGCGGGCTCTGCTTTTTACCATTAAGTACTTTAAGCCCTAAATCACAGCAGCGATACAACCTTCGCAGTACGCCATAGCGCATCTTTACGTTCGCTAGCAGGTGCGTTTTTACTAATTCATATAAGCTGTCAATGGCTTCGCGTTGTTGTTTAATTTGTTCTTTGTTAATCATAATGACTTCCTCCTAGTCTTTCATATAATACGGGTTTTCAAACCCCGCGCATTTAATATAAGGCCCTCATTCCAGGGCTCAGGTTTTCACATAATGTCTATGACTTCATCTAAACTACCTTCACCTATAGGGTGCTTCAATAACCACCTCGTCATGGATATGGGCTACAATCTTATAACCAGCTTTTGGCCAGTCTTAGCATTGATGCGGCCAAAGCAATCTCTTGCAACAGCTTGTACAATGTTTTCGACAGAGCTTTCCGCCGTAGGTTTCGACTCTGCCCCAGGTATTCTTAACCTGATCCATGCCGTCATACTCAATCGATTCACTGCCGAACCGGTTAAGGCCCTATTCTGGGTCTTGCGTAGGCAAGTCTCCGCCCTGATGGTAACTCAATAAACATAAACCCTTTTGATTTAAAGAATTTGAATATTACCTTGTCTAATTCGTACAGGTTCGCCATGTCTTTACGACTTTCTTGGCTGCAGTATCGCATCTTTCCAAAATCTCGTGATGCGTGGACTAGCTTGCCGCCATGCTTCGATGATACCGGGAAGTTCTGATTCTGGAATTTCCCTTTTGAGTCCATCGATTTCATGGCCCCACACCGCCACCATAGCCAGTGCCAATTCTGCAACCTTACCCTTTTTGGCGTAGGTGCCCATTTACGCCGTGCTTCTCGACTGGGGTACGTGGAACATACTAGACGCGGATGCGCAATAGATGTCGCCACCTTGTGCAAATACATCCTGCCGCCACTGCTCGTGAGCGAGCCAGGCGATAACACGTGCTTCAATAGCACTGAAGTCGGCTACTATAAAGCGGTGGCCTTCCTCTGCTACAAGAGCCGTACGAGATGAGTTGCTTAATCACATCACCAGGGTTTCCATAAAGTAGGGTCTAGTAATTCTACATCCCTACTTTTAAGAACGTCCCGAGCTGTATCTAAATCTTCCAGATAATTACGACGGAGGTTCTGCAGTTGTACTACACGCCCTGCCCATCGTCCACTTCTCATAGCTCCATAAAACTGAAGCATACCGTGGATCCGGCCATCGGAGCATACGGCAGTTTTCATGGCCAAATACTTTTTAATGGAAGAGTTGCCCAGGACTTGTCTATTCTTCAGCACAGTACGCACATCGGAAGGAATATCCTGTAACAGTAGATTTGATACGTCACCCTTTCGCATCGTCTCGACTTCATAGCCAAGCCGATTTGATAGCCAATCTCTAAGCTGCAACGTACTATTGGGATTATCTAGCCCCTGTTAGCCGTTCCGATGATACGGTGGCCTTTTTCACTATTTCATCGTTACATTGAAGAGCGGCATCGACGAGGTCCATATCTACTTTTACACCTCTCCAGTTAATGTCTTGGTCTAGTAGCCAATATTCATGTTCAATGTCCGGCGGTTTCAACGAAAGCAGGCGTTTACGAATGCCTTTTTCAACCACTACGTCCTGCCGATTGTATTCAATATATTCCGCCCATTTCTCCGGCGCATCCTCGGGCATATTACGTGTCTTAGGATTTATCTTAGTTGGTTTTCGTGGTACAGAGAAGAATTGAATTAGGCGTTTACCCTCTTGCATCTTTGGCTTCACCTAATCGTAAAAGCCTTAGACACATTATCGAGGCTTGCAGGTAAACTACAGTATAAACGCTAGCTACAGAGTACATTCCCAGTTCGTGTAGTCCGCATCAGGGAAGTACTTTTTTTAGGGCATAACATTTCAAACTCTGCATTGAACGCTGTCTTTGTAATTTCCTTATTATACAAAGCGTCCACCACCCTTTCGGGTAGTGGATTCTTTGTCATATCAATTACTTCGACGGGTTCATCATCAAAGCTATAGGCAAAGAGCAGTATTTCAAATGTTGTATCGTCAACATATCGCTGCGCCCCATATTTAATAGGGCGAGCGCAATAGGTTTTCCACATCAATACTGAGCTCCATAATTGCCTCCTTAGATTAAATCGTCGTCATCGTCTAGGTCGCCTAAATCGTCGTCGCCGAAAGTCATTAGCAGATACATGAACACCGCCTAGGCGTTCGCCATCTTTGACTTTACGGATACCATTTAGACCAAAGCCTACGCCTTTCTTGCCGTTGAAGTTGTAAGCAAAAACGGAAAGCGCAACCTGTGCATATACACCAGAGTAGATTTCTTCTTCGATGTCGAAGTCATCCATTTTGATTTTGTCACGAGTAAATACGATAGGTTGCTTATCGCTGTTCGCGTTAATGAGTATTTACCAGCGTATGTTTCCGGTTGGTCAACTACCGCTTCGTCAGTATCGCCGTCACGTAAGTTCAATTTGAGGTATGCGCTTTTGCCTTCCACCTTAGCTACTGCTTTTGGATCCGCTTTTAAGTTCTTCAATCGCACGTTCAAATGCTTTGATTGTCTTCTTATCTGTTTTATCGATAATGATTTGGGAACTATATTTTTGCTTTGCCGTCGTCGTTTTTACGAGGGAAGCGATATTTGCATAAGAAAGTCTTACTACACCAGTTGTTAATTTAGCCATGTTACTGTCTCCTTATTTCTTAAATGGGTCATTTTCATAATCAAACCCTATTACTGTATTAAACAATTCATCTAATTCATTTTCGATATCAGAACGTTCATCATCGAGTCGGTCCACTCCTCATCCTCTAACCAAGGATACTCATATGGGTCTAACTCCTCTTCCGTTTGATATTTAAGTTCTATCGCGTCGCATCTAGCATCTACTGCGCAATAGCGAACGTGTAAGCTAGTGGCATAGGCAATAGTAATTTGGTAAAGCTCGTCGAGGTAATGCCCCCGTTCATGGAGCTCTTTTGCGATAGCCCGTACAGATGTCATTTTTCAATCTCTGCCATTAGCTTCGCTACTAATGCTTCTAGTTTAGAGATACGGCTTTGCGCATCCTTCGCTTCAGCTACGTAGTCGCACGCTTTACCAGATTTGAAAGATACGCTCACGTTGTACATATTTTTCACTCTCCAAAAGTTCCTGCAATGCCTAGCAATGTTTTTTCATTAGGTCTGTAGTACAAGCCTAATGCCACTGCAGTGGCATTGTGGTAATGGCCATATGCAATAGATGCACTGAACTTATCTTCTTTGTTAAACTCCATAGGATGTAGTCCAGCTAATGCAGTCGCACCTGCACCTACTTTATTACACGCCATCTAATCGGCTATATCGATTTTAAATTCGCTATATAAGCGTTATGTGTTTGATGCTCTAGTACATCAGATTCGTTGCTCGATAGATTTGCTGAGATACGATTGTGTGCGTCCATATCTTTGCACTCATTGTATTAATGGTCATCATAGCTGCGACATGTAGTTGGCGATCCATTTACCGCATCAGTTGAGCATGCATCTACCTACGGCCTGCGACAACGTTTCTGGATTTGTCGAACATAATGTTTTACCACCACCATATCCCTGCACGGTCTTTTGACTACCAACGCATACTACTCGATGTTGCATCTGCCAGCAAATACATATGTTGTATGTGTACCTTCGCTTGTAGTTGATTAACTCGCATCATCTGTCTACCGAGTTGGTGCCGATAGCAACGGAATTTGCACGATCTGCTGTTGTGTTGTTGCCAATAGCATGGCGTCAGTTGCTAATGATTTGGCATGCGTGCCGAATACAAGAGCACCTTAGCCATTAGATTCGGAATTTAGAGACCAAACACGAGTTGTTCCTTTTTGGGATCAATCTTTGTTGTTGTAGCCCTACTATGGCGGACTGGCCACCTGCTACTGTGCCATTGTTGGCTCAATTGCAACAGGTTTTCTCCAGTCACATTGTTTGGAACGGCCAAAGGCCACACTGGATTCTCCAGATACGAACGCGCCATTCCCGATAGCCACGCTATCATAGGACGCCGTTCTTGCTTGGTTGCCTATTGCGATGGTGTACTCCACCAAGCTTTCAGCATGGGAGCCAAACGCGAACGAGTTACGACCTGCTGCGGTGGCATTATTGCCACCAGCAAAGCCGTTTTCGCCAGTTACAGAATTATTGGTGCCAAAGGCTGGCGCGTTATTTGCGCTCGATGCTATTTTGGAATCCCCATACTGCGGAGCTAGTAGAATTCGTAGATATGGTATTGTCTGTACCACCTACCGTATTATTGCTAGTTGCGCCGGCTACATTGACAGCCAGCGCGGAAATCGCGAGTACCGCTGTTACTGTTTTATTCATGTTTATACCTCATCATCAAATTCATTCATCATTGTTTCAACTGTGTTAAGCGCAGGGCGTTTATCACTTTCCGGAACAAGTGTAGGCTTGCCTTCCGGTTTATCGATATATGCTTCTAGGTATTCGGCAACGCCCTTTTTACCGAGTACCTTTTGCAGATTCGTGATACCTTCGAGTTCTCGAGGCTTGAAAATGTCTTCTTCCTTGTAGCCATTATCAAGTAATGCTTTAGCTACTGCCTCAGGATCCGTGATAGTACGTCTTGACGTACCTTCTACTAATTTGAAGCCTGGCCATTGTTTCTCGCCTGCGAGTGCTTTCTCGTAAGCAAAGTCATACACGCCTTTAATCCATTTTGTAATTAAATCTTTCATCGCCAGGATGTCGGATACTTCGCTGTCCGTGAGTAATTGATTCAACTTGCCGCCATCTTTATAAAAGCCGTAAGGCAAGTATCAGCTAATGCCCGGCAGGTGTGCCGAGCTTTACAAAAGTTGCAGTAATCGCAAGGCGTACAATCGCCTTCACCACGAAAGGCAAGTTGCGCGATTGGTTTTATTTCTTCGCCCCAATCAAGCAGTTCCTCAAGTGCCATTTCATCGGTAGATACGCTGTCCAGTCTTGGCTGAACGATGGTCATACGGACCGATTTAACGTCATACAGGAACTCGTTCACGTCGTAAGCACCTAATGCGTAGAGTCGCATTTGTGTATTTTCGACGGCACTAACAGGAACGCCTTTGCCATACTTCAGGTCAATCACTTCCAGGATGCCATCAGCTACGATGACCATATCACCTGTACCAAACCCCTCTGGTACCCAACGTGAGAAGTCAAGTCGTGCTTCAATCATGACTTCTGCATCAGATGAACGGGCGCGAGCCTCGTTCACCTTTTCTTCGCAGATATCTATATATCTGCTAACGGCTTCAACCATTTCCGCGGAGTAGTCATCAAGCTTAGGCGCTTTTTTGCCTTCGAGCTTATGACGCAGGATTGATTCTGCCAGGTCATGTGCTACAGTACCTTCGGCAGCATAGGGCGATTGCTCATCAGGGAACATCGCCTCTAATCTTGCAGAGGGCGTACACACGAGCCATCTAGCACTACTTGATGCACCCAGTAGGGCGTGTTTCTTAGCCACGGCTGTTCACCCATTTCATAATTTGGACGCGTTGTTCATCGGTAGCAGATGTTACTTTTTCAGCGCCGATGCTATCTAAGAAGGCTTTGAATTCGCCTTTTGCTTTCGTTTTATCAGAAGCTTTTGCCATTACATCTTTCACTGCTTCGCGAGTTGCTTCGAGGCTTGGCGCTTCCACTTTAGGGTCTTCAGCTTTTGCGGGTTCTTTTACTTCTTCCTTATGAACGGGTGCATTTTCTTTACCCGGTTCAGATTTAGGAGCTTCCTTCTTAGCTGGTTTAACATCATTAGTCGTCCAGTTTTCTACTTCTTTAACAGGAGCGCCTACGATGGATTGGTAAAGGTCTTTCACTTCTTGTTCTAATTCAACTGCTTTATCTACTGTGATTTTTAACTCGATCATTGTTTTATTTCCTTTCGGTTTAACGATGTGATATACTCTAAATGGATGTTTTTCTATGTGCCCTTTACGCATTGCCGTGCGTGAGGGCATTTTTTTTGTGCCTAGACATTCATCAGGGCACGTCGCACAATCTTGCAATTTAATCACCTCCTTATACACATTTAAGAATCATGCGAATTTCTTGTTCTGTCATAGCTGCCTCCTCTGTTTTACGGGTTGATGTATTTCTTTACATTTTTTACACACGGCGCGCGGTGCGCCTGTTGTAAAACTCCAATACTGGTAGGGGCCCTTTAGCCTCTTATTGCATCTTGTGCAACGCTGAGTTCTCATACGCGTTAACCCCTAAAATCTGTAATACGTAGAACTCTGTACCTGACGGCTACGCATTAATTTACGGCGCAATCGTCTGACCTCAATTCTGTACTCAGATACCATCCAAGCCATGACCCCGCTTAACACTTGAAATAGCGCTTGTGCAAAGCTAATGCGGTCAAGTTCTAAACTGCCTACCGTACCAATTATCATCAGTAGGCCGATTCCTTTAAGCAACCCATTCATACGATATGCGCCTCCTTAAATGCTTCATTAATTTTTTCTTCGGGCCAGCCTAGCGTGTTGGCCAAGTAGAACCGGAACCCTTCTCTATCAATTGAAAAAGGTGCGTCCCTTTTTGCCTTCTGTTTGCCAGCACTGTGCAAAGGGGAACTTATCTCTTGCGATGCATTCCCGGACCGCCGTTAATGACCATCCTAGGACGGAGGCCATTTGGCAAACGGCAATTGTTTTATCGATCATAGTAACTCCTTCCTAGCAGTGATAAGCAGTGATTGCTGCCACTATGATGATAAAAATACTAACAGCCGCAGATAGGCTTAGCATAAGCATCCAAAGACAGATGCTGATAACGGCGCGGATATCATCTTTTTCCATTGCACTCACCTCAAAGGTCTATCAAATTTAGGGATTATAGTGGTCAGTTTCCCAGAAATCGTTGGACTCGTCTCGACTAACTCCGAGTGCATCGCAAATATCACCAATCGTTGATAATCGTACTGATTTACCTGCAAGGGCACGATTTAGCGTATCTCTTGAAATCTCCGCCGTCCGGATTAGGTCAGCTTTCGACATATTAAGTTCTTGCATACGTTCGCGAATCGCTTCGCCGTACATACTGGTAGTGAATTCTTTTTGTTTCATAACACTGTCCTCCATTTTATTGAACCTCTTCCTTTGATAAATTTCGAGTAAACTCGAATACTTTGCCATTAAACCTTTAGGATATGATAGATTTCTTCTATTTTACATATTTTTGCATACGGAACATTTGAGCTATCTCGCTCCCATCTTGCTAGTGTTTGCGGATGTACGCCCAGTTTAACAGCGAGCATCCACTGGGTCAATCCTGCGTTTACGCGTCTGCCTCTAAAGTAACAAGGTATTGCTTCATATATTACACCTCCTTTTCGGTTCGAGTTTCCCTTGACTTGATTTAAGTTTAACTCGAATTCAGTCGAATTTCAAGGGTATTTATATTTATATTTAGTTAGTATTTTCTTATATCAAATATTTTATATTAACTCGAAAAATATTATTGATTTTTCTCGTATTGATACGATAAAATAACGTATAGAGGAGTAATAAATATTAATTTTTATTAACAAAAGAGAGTGTTAATTATGGCAGGCCGGCATCAACTGATTTTGATAGGGAAATAAGGGCCAGGTGGTTGCTAATCTCAATAATTTGTTGCGAAAAAGAGGATGGACAAAATCAGATTTATCAAAAGAAACAGAAATAAGCCCGTCTACTTTATCCGGGTGCTTTAATGAAAAATACAATATCACTCCTGGCAATTTGCAAACGATAGCTGAAGTTTTCGGGTCGAAAAGGGGCGATATAGACCCTAGATATAGGATTGATGAAGAAAAGTGTAAGTAGTTTTTCTTTCAAATTATTTTAATAAACAATCAGAATCAAGGAAAAACTTTGCAAAAGCTTTGGTGGAGAGTTCAATAAAGAGTCAGAAAGAACTTCTCCGATGGACCCTAATTTATATTCCCTTCAAGAGGTTGATCTTGATGATAATCATAGGATCTATTTACACTTCCGTCCTATTTTAAATCACCAAATTCATTAGCAAAGCGCAAAACAATTATGTCAAAAGCCTTCATCTGAATTGAATCCAGAAGGACAATTGGACAAACTTACGCTACGAGCAGAAGCGAATACCGCCTCAGCCCTTTTGGCACGATATATAGAGAATGTGAATCAGCTTTTTGATCTATACGGGAGAAAATAAAGCCTAGTGAATTTACAAAATTTCTTAACTGTAATCGCGGGAACGATTTCAGTCGCTGAGAATATAAAGAAGAATATTCTGAAATTTTTAAACAAAACTACAAAAGAGACGAATAATATTTTGTTTGTAAAAGGGAGGTCAATAAAATGAAAAAAGTGTTAGTATCAGGGATTTTAATTACTGCTTTATGTATCGCGCGGGTCGCGGAGGGCCAGTCGATAATATCAAAGATGCAACAGGTTTATCAAAAGAGCAATCTCAGCAAGTACTTACCGAATTACAAAGCGTTGGGGTCACTGGGTTCGGTAATGTAAATAAAGTAGCAGACCAGCAAGGCGTGTATTACATTGTTGATGAAAAGTATGGCCAAACATTCTTCCGCATCAAGGATGATAAAGTTAGTGAAATCGAAAATAGCTTCTCTACCGTTTACAAAAACGGCCAAAAGACAGACGATATTAGCAAAGTCTATATTAGTGATCAACAAAAATCAGCGTATCAAGTGGCCGCTAAAGATGCGGTATCCGCTCGACTAAAATCACCTTCCACGGCTAAATTCGATATAAAGCAAGTCATTCGTTATGATAATAGCGTTACCGTTCGTGGCACGGTTGACGCACAAAATGGATTTGGCGCAATGGTTCGCGGCATGTTCTTTGTAAAAATCAAAGCCGATACGGGCGAAGTAGACTCTGTCAGCATTAATAATTTCTAAATCACCCCTTGCACAGCGTGATATAATAAAGGT
>BNJU01002215.1_pt1 | contig 28344 bp, 26 predicted proteins | sample 8539281 | NCBI WGS metagenome assembly BNJU01 (sample SAMD00202456, study PRJDB9452) | human saliva metagenome | isolation source: human saliva | place: Japan
TGGCAACTAGTAATAAAGCTGCGCTCGTTGCGGGACTTAACCCAACATCTCACGACACGAGGCGACGACAACTACGTGCACCACCTGTCACTTTGTCCCCGAAGGGAAAGCTCTATCTCAGAGTGGTCAAAGGATGTCGAAAGATTGGTAAGGTTCTTCGCGTGCTTCGAATTAAACCACATGCTCCACCGCTTGTGCAGTCCCCGTCAATTCCTTTGAGTTTCAACTCGCGGTCGTACTCCCCAGGCGGAGAGTGCTTGACTGGGTGTACGGCACTAGGCGGAACCTCCAACATAGCACTCATCGTTTACGGCGTGGACTACCAGTATCTCTAATCCTGTTTGCTACCCACGCTTTCGGAGCCTCAGCGTCGGTTACAGACGAGAGTCGTCTTCGCCACTGGCAAGTTCCTCCATATCTACGCATTTCACCGCTCATGCGGAATTCCACTCTCTTCTGCACCAAGTTCCCGCAGTTTCCACGACCTCCCCGGCTGAGCCGCTTTCACATCCGACTTAAGGAACCGCTCTGCGCTCGCTTTTACGCCCAATAAACTCCGGACAACGCTTTGCCACCCACGTATTACTGCGCTGCTGGCATGTAGTTAGCCGCTGGTCTGGTTAGATACCGTCAAGGCGCTAACAGTTACTCTAGCACTTGTTCTTCTCATCAGACAGAGTTTTACGATCCGAAAACCCTTCTTCACCACGCGGCGTTGCTCGTCAGACTTGGCGTCCATTGCGGAAGATTCCCTACTGCTGCCTCCGTAGGAGTTTGGGCGTGTCTCAGTCCCCAATGTGGCCGATCACCCTCTCAGGTCGGCTGCATCACGGCCTGGTGAGCCGTTACCTCACCAACTCAGCCAATGCACCGCGGGTCCATCCATCAGCAGAAGCTTTGCGCTCTTTTTCCTCTTCAAACCATGCGGTTCGAAGACCTGTGCAGTTTTAGCATCCGTTTCCGAATGTTATCCCCTCTGATGGGCAGGTTACCCACGTGTTACTCACCTTCGTTCGCCACTAGATTGACCAGTGTGAGCACCGGTCGCTCTCGTTCGACTTGCAGTGTAATAGGCACGCCGCCAGCGTTCGTCCTGAGCCAGGATCAAACTCTCATGAAAAATTTGAATTTTCATGAGCTTTGAAAAGCTCATTTTACTTACTGACTTATTGTATCTCTTTTTAAGAGATAAGAATTGTTGTTTCTTCATCAAAGATGAAGTCCCTACACATTTGGTTTGTCTTCTTTGTTCAGTTTTCAAAGGTCAATCGTTGTCTTTGCAACAACTTCTATATCCTATCATAGGACATTTTTACTGTCAGCAGATTTCATGTGAACTTTTCAAAGTTTTTGAAACTGTTTTATAAGTGAACGTTCGCTCAACAGTGATATTAATTTATCACAACCAAAGAAGGTTTGCAACTGAAAAGATGTAGAATTCTAAAAATAATACAGTTCACAGAATCTGCAAACTGTATCTTTTTTAGTTCTTTATTTTAGTAAAGCTTCGAGCTTATTTTGATTGATTTTTGGATAACGTTTCATGATTTTTTGAATCGTTTCTAGAATCTTCTTTTGATATCCAACTAAATCATTTTCAATTTGAAGAACGAGTAGCGGTTCATGTAAGCTCATGCGTAGTAACAACCATCCATCTCCGTACTCACCTTTGAAATCAATCCGAACCCCCTCTTCGTTTTCTAGGTTCACACCCCAGTCTTGTGGAATCCACTGTGGAAATTCTTTAATCACTTCATTGCCATAAGTTTTGAAATCTTCTGTTTCAATCTTAAAGCGAACTTCAACAACTTCTTTTGGTTGTACTAATTGTTTGATTAAATAATCCAATGTTTCTCCGCGTTCAAGCAATCTTGGAAGAAGCATTAAAATCTTCGCCACTACATACGCGCCATCATCTAGGAAGTAATTTTCCTTAAAGGCTGCATGTCCACTAGTCTCAATCGCTAATTGACAATCCGTACCAGCTTTATTTAACTCGATAGCTTTATTGATAACATTACGGTACCCAGAAATATAACGATATTGATGGCCGCCTAGTTCTGTAATAAATCTCTTCAAGTGTTCAGTTGTAGGTGAGTTCGTCACGATTGTAGTTCCAGGGTGTTCACTAATGGCAATTACACTAAGCACTGCAATCAGATTATTTCTATTAAGCAACTCTCCATCTCCTGTAACGACTGCAGCTCTATCCACATCGGTGTCAAAAATCACACCATAATCCGCATCGACCGCAAGCACCTGATTCTTAATACTTTCCATCGCTTCTTTATTATCTGGGTTTGGAATATGATTTGGGAATGTTCCATCAGGATCTAGGAACTGTGAACCTTTCGTGTTAGCACCTAATACTTCTAGCACCTTTTCCGCATAGAAACCACCAGCACCATTTCCAGCATCCACAATAATATGAAGTCCTTCGAGCGGTTTTTCTTTCTCGATACCGCTCCCTTTACGAATCAACTCTACCAAGTGACGGCTGTATCGTTCAAAAATACTTTTTACTTCTATAGTAGAAACAGGTACTTGGTGGAGTTCTTCTTCTTCGTCTACTAAATCAATGATGTCACGAATATCACTTGCTTCTAATCCACCCTCACGTGTAAAGAATTTCAAACCATTATAGATAGAAAAGGTAAATGTGCAGCAGTGAACATCACGGTTGCGTCGCAGTTAAATTCTCCAAACTGCGTTGCCATAGACTTATGCTTGGGGTTGTCGCCATTTTCAAAATCAATCACGCGAACGTCAAAAAGCTCAGACAACACTGAATAAATTCTCTTGTTAAGTCCAGGGCCACTACATCGACTATCGCGCCCAATCCCAACGACTAATTCCGTAGCCTTTTTAGATGGTATAACGTTTCTGTAGCCATTTCACAAAAGCACCAGCAGATTAAACACTCTCTTCTACCGTTAGCGTTGCATCAAACTCTTCTGTTCCAATATGCACACCACGGATATCTGAACTGAGTTGTAACTCTTGATTTTTGACTAGGGAATCCCTCCTTAGCTCTAGCCCTATGCCAAAAGCTCTGTCTATTAATAGGTTATTTGCAAAATTTATCCCACAAAAACAAAAAGCGCATGCCTTTCGCTACTTGCTCTTTCAACTCAGCTATCATGAGTTATGATTTACGATAGGTTAATTGAATATATCTTCTCATGCCATAAATCGACATATTCAGGCGAGACGGCCTTTTTGATTATCGATCCAATCCACAAGAATCTCAACGTTTGCCTTAAGATTTCGATCGATCTCTTTTTGAATAATGCATTTTGACGCGATGCAATTCATGATTCATGACATCTAGCAATCTCTTTTCGCCATCCGGGAAAAATCTTGATATCTAAATCGTAATCAATATATTTCAACGCTTCTGCATCTAACACATAGGTGAAGCAAGATTGCAATAGTAAGAAATTCCTTTTGACGAATCATCGTTACGACTATTGAACCAATAATGTTTATGGTGATACAATAACGCTGGCTCTCTCGTCAACCATCTTCTACCGTCGGACTCAGTCACAAGAGTATGATCATTGCAAGCGATAATTGCTCGATCGCTTGTCTTCAAAATCATGCTATCGCGCCAAGTGCGATGAAGACTACCATCATGTTTATAACTCTTGACAGTGATGAATTCCTCCTTCTCTGGATTCTGCACCACTATATCCAACTTTCTATATCTATTTAAGAGTAAACTCTTAGTTATTTCAAATCATTAGTAGTATAGCATATTTCTACCATTCTGTGAACAAAAATCAGATTTACGGCGCCTATTCTTACAAAAGCTCTTGAGAAGCGAGTAACTCACGCATCTTTCCTTGCACTCTAGACTGTGGCAGCTGTGCCATTTCTTCTTTCGTGACCCATTGAAGCGTACGAGTTGCATGCTGTTCTAACGTTCCTGAAACCGTCGCACATTGCAACTCAATGTCCCAGCGTTGGTGACTGAAAATATGTTTCACTGTTTTCGGTAAAATGCGAGTGGGTTGAAGTTTCATCTTATATAGACTTTCAAACTGAACTTCAAGCGGAATATTCTGGTTAATATCGTATGTAGAATTTTCTTCGGCAACTCCTTCAAATAAATCAACCGATTCTCCCACCGTACTAAAATCACGAATCAGCGGAAAATGCCAAAAACCACTCAACAGGTCCGCTTGCGTATTCTTCTCTACTAAAAAACGTCCCTTTTCATCTTGAATAACAAACGCTCGCCATTTCATCGGTGTTGGTTTCTTTTTCGGCTTCTTAATCGGATAAATATGCATCGTTCCATTTTGATACGCCGCACTAAACTCTTTCACAGGGCTATCTTCTGGACGCGGATTCACTGGCGATTCGATATCAGAACCTAAATCCATCAAAGCCTGATTAAAGTCCCCTGGTCGGTCGGGGTCAATTAAAATTTCAGCAATTTCTTGGAACGCCCATCGATTGCTTGGGTTTCCAATATCTAAGTTCACTTCAAATAATCGGCTAATCACACGCATTAAATTACCGTCTACTGCAGGTTCTGGTAATCCAAAAGCGATACTGGCAATTGCGCCTGCAGTATATGGGCCGATTCCTTTTAATGAAAGAATGCCTTCATAAGTATTCGGGAACACTCCGCCAAACTCTTCCATTATTTGAATCGCTGCTTTTTGCATATTGCGTACGCGCGAATAATAACCCAGACCTTCCCAACATTTTAACAATAGCTCTTCGGGAGCCTCTGCTAAGTCTTTCACCGTTGGAAACGTCGCTAAGAAGCGCTCGTAATACGGAATTACTGTATCCACCCTAGTTTGTTGGAGCATAATTTCACTCACCCAAATAGCATAAGGGTCAGTTGTTCTTCTCCATGGTAAATCTCGTTTTTCCTTGTCATACCAATCGAGTAGCGCCTTTCTGAAACGCTTGATTTTCTTCTCGTCCCACATTTTTACGCCAATACCGGCTAAATCCATTCTTCTTTCTCCATTTCAAACTGCGCAATGGCCTGTTCAATCACACTAGAAGTAAAACCTTTTTGATACAACTTCCCTTTGATTTGATACCAGAGCGCCGATTCATTCTCTTCATATTTTTTTGCGATACGTCGGTAAATCGTCGCAATCTCTTTTACTGCTAATTCTGCTTCCATTTCACTTTGCGCTTCAAACGATAAAAACGGAACCACTTCTTCAGCGATTTCTTTCGAATACCCTTTTTGCATCACAAATACTTTTACTTTTTGCTTAGCTACTTTGGGTGTGACACGCTTTTGCCCTTTTAAATACGACTGCGCAATTTGAATTGCATTTTCAAGTTGCTCTTTTAGCGTATAACCTTCAAGCACTGTTTGAATGACCTTATCGCTAATCCCTTTCTTTTGCAAATCAAAAACAACAGACTTTGGCCCTTTGAGCGTCACAAACTTAGCTTGATTTAAGTAGCTTTCTGCATAAAATGTATCGTTAATAAAAATCTGCTCATGCAGTTTTCCAAGCACTTCATTAATAATATCTTCGTCAAATTCTAATTTTTCTAATTTTTCATAGACTTCTTTCGTTGAACGAAGCTTGAAATTCAAGAAATGTAACGCCTTTTGATAGGCTTGCTGAATACAATCATCATGCTGAATTTCATCAATTTGTTCTTTGGTTAATTCGGTTCCTTTGAATAAAGCGTATTTTACAACAGTTGCCTCATCAACACCAAACGCAAAAGCATCATTCAAATAAATATTGTAACGCCCTTTTTTCTTCTGCGCCTCAATTTTTGTAATGACCATACTCCTCGCACCCATCTGTACAGAAATATTTTAGCAAAATACATAGATGAATAAAAGCTAGACTCTACTTATTAATACATTACGAAAAGGCTCACACAAGGTGAACCTTTCTTCTGTTATACTTATTAAATTAGTCTTTATCCATACCCTATTGCGCGCATAATTGTTGCAATTTCTACGATTGGAACGATTGAGAATGCTGCACCAACTACGAACAACCATTGTTCAGCTGTAAGAATTGCTACATCAAATACAGTTAGTTAGATCCTGGAATCACCATTACGCTTAAAAAGCATTACCGCGATAATAGGGATTGCGTAGTTGAACAACTTGTTCTTGAACGCACTATCCAAGTGGATTTGTACACCGACTTCACGTTGAATGCGTGGAACAATTGGATTAAACCCTAATGTTGCAAACGCCATTGTTTCCCCAACTGGTCTCCCAATTAGCAATATGAGTTGCATACCAGAATACAACATATGTATTCACACTTCGAAGAAACCTTGGTAGAAGATACTTGGTAACACACCGTTTGTGATAAGAAGTTCGAGCCCTTACCGCGTGGTGGGTGATTCATGATATCTGCTTCCGCTTCTTCAAGACCCAAAGCAACTCGCTGGGAATACGTCTGTTACTAAGTCGATCCATAAGATATGGATTGGTTCTAGAATTGACCAACCCGCCATTGTTGCAACGAACATTGTCATTACTTCACCGAAGTTTGCAGATAGTAAGTATTGAACAGCTTTTTGGATGTTCGCGAATACTTTACGTCCTTCTTCAACTGCTACGATGATTGTTTCGAAGTTGTCATCGGCAAGTACCATATCTGAAGCACCTTTAGAAACCTCAGTACGGTAATCCTATACCAACACCGATATCAGCTTGTTTAAGTGATGGAGCATCGTTTACTCCATCCTGTCATCGAAACACTTTACCATTCTTTTGCCAGCTTTTACGATATGAACTTTATGTTCTGGAGACACACGAGCGTAGTACAGAGTAAGTTTCAACTGCAGTTCTAATTCTTCATCAAATATCGTTTAATTCCGCACCAGCAATACTCCGTCTTCTTGATCTGGACGAAGGATTCCTAAACGTTTTGCAATGCTTGGGCTGTATCACTGTGGTCCCCAGTAATCATGATTGTACGGATACCAGCTGATTGAGCTACTTTAATCGCAGCCGCTGCTTCCTTACGTTCTGGGTCAATCATCCCTACTAAACCAGCAAAGATCATCATGTTCGATTGAATCGTCCACTGTTCAGGTAGAGTATCAATCACTTTATGCCATCACTACTAATGACAGCGCTTGAGTGGCCATTTCTTTGCTTTAATGTCATTAATGTGTGCGGTCATCTTCAGTAAACGCAGAAACCTCACCATGTTGCTTTCAATCTTCGTTACGGTCTAATAACATATCTGGAGCACCTTTTGTTGCAACCAAGTATTTACCGTCTTCTAATTGATGAATCGTTGTCATTAATTTACGTGTTGAGTCAAACGGAACTTCCGCAATACGTGGAATGTTTACTAACTCTTCACGTACATCATAGTTTTTATCAAGACCGTATTGAACCATTGCTGTTTCAGTTGGGTCCCCTAATAATGAGTTATCTTGAGAAATCTTAGTATCGTTGGCTAAGTTCATTACACGAAGCGCGATGTTGTCTTTAGAAATTTCTTCTGACGCATCATGGATTTCGTTATCATAAACCATTTTTTCAACAGTCATTTGGTTAAGTGTTAATGTACCTGTTTTATCCGAACAGATAATTTCAACACCACCTAATGTTTCAACGGCTGGCAATTTACGAACAATCGCGTTACGTTGCGCCATTTTTTGAGTTCCTAATGCTAGGATAATTGTAGAAATGGCTGGTAACCCTTCTGGAATCGCAGCAACGGCAATCGCAATCGCTGTTAATAACATATGAGTCCATTCATTTCCTCGAAGCATCCCTACCACGAAGATAATAACGGCAATCACTAAAATCATGATTGTTAGCCATTTACCAAGAGCATCTTGGTTTTCTTGAAGTGGTGTTTTACCTTCTTCAGTGTCTCGCTAACATATTAGCGATTTTTACTAACTCTGTATTCATACCAGTACTTGTAACCACACCAACAGCACGGCCGTAAGTTACGTTTTAGTACCTGAGAACGCCATATTTGTACGGTCTCCAATTCCCACTTCATCCCCTGCAGGAATCACTAAGTCTTTATCAACCGGAACTGATTCCCCTGTTAATGCTGACTCTTCAATTTTCACTGTGTTTACTTCGAATAAACGCATATCCGCTGGCACAACATCACCAGCTTCAAGAATAACAACGTCACCGACTACGATGTCTTCCCCTTTAATATGTTCCACGTGTCCATCACGTAAAACACTTGCTACAGGTGAAGCCATTTTCTTCAACGCTTCGATTGCTTCCTCGGCTTTTGACTCTTGGAAGACCCCTAGAACTGCGTTAAGCAATACTACTGCTAAGATGATAATTGCATCCGTTGGGTCAGGTTCACCTTGGTGAGCATACATAGACACAACTGCCGCCACTAAAAGTACTAAAATCATGAAGTCTTTAAATTGATCCACGAATTTTTCTAATAGTGATTTTTTCTTTCCTTCTTGTAACGTGTTTGCACCGTATTTTTCAAGTCTTGATGCAGCTTCTTATGAGCTTAAACCAGAAGGACTTGATTGTACTTCTTTAAATACATCTTCTACAGACTGCAAATATACGGGTTTTGTTTGTTGTTCCAACAAAATACACTCCTTTTCTTTTTCTATAAAAAGAGAGACTTATGCCCATCATCCTATTGATAACAAACATAAGTCTCACTGTTCAAGATAATACCAGCGAGAATTCGCTTGCTGTTGATATTATCGCAACGCTCGGTTGCCAGTTACTCCCTTATAGAGATTGATTATTGTTGTAGTTACTATACCAAATAAGTATAAGATTTGCAAATTTTTTAGTTGAATTGTTAACCTTTCTTTTTACCTAAATTTCGCGGATTTTAGCCAAATCAAACCGTTCCAATGATGGCGCATTTTTCGAGATAAAGTACTCATCAAGTGGTTTTGCTTTCAGGTTCATCGCTTGTAATTTGTCAGCCATCGTCGGCGTTTTCTTAAACACCAATTGCGTCCCATGAAGGATTCCTTCACTGACACCTGATGATAGAAGCCACTTCTTTGCGCGTTTACTTTTTTCAATATAATTTTCGACCATTTCCTTACGATGCTTCAAAAACATTCCATTTTCAATAAAAAGCGTAAATGTTTTTTGCATCATCACATTCGAATCGTAATCCATCCATAACTTCCGCATTGCAAAAGGCTCCACTAACTCTTTTGGTAACACTACAATTCCAATTTTCAAAGCTGAGAATAAAATGGACGAGAAAGATTTAACATAAATAACACGTCCGTCCATATCATAATAATGAAGTGGCGTCGCATTACCCTCGACAAAATCTGCCATATAGTCATCTTCGATAATATACACTGAGTACTTGCTTGCTAGTTCCACAATTTTTTTCTTGGTAGCTTCACTGTAACTTCCGCCAAGTGGATTATGAAAGCGGGAAATCGTATAAAATAGCGAAAACTCTCCACTCGCAAATAATTCCTCTAATCGGTTTAAATCAATTTCACCATCCATCTGACGTTCAATGGTTTCGTAAGGAATGTTCAGTGCTTCACCAACTCATTCATCCTTGCATAAGTTGGTTGCTCCAGCAATACTTTTTTCCCCTGAATCAGTTGTAATAAAATATAGAGCGCTTGTTGCGTTCCAGTCGTTATGACCAATTGTTCCTTTGTAGCATACACCCCATACTCTTCTAAAATAGGCATTAATGCCTGAATCAATTCGCTCATCCCAGAAGCTTGTTCTTCTTTTGTTAACTTTAAATCATGCGCACTGGCAAGCGATTGATTAAAACAGATACGCAAATCTTCAATCGGAAGTTGAGAATAGTCTTCTTCGAACTCCTCCAATGGCTTCGCCTCTGAATTTTTCAATACATAATAGCCACTTTTTTCTCTCGAATATATAAAACTTTCATCTTTTAAACTACGCAAGGCTCTTTGTACGGTATCCTTATTCACTCCGTAGGTTACGACTAGTTCACGAACGGAAGGAAGTTTATCCCCTTTTTGTAAATTTCCACTTAATATTTCCTCTTTTAATGCGTTTGCTAATTGCTGATATTGATACATGACACACCTCCACTGTACCGGTACAGTTCACTTTCATCCCTATTGTATCCTCACCTGTCCCGTTTTACAATACAGATACATTGAAACTCGAGGAATTGATATGAAAAAAATATTAATCGCAAACGACTTGCCTGGAATTGGCAAAGTCGCACTCGCTCCCGCTATCCCGATTTTTGCTTGTTGTCAAATCGAAACGATGCTCCTGCCTACGGTGCTCCTTTCATCTCATACAGGCGGCTTCAAAAATATCGCGATTTCGGAGCAAACCGAATTTATGAAGCAATCTTTAAAACAATGGCAAGAATTGGAATTAAACCCAGATGCTGTTTTGACAGGATATTTTCGAAATGCGGAACAAATTGAATTAATGATAGATACTATTGAAAAACTGCCTGAATCTACACAAGTTTTTGTCGATCCGATTATGGCGGATAACGGAAAACTGTATAGCGGATTTACACATGAACACGTTGAAGCGATGAGAAAACTCATCCAACATGCTCAAGTGATTTATCCAAATATTACAGAAGCTTGCTTATTAACCGAAACGGCGTATCCTTCTGGAAAAATCACGATGGACTTTACAAGGGGGTTAACTAAGAAACTAGCCGAACTTGGACCAGAACATATCATTATTACGGGGTGCCCTGATAGCGAAGAGTTAACAGGTGTTCAACTTTATACCAAAGAGACGGATTCATTCTTTGATTTCTATAAAACAAAGTATCCGCATCATTTTTACGGAACAGGCGATACCCTCGCCGCTCTTGCGACTGCATGCATCTTACAAGGATTGCCTATAGAAGACGCACTGTCATTCACATTACAATTTATCGACGAAGTTCTTCAATTAAGAAGCCAACAACCTGAACAAATTCCATTTGGCCTTCCAATCGAGAAAAAACTTGGAATGCTTACCACAAAATTTACTACTGAGGTGTCATTATGAAAAATACAGATTTAAGAGATATTGTAGAGACAAGTTTATTTGCAGCTTTAATTTTTAGGAGTTAGCGTCTTTAGAATCCCAATGCCATTCACAACACAATTCGTTCATTTTGGGAATGCGCTTGTTGTTGTTGGATGTCTACTTTTTGGCACAAAACGCAGCGCTCGCTGCATCTATCGGACTTGGTATTTTTGATTTATTACACGGATACGCTTCAGTTGTTTGGGAAACGATTCTTGAATCATTAATCGTCTGCTATGTGATTCATCTTGTTTACGAAAAACTATTAAAGAAAAACGACAAAATTGGAAACATCATCGCAGTCGGTGTTGTTGCTGCTATTGTAAAAATTATTGTCAATATCATTAAATCACATTCTTACGAGGAATGATTGTCGGTGGTCTTGCATTAACACCAGCATTCATTCAAGCCATCAATAAAATTACAGGAACGTTTTGGATCAGCTATCTTCACAGTAGTTGCAGTTCCAATTGTTTACCCACTCTTCAAAGAAGCACTAAAACGAGTAAGAAAATAGACAAAACAGCTATTACGAATCCAATCGTAATAGCTGTTTCTTTTTCCCTCTATAGAAGGTTATTAGAACTCCAAAGTTTTTTCAGCACTATTTCCCTTCTCCACAGAAGTTTACTAGAAAAATAGTGCAAATCAAATAAAACTCCTCGGGGTTATTGTGGCAATAGTAGGAAATCATAACCAATGGAATTAGGGAGAGTTGCGATTTATTCGCTACTCTCCCTTTGAAGCTTGGTAGGCTTGAGACCTCAGGCTCAAGCCGGTATCCTACTATTCTTGCCACAATAACAACTCCGAAGGAGTTTTATTGATTTGTATTTAACTTTTTTCTAGTAACCTTCTGGATTTTTCTTTTGCCAGTTCCATGAGTCGCGAACCATATCGTTTAAGTTCTTTTCAGCTACCCATCCTAGCACTTCTTTTGCTTTAGAAGCATCCGCATAACAAGTTGCGATATCCCCTGCACGACGAGGTGCGATTTTGTAAGGAATATCCACTCCGTTTTCTGAGATAAATGCTTTCACTAAATCTAATACACTATATCCAATACCAGTTCCTAAGTTAAAGACTTTTGCACCTTTTTGAGCAGCGTTGTTTTTAACCGCAAGTACGTGTCCACGAGCTAAGTCAACAACGTGGATGTAGTCACGAACACCAGTACCATCATGTGTATCGTAGTCGTCACCAAATACACTTAAGAATTCGCGTTTCCCAACAGCCACTTGAGTAATATAAGGCATTAAGTTGTTTGGAATGCCATTTGGTGCTTCTCCGATTAAGCCACTTTCATGCGCTCCGATTGGGTTGAAGTAACGTAAGTTTGTGACTGACCAGTCGCTATCTGAGAAAGCAACGTCATTCAAGATTTGTTCAAGCATTACTTTTGTATAACCATAAGGGTTTGTAGCGCTTGTTGGCATTTCTTCTTTAAAAGGAACGACATTATTCATACCGTATACTGTTGCACTCGAACTGAACACGATATCTTTTACATTAAATTGACGCATTACATCTAGTAACACTAATGTTCCTGTAATATTGTTGTGATAGTATTCTAAAGGTTTTGCAACAGACTCTCCCACAGCCTTGAAACCTGCGAAATGAATCACTGAATCAATATTTTCTTTTTCAAAAACCGTTACTAAGAAATCACGATCAAGAATATCTCCTTCATATAGAGGGAAATCTTTTCCTGTGATTGTTTTTAAACGGTTCAATACTTCTGGAGAGCTGTTTGAGAAGTTGTCAACGATCACAACGTCAAAACCAGCTTTATCTAATTCGATAACTGTATGCGAACCGATATACCCTGCTCCACCTGTTACTAAAATTGCCATTTTTTGCTTCCTCCCTTAGTTCAACACATCTTCTGCGTGATCTTTTTGTAATGTTAAAATACGTGGACCATCTTTTGTAATGGCTAATGTATGTTCAAATTGGCAGCTTAGTCCACCATCTAATGTATGAGCTGTCCAACCATTACTTTCCATTTCTGCTTTCCAAGTACCAGTATTCACCATTGGTTCAATAGTGATAACCATTCCCTCTTTCAAGCGTAGGCCTTTGCCAGGTTCGCCGTAGTGAGGAACTGCTGGGCTTTCGTGAATCGTTGGTCCAATTCCGTGTCCGATAAAGTCACGAACAACCGATAATCCTTCACTTTCAACATAAGTTTGAATCGCATGACCGATATCTCCAATACGATTGCCCACTTTTGCTTGTTGAATTCCTAAGTATAAAGCTTTCTTTGTCACTTCATATAAATGGTCGATTTCTGGAGTACTTTCTCCAACAATATAGCTCCAGCAAGAGTCTGATAAAGCACCTTTTAAGTTCCACACAGAAATCCACTTTTACTAAGTCGCCTGATTTTAACGGTTTACGACGTGGGAATCCGTGACAGATTTCGTCATTGATACTTTTTGCATGTTGCGTATTTTATATCCTCGTATCCAATTTGCGGTGCTGAACCACCCGCTTCTTCAATTTTCTTTTGTACAAATTGATCGATGTCCCAAGTAGTGACACCCTGGTTTAATAAAATCACGAAGTTGAACGTGAATAGATGCTAAAAGCGCACCTGATTCTTCCATCGCGTCAATTTCGCGTTTTGATTTTAATGTAATCATGAAATAAACTCATCCTTTCTAGTCTCCCCTGTCATTATAGCATAGAACAAATATAAAGAGAAAGAGCCTAGATTGAAATGTTAGCATAGAGACTCTAAGCAAATAAATATCCACCGCTAAGCCGGTGGTTTTTCAGTTTCGGGCATAGCCCTGATCTCAGAGCAACGCCTCAAGGCGCTCGTGTGGCCTGCGACGAGCACCTATTTACGTTTTTCCGTAAAATCTGATCTTCCAATTCTAATTCCAATTGTTCCGCTATACGATCTTCTTTTTAATTGATTCCGTATATACTCTCCAATGGCTTTCGAATTCTTTCCAACCGAATCTACATAAACCCTCTACACCAAAACGACCTATTTCGATATCTTAAATCTTGTATCCGCCCATCTTTCAAATATCATTTGGCTGCTTTTCCCTTTTAAATATCCGACAAAAACCAGAAACACTCATTTTTGGTGGTATTTCTACTAACATGTGCACATGATTCACGCAGACTTCTGCTTCGATTATATTTACATGTTTCCATTCGCATAACTGCCGTAACATTCTGCCGACATCAAGCCTCCTTGACTCATAGAATGCCTTTCTTCTATATTTTGCGCGAAAACGATATGATACTCTACAGTTCCATTTCGTATGTGATAAACTGTGTAAGTCATCGGTATATCCTATGACAAAACCTCCTTAGTTCTTTCGATGTAGTTTGCAGACCACATACGAATTATACCTAAGGAGGCTTGTTTTTTCATTATCACTCCGCTAAAGCTTTTTGGACCCCCGGACAATCCGGGGGTTTTAATTAGACCAAAAAGACTGACAAAGTAATATTTGTCAGTCTTCGTATTTCCTCTTAGTTTATAAGTGGTCTGTTGGTGCTACTGTAATTGGCTCAACGGATTGAGTCGGTGCTGTTTCTGTTGTTGCTTCAACAGTTATTTCTTCAGCAGTTATTGCTTCAGCAGTTGTTGCTTCAGCAGTAGTTGTTGTAGTTGTCTCAGTCGTTGTTGTTTCAACAGTTGTTGTAGCTTCTTCTGATGTAACCACTTCTTCAGTTGTTGCAGCTTCAGTTGTCGTTGTTGCTTCAGTTGTCGTTGAAACAGCCTCACGAATGTATCCAACATATCGATAGCAACCCATGTCGATTAGACTTTGTTCATATGGAGTTACTGCAGAAACTGAAGTTGTTACTGCTGCTGTTCCCGCTGCTACTAATCCAATCATTAAAATTGTTTTCTTAGCTTTCTTATTTGGACACTACATAAGCTGTCTCCCTGATAATGATACGATACCAAGAACTGCTAGAATCGTTGTCGAAGACGCATCCTGTATTTGGTAAAGTGTCGCCTAATGGGCATTTTCCTTTATCCAACTCATAGACGAACAATGTCGCTTGGCCAGCAAGTGCAGGTGAAGTTGGTTCACCAGGTTGAATCGCCTCGCGTTGTTCTTTCGTTAAATCAGCAATGTTTACTGATTGCAATTGAGGAGTCTCAGCATTCGCTACTTTAGAAGCGGACATTCCAACAAAAGCAAATAACATCATCACTACAGCACATAGTTTTAACCATTTGTTTTTCATCTGATTTTCCCCTTAAAATTATTATGTGAAAATTATAAGGATTTTATGTAAAAAAATTCAAACTTTTTCAAGTTTTTATACACTTTTTAACATTTTTAATGCTTTTTTCTCCAAAAAGGAAATCTTTTTGTAAATATTTGTTTCAAACGTTTCCAAAATTATTCCGAAAAATTCGGATTTTTCATCTCCATAAGATTTTTGGTTCTATATTTTTAGGGTTGATGGAAATTTTCCACCAACCCTATTTTAGTAGAGTACAAAAAGGCCAACATCCGTTATATTAAAATCGCCAAACCTAATACGAAAGGATGATGACCATATGAACAATATACTAGAAGCTACATTACAAATCAAAGATAAAAATATTATTTGGGATAATAAAGTTCAAGAGCAGATATTTAAAAATAGAAAATCTTTTATTTTATTCAGCTACATATACGCATGAACCAGAGTTTTTGTACTCTGTGGACAAGTGACAAAATAATAATATCGTTAAAAATGGGACGAAAACGTCTCGTATCACTCTCTGTTCTGTTTCAGGCCTTCCGGCCTACTTTAAATCTATGCAAGCAGAGATTTCTCTGTAGAGAATGTGGTTCTTCATTTATCGCAGATACTACTCGAATCGTAGAAAAACATTGTCATATTTCGAAACGTTTAAAAATGAAATTAAAGCAAAAATAAGTGAAACAGTATCTGAAACATATATCGCAAAAAGAAACAAATGTTTCCAGTTCATATTGTAAGACGTATCATAGATGATACAGCACGATTATTGACCATTAAACCATTACACGATTTACCTGAGCATTTGTGTTTTGATGAATTTAAATCCGTCAAATCTTCCGATAGTAATATGAGCTTCATTATTTGTGATAGCACTACACACAAGCTGGTCGATGTTGTACGAGATAGAAAAATCTTACAGTTTGAAACAATATTTTTATCGTTTTGAGCCTAAGACTAGATTAAAGGTAAAAACTATCTCCATCGACATGTACTTACCGTACATTCAATTAATAAAAGAAATGTTTCCTAACGCAAAAATTATCATCGATCCTTTTCACATTGTACAAGCCTTTAAACAGAGAATTAAATCGAACTCGGGCACGTGTCATGAATCAGCGATGTTTACAGTAACCACTTTCTGAGCTACGCTTGCGCTACTGTATTTGAGAATAGTCCCTACAAGACCTAATAAAGTTACAATAACTAATAATTTTGCAGATAGTTTTTTCATTTATCTCTTCCTTTCATTTTTGACTGCCGAAATATAGTATCATACCCAAAAATCATTTGCAAAATATTTTTCCTCTCTCGAGCATTAATTTACATTTTCACAATGTATGATATAGATTACAAAAACGTCGAATCCATCTGTATTTAAGCCCTTTCATCGAATTTTTAAAAATAATTCACTAAATTCACAAGCAACACCTTCTGCTTTTTCCATTTAAATACAACTACACACTGGCAAATCGCATTTCATTTTGTACAAAAAAGAAAAAGAGACTTTCGGATTGAAATACATCCAAATAATGTCTCTTTAAGGGTGTCTTTATTCGCATAAAAACTATATACAGCACAAATCTATTTCTAAAGAAAAACTGCGCCCTTTTCGGACTTTATAATAGCAGTAATGGGAAAGAGCAGCCGATGTGAAATAGAGGGAGTAAGGAATTTATTCCCTACTCCCTCTTTGAGGCTCGGTAGTGATTGAGACCATAGACTCAATCCAGTGCCTCATTACAGCTATTATAAAAACGTCCGAAAGCTCTGTATTTAAAATACTACAACTATATAAAGGCAATGCCTAGTCATTTGCGCTAAAGAAAAGTCTCGATTTTATAGTAACAACAATAGCGAGTGTAATTGATTTGAATTACTGACGCTAAGGATTTTAATCCCTAGCGTCCGTTTGAGAATCGATAGGAAGTGAGACTCTAGGCTCACTCCGGTACAGCTATTGTAGTTACTATAAAAATATCCGAAGGATCTCTTTTCTATTATTTGTGCACTAATCGAGTTCGATTTGGCCTGTGTATAGTTTGTAGTAGACCCCGCGTTTGTCCATAAGACTCTCATGGTCGCCGCGTTCGATAATCTCACCGTGATCCATTACCATAATCACGTCCGAATTACGAATCGTAGATAAACGGTGCGCAATTACAAATGAAGTACGACCTTCCATCAATTGGTCCATACCACGTGAAATTAACGCTTCAGTATGGCTATCGATTGAGCTTGTTGCTTCATCTAGAATTAATACTTTAGGGTTCGCAACGGCAGCACGCGCAATCGCGAGTAATTGACGTTGTCCTTGTGACAAGCCTTCGCCATCCCCTGTAATTTCTGTTTGGTATCCTTGAGGAAGACGTTTAATAAAGCTGTGGGCGTTCGCAAGTTTCGCCGCCTTAATCACTTCATCATCTGTCGCATCCAAGTTTCCATAGCGAATATTATCCGCAATTGTTCCAGTAAATAAATGAGTATCTTGCAATACAATCGAAATTGTCTTACGCAAGTCATCTTTCTTAATCTTCGTTACTGGAATCTCATCAAATGTAATGACCCCAGAATCGATTTCGTAGAAACGGTTGATTAAGTTTGTGATGGTTGTTTTACCAGCACCAGTTGCCCCTACAAAGGCTACTTTCAATCCTGGTTCAGCCCAAACATTGATATCTTTTAAGATACGCACCCCTGGCACATATCCAAAGTCAACATTGTGCAGTTGAATATTTCCGACAACTGGAATACGTTTCTCACCATCCACCCAGTACCATTGTTTTGGATCGCGTTGGTCCAACGTAACCGTTCCTTCGTCGACTTCAGGTTTTTCACGAAGAATGGCAAAGATACGTTCTGCACCGGCCATCGCACTAAGAAGTACATTCATTTGTTGCGACATTTGACCAAGAGGTTGTGCGAATGTTCTGAGAACTGTAGGAATGAGGCAAGTCCCCTGATATCCATCGAGTTAATAATAACCAAGTATCCACCAACTGCTGCAGTAATCGCGTAGTTCACATAACTGATGTTTCCTAAGATTGGGAACATGATACTTGAGTAGAATTGTGCGTTATTGGCAGCTTCTTGAAGTTCAGTGTTGAGTTTATTGAATTCATCCAGCACTTTATGTTCGTGGTTAAATACTTTAACGACTTTTTGTCCTTCAATATGCTCTTTCCACGAATCCATTCACTTGTCCTAAAGAATCGCTTTGTTGCGCAGCGAATTGTTTTCCTGATTTTACCCCTAGTTTCTTCACAATTTGGGAACATCAAGAATACCATCGCAATCAGAAGCACTGTTAAGATTGGTGAAAGAATGACCATCATCACAAAATGTCAATACTAATTGAAGCGTTGAGCTGATAATCATTAACATACTGTTGTTAAACGCGTTTTTGAATATTTTCAAAGTCGTTTGTAAAAGCGAGACATTAAGTCCCTCGTGCTTGTTCGTATCAAAGAAACGAATTGGCAAAAGCTTTTGAATATGGTTGAATAAATCTGCACGCATTTTTTTCGATGGTATTTTGTCCCCACCGTTACCATTAAACGTGCTGAGAAGTAACTGGCTGTTGCTCCCAAGTACATAGACAATCGCGATAAAACTGAGCATTTTTTGCTAATCCCTGCTAAAGTCGCCTGTTTCAATAAAAATCATTGATTAACGGACGAATCGCATAAGTCCCTGATAATTCCGGATGCACTTGAAATGATTAAGCAGACTACAACTACTGCAAGAGTCCATTTACTCTTTCCATAAATACCCTATAAGTCTGCCAAAGTTTGTTTCATATTTTCTGGACGTTTTGGCCCTTTATGTTTCTACTCATCTCCTTTTGGCTCCTTTTCATTTGGGTTTCGTAAATATCACGGTATAAGTCGTTTGTTTCCATTAAATCTTCGTGAGTTCCGAGTCCATTCACTTTACCATCATCTAATACAAGAATATTGTCTGCACCTTGGATGGATGAAATACGTTGCGCGATAATAATCACCGTTGTATCTGGTAAATGGTTGAAGAATGCTTCACGGATTTTCGAGTCAGTCGCTGTATCGACCGCTGAAGTTGAATCGTCTAAGATTAACACGGCTGGTTTTCGTAGCATCGCACGTGCAATTGTAAGACGTTGTTTTTGTCCACCAGAGAAGTTTGACCCACCTTGTTCTACACGAGTGTCATAACCATCTGGCATTTCCATAATGAAGTCATGAGCTTGCGCATGTTTGGCCGCTTGGATCATCTCTTCTTCTGTAGCGTCCGGATTTCCCCATAAGAGGTTCTCACGAATCGTTCCAGAGAACAACGTATTCTTTTGTAATACCATGGATACGTTTTGACGTAAATCTGCAAAACGATACTCGCGTACATCATGTCCACCCACACGAACCGTTCCAGCAGTTGTGTCATAGAGTCGAGGAATCAACTGTACAAGAGAAGATTTCCCTGAACCAGTTGGCCCGATAATCCCGAACACTTCACCTGGTTTAATCTTGAAGTTGATATCACTTAACACTTCTTCATCTTGTTGTTTTCCGTAAGAGAAATGAACATGATCAAATTCCACTTCACCGTAAACTTTGTCAACTGTAATTGGGAATTCTGGTTCTTCCACATCGATGTTTGTATCTAACACTTCGAAGATACGCTCCATAGATGCTTTTGTCATGGTTAACATGACGAATACGAATGAAATCATCATGAGTGACATCAAGATTTGTGTGATATAAGAAATGAAACTGATAAGGTCCCCTGTTGTCATCGTTCCACTAATAACGAGTCCACCACCGAACCACATCACCGCAATCGTTACCGCATAAATCGTTAATTGCATGATTGGGTTATTCCACATCACGACATACATCGCATGTAAGGCACGTTCTCTAAAGGTAGAGTTTTCTTTACCGAATTTTTTCTTTTCGAACGTTTCACGTACGAATGATTTTACAACGCGAATTCCGATAAAGTTTTCTTGTAATGTACGGTTGATGCCGTCTGTTGCTTGTTGTAATTTTCTAAAGCGAGGAAATGCTGTAGAAATGATAAGCGCTAATGAAAGTACTAAGATTGGAACTGCAACCATGAAGACAAGCGATAATTGCGCATTGATACTTACCGCAAAGAAAATCGCGAAGATAAACATCATTGGTGCACGCGCTAAAATACGCATCGTCATAATGGATGTATTTTGAATGTTGTTCACGTCACTTGTCATACGCGTAATTAAAGAAGCATTTGAGAAGTGATCAATATTCTTAAATGAGAAAGCTTGAATCTTCTTCATCTCAGCAGAACGTAATTCTGCTGCTACCCCAGTACCGGCAATCGATGCAAATTTTGCACCAAGAACACCCGCAGAAAGAGACACAATCGCAACTAGAACCATAATGAATCCTTGTTGCACAATATAGCCTAAGTCTTTATTTGGAATCCCTTCGTCGATAATTTGCTTCATAATAATCGGTTGCGCTACTTCACAGAGCACCTCGATTAAGATGGCAAAAACGCTAAGAAAGGATATTTTTATACTTACTAAAAACGGAATAATCTGTTTTAGCATTTTTCACCCTTTTTAATGAATTTAGATAATAAAAACCGCCTTGAGGACCTCTCAAAGACAAGTAATTAGCTACGAATTACTATAAATAGTGTATCAATCTTTCAATTTGTTTTTCAATAGATTGCTCTTCAAAATTTAATTAAATTTTCATTTTTGGTTTGAAATCTTTTTCCTTAAATCTTGAGCATCCCTTTTAGAATTTACAGCCGAAATGTGCCTGTGTTTTGTGTTCAGAGCGCGATTTATGGTACAATGAGCGCAACGAAATTTTAGAAAGCGAGGGACTCAAGTGTCCACAATTCAATACATTAGTACACGAGACACAAACAACTGCGTTACAGCTTTCGCAAGCCATTTTAAAAGGAATTGCTGAAGACGGTGGTTTATATGTACTGACCAGCCCTCCCAGAAGTGACTCTGGACTGGGAAGTGTTAAAAACTCAAAGCTATCAAGAAATTGCCATCGAAATTTTATCTGCATTTTTAACAGATTTTACAAAAGAAGAAATTACAAACTGCGTGCATTCAGCGTACGATACAACATTTGATACAAAAAGAAATCGCACCTGTGAAAAAAGTGGAGACTGTCATTTCATGGAACTCTTCCACGGAAGAACCATCGCCTTCAAAGATATGGCGCTATCTATCTTGCCATATCTTCTTACAACAGCAGCAAAGAAAAACAAATCTGACAAAGAAATCGTGATTCTAACAGCGACATCAGGAGATACTGAAAGCTGCCCTTGCTGGATTTGCGGACGTACCTCATACAAACATCATCGTCTTCTATCCAAAAGGTGGCGTAAGTACAATCCAAGAACGCCAAATGGTCACACAAGCTGGCGACAATACTTTTGTTTATGGTGTAGAAGGAAACTTCGATGACGCGCAAACAAAAGTTAAAGAGTTATTTGCGGATAAAGAACTAAACGCAACACTTGCAGAAAAAGGATTCCAATTCTCTTCTGCAAACTCAATTAATATCGGACGTCTTTGCCCACAAATCGTGTACTACGTATTCGCGTATGCACAACTAGTAAAAGACGGCACTCTTACTATTGGCTCCCCAATGAACGTTGTGGTTCCAACTGGTAACTTCGGTAACATCCTAGCAGCCTACTATGCAAAAGGAATCGGTGTTCCAATCAATAAACTCATTTGTGCTTCAAACGAAAATGATGTGCTGGTTGATTTCTTCCAAACAGGAACATATAACCGACTACGCGAATTTAAATTAACAAGTTCTCCAAGTATGGATATCCTTGTTTCAAGTAACCTTGAGCGTTTCGTCTTCGAATTAACAGGACGCAGCTCGAAAGAAACAAACGAGTTGATGACTTCTCTAAAAGAAAACGGAAGCTACTCTGTTCCAAATACAGACACTGCTCTCTTTAAGCAATTTTACGGAAACCGTGCAAGCCAAGAAGAAACGGCTCAAACGATTCATGATGTATTCACGAACGAGCATTATTTATTAGATCCACACACTGCAGTTGCAGATGCTGTGTATGATAAATACGAGAAAGAAACAGGAGACGAAACTCCAACAGTGGTCGTATCGACAGCGAGTCCATACAAATTCTCACAAAGCGTTCTTCAGCACTCAGATGGATACAAACCAAACAGATGATAAATTGATGGAAGCTATTCAACAAGAAAGTGGCATCGCCATTCCAACAGCTGTCACAAGCGTATTGGATGCGCCAATCCGTCATACAAAAGTTCTTTCAATCGAAGGCATGAAACAATCTGTCTTAGATTCATTAAACATTCAATAAAAACAAAAAGACAAGAAATAGTTGAATCGACTATTTCTTGTCTTCTTTTTTACTCTTCTGTTAAGAACCCTGTGCTTTTAAGTACATCGAGCATTTCCGCACGTTTCGGCACCAAGCGTGTGGTATTTCGTAGAAACTTGTTTTGTAAAAAGCATCTACACGTCGGTTAGCATCACGAAGGTCGTAATATTCTGTCACAGTCGCATCATACTCTTTCAACTCTTCTAGTGGATTCTCCAGTTCACGGTAGCCATTTTCCATATGAATCACTTCTTTTTGGAAGGCGTGGTTTTAATTGTGGCTCTTGGGAGGGCCAACCTACCGCTAATCCGATTGCTGGGTAAGTGTATTTCGGTCAATTTAGTAACTCAACAATTTTTGCTGTATCGTTAAAGAAACTTCCTAGGTAAACAGTTCCCATCCCTAGAGATTCAGCCGCCACAACTACGTTTTTGAGCCGCAATCACTGCATCTGTTAGTCCTGATACGAAACGGTCTGCGCTACCTTGAACGCCTACTTCTTGTCCTAAGGCTTTAGCAATTTCCGTATTACGACGTTGATCCACCACGAATACAAATAGATGTCCGTTGTTAGCCACATATGGTTGCCCACTCACAGCTGCTAATTCTTTTTAATTCTGGTTCGTCACACTAATAATCGAATAGGCTTGTAAGTACATACTTGAAGCTGTTCTTGCGCTACTTCTAGAAGTAAATCCACTTCCTCTTTGTTAAAGGTTTATCTTCAAACGCACGAATTGTACGGTGATTGAGTTGTGTTTTTGATGGTTTCATTCATTTTGATTACCCTTTTATCAAAGAGTCGACTGCTCAACTCTTTTTGGTTTTTTAGAAATATTGTTTACCTGTTTCCAGGCTGCTTCTGGCATAATCACTGCCGTATTCTTTTAATACTTCCCATGAAATTCTTGAGAACTCGGCGTATTCACGGATAAGCGCTATTTTTGAAGCCACTTCTTCTGGTTTTTCCACTTGATGGAAAAATGTGTAAGAAGTAATGTCCGCTGTAACGGTAAAGAACCGATTGGTCAAATTCGCCTGATGCTTCTTTTGCCATTGAAACAAAATCTTCGAAGTCTTCAAAGACAACTGTTACATCGATTGGTTTCAATGTTGAAGATTTATCTTCCGTATTAATGACTGGTTTTGGAGAAATTTTACCTTCTTCTTTATCCTCGTTACGCTTCTTCCCAATACGGTCTGTAAGCGAATGTTGAATCGTATCCACGATATTGCGCACCATACGCTCGTCAGTTGATCCATCTCCCATGTCTACAATACGTGTGACATAGAGTTCTAGACCGTCTGGATTTGGCATGATTTGGAAGCTCAAACCGTCTGAATCTTCGAATTGATTCAAGACGCCCATCTCCTCTAAAATACTATGGAAAAAGCCTTCGATTTCGCCTGGATTTCCAAGTAATTCAGGTATTGATGTACCACGGTCGATTAGATCTTGGTTCTCGATACGCAACAAGAATGTATCGTCGTTAATGCGTTCCATTTCCATAATATTCACCCCTTTTTACCTTATCCATCTATTCTAGACCAAACCTGACAAAAATAAAAGAAATACGATTGGAACCCCAATGCAAATTGTTTTGTACTTAGTGCTCTTAAAAAACAGCTTGGGATGGGGCAAATTGAACTTGCGTTCAAATATACTAAAAAAGATTACTGAACCCCTGCGGATTATTTTTATAATCGTCGTTAGAGCACCGGTGCAAGCCTCGTAGTCTTGCACCTCGAGCTTTCAAACGCGGAGTAGCAGGACTCGTCCTTACTCCGCGTAATTCACATTCGATGCGATTCCCCGTTACTGCGATTATAAAATCCGCAAGATTCTTCAGTAATCTCTTTATTTACTTTTGTCTCAATTTGTCCTCCAGCTGCTTCTAAGTGCTAAAACCTTTGTATTTCCCTCTTTATTTTTGGAAGGTGAATATAATGGAAGTGGCCGCGAAACGACGATGCTTCTTCTCTTTTTATAAATAAAGCTTAGGCTTTTGCGAGTGAGGCTGAATTGTCTCGGTCTGGATATGTTGATGCTAGGCTAGTGCTAAATACAAGATTCCGAATAAGAGGACCATACCTAAGTTCATGTAGCTTGAAAATTCTAGTGATGAATTTTCTGTTGCGGTCATGACGTAATATACTGGGAAGAATTTGGCAATGCTGATGGCTACTGGATTGAGTAATTCGAGCGGCATGAAAATTCCAGAGATAAAGGATACACCCATCCCCTACTACCGTACTTTGCTGCAGAATAACCATACGTGCTATCCCCTGATAATGACCGAGCAAAGGAACGCCAGTATGCGGTTAGCGCCGATGCGAAAGTAAGCATTACTGCTTTGGGAGCACCCTGCACTCACATAAAAGCTTGGTGCTACAATGGCCACGAATAGTAAGTTGATGCCAAACGATAATTCCAACGACCGTTAAGCCCTCGAGGAATTTCAACCGTCACTTGGTTCACACTCTTCATACTGATAATGATCTCGTTTAGCGACTTCATCATTTTTTCAGTAAGGCAAAAGATTAACCCAAGTAAGAAGATAAATACTGAGATATAAACGAACGGTGTATACGCAAAAGTAGATTTCACCAAATTTCGCATAGTAATCGTCATCCTTAACTGTGGCGTCTTTTTGAAATGACACTCACTGATGCCTCGATCGCTTAAAAATCTTATTCATATTTTCAACGCTGAAGCTGCCTTTGAGCTTTTCAATACAACTGCATAGCGAATATACGAATTAACGTACTCACGAAGGATATCCGTTTAGAGAATTTCCAATTTCCCATAGTGACGGCTGCTTCCACCATTATTGATTCTTGAATCTACATCTGATGGAACCAGATCGCCCCATCTACATCATTTCCATAAACAGCTCTTTCATGCTGTTATCGCTATTGGTCGTGAGTGTGACTCTTTACGATCTTTTTGAAGTGCGGCAATGAGTGCGTTGATACGTCGCTACTGCCATCTGATTCGTCTCTAATCATGACTTGGTACTGTGATCTTTGAAACCCAGACTTTCGTTGTTTCTCAGCACTCTGAGAAAGGCCCACTGCCATAAAGATGACTCAGAAAAGTATCGGCATATGATTTTAATCGATGCTCAGTTTTTAGAAAAATATTTATAGACTATCATAACGCGTTCTCCTTAATTCCATAGTGCACATCCCAGAAGTGCTAGTGTGTAGATCGCTGGCAAAAGTAAGTCTCTGCCGAGATCCGCACTCTCCTACAAGGCGATTTAATTGATAAAATCCGTAACCATTAATGCGACCGGATTAAATTGCGTTACAACCTGACAAGGTGTTGGCAAACCTTTTCACTGCCGTTCCCATCATTCCTGCAAGCGCTGAAAGGACGAGGTTTGTAATCAATGCGAAGATAATTCTTCCCTGAATGGTTAGTTTTTGATTAGTTCCAATAAGAAGTCCTCTGCTGCAATTCCAAATACATTTCTAGCAACATGAGAAGGAGGCTTCCGCCCAATCTGCAAATAGATTAATTTTCAATACTTGTGTCGTATAGACCAGCATGATTGCGTTTGAAGCGATATTGAGTAATAAACCAATCATAAAGCAGTTGATAATGAGTTTGCCTTTGCTAAATGGACTGCCCATAATACGGCGTCCAATTGGCGATAAGTTCCCGTTTAAATAAGCTGCACAAACGACACCACTAAACAACGAGTACATCGTGAAACTAGCAATCGCTGTGTAAAATAACATCGTCCCCTGACTGACATCGGCTGTCTCCTGCGTCACCCAGCTCTTTGTTAAAGTCGATAGATGCTGCGCCTCGTCCAAGACTCTGTATTTGTTTGATTTGTGTCGCTACATTTTTTAAGACGCTTTGCGGAATCCCCATCGATTTACCTACAACCACGTCTAAGTTTTTTTCTACGAATCCGTCTGCTTTGTCCTCTGTAACGAGAGCTTTCCCTGCTTCGTCGGAATCCACATCGATAATTTCGAAGTAATCTCCAGCTTGTTCAAACACATGGTGATATGGGTTGTCGGCTGTCATGGCTACGCGAACTGTCCCCATGTCTTGTCTCCATGATTCCTGAAAAGGATACGAAATAGAGTGAAATCAAGATAATTGGATAGAGTAACACCCAAAACGAGAATGAAAAATCTTTTAAGGCGTCTTTTGATAAATACGTAAATAGCTTTAAGAATGTCTTCATGAATCTCGAAGTCCTTTCCCTGTGTATGCAAGTGAACACATCATCTAAGCTTTGGCTGTTCACTGTATAAACGAACATAGCTTAAGTTCAACTCTTCTAGCATGTTTGCCACGTGAAGTAAGTGATTCGTTCTCTGTTCGAAGTTAAATTTCAAACGATCTTTATGATGTTCTAATACAAGAACATGTGGAATTTGCTTTTAAGCGAGCCACTTGTTCTTCAGTTGGAATTGTTGAAAGTTCCACTTTGGATAATTTCGAAGTCGCGATAGATTTCTTCAATTCTTGCGAAGTTCCTGAGACAATGCTCTTTCCTTTATCCATAATCACGATGCGGTCACTTAATCCGTCCACTTCGTCTAGGAGTAGAGTTGTACAAATAATCAGCTTCCTTGTTCGTTGAGTTTGCGAATCCCTTTCTAAGATGAAATGAACGACTTGTGTGTCTACCGCAACAGTTGGTTCATCGAAGAAAAATTGCTACTTTATGCACGATTCCGCAAGCGATGTTCAAGCGGCGTTTCAACCTCCACCAATTTCTTTGAACAAACTTGCGGAACTCTTTGTAGTTCTACAAATTGATGGCCTCTTTGTACATATTGTTTTCGTTGTTTTGAATCTGAAATATAAAGTCCACAGAAGAAATCAATATTTTCTTCTACTGTTAAATTTTCTAAATACGCTAAATCCTGTGGAACAATCCCGATTTCACGTCGTACTTTATTGGATAACTGGGAACTTATTCTCTCCTAGAACGGTTACCCCACCGCTATCAAAGGTTAAGAACCCTAACATACTCATTAATCGCTGTTGTCTTCCCACAGTCTGTTTGGTCCAAGAAGTGCTAAAAAGCCTCCTTTACGAATTTCAATATCAAAATGATTTAATGCCATCAAGTCTTTGTAACGTTTTACAAGACTCTTTACTTGGATACTATTTTCCATGTCCTCACCTCATTAATTGTTTTTACACTCTTAGTATATCGACCACCTTTCTTGTCACAAACTAGTGTCAAATGTCGTTAGTTGTATATGACATTTGTCATAAAATAGCTAGATATTTCTCCTTTTTCGGCTAAACTGAAAGAAAGAGTCTTGGAGGCAGAGCGTGCAGTCGTTTTAGAGAAGTTAATGTTCTTTATTTTGATTAGCATCTATTTAATGGGACAACAAAATGAAGTCTTTACTATATTTTCTAGGTCTTTGTATTTTTATTCTTTCTCTATCTATAGAAGTGTTTGAAAAATAGTTGATTCAACGCATTTCGCTAGTAATATCTGGTGCTTTATGCATCTTCTATCCTGAAACGGGATTGTATCTCTTCCATTTTCACTCATGCATGCTGCCCAACTATTCGGGCTCCCAGGAGCTTTTGCTGGCATCATCCTTTTACTGGGTGACCAGATTTATCTCACATTAATCCTAAGCGTTATCGGAACGTACGTTATTTTACGTAGTCGCTATGATAAAGAATTCCGCACGATGAGTCACCACATCCAAGACGACTTAGAGCATGAACGACTTTCACTATTGCAACGACAACAATTTAGCCAAGA